>Ga0222647_1000594_pt1 | contig 14569 bp, 14 predicted proteins | sample AntAcemetagen333_FD_179864 | JGI IMG/M metagenome (GOLD analysis project Ga0222647, IMG submission 179864) | Saline water microbial communities from Ace Lake, Antarctica - #333 | ecosystem: Environmental > Aquatic > Non-marine Saline and Alkaline > Saline | place: Antarctica: Ace Lake...
ATATTTTCGACTTCCAGTTCTTTGAGCGATACGAATGCAATCGCATGGTATTATCCTGAAAGTGTTATGAATGCTAATTGTACGGTTCAAAAAAGTAGAACGGACAAGTCGGTTGTTTCGCAAGAAGATAGACGTTTTAAGATGTCTATTATTTCAGATTGGCGAAAGACGAATTGGTGCAGAATGAATTTGTATATTGTTAATGAAGGTTTACTTGCACCGAATCATGGCGACCCGAATACTTACGAATCTTTTCAAATGGAGGCGTATCAACTGTTTGGAACGCCCAACCAAATTTGGGCAAGGATTCAAATTACGCCATTACCTGTTGAGTTGCTTTCGTTTGAAGTTGCTAAAACGTCCGAAAATCAAGTTTCCATTCAATGGAAAACGGCAACGGAAACAAACAATGACTTTTTTACCCTCGAACGTTCAAAAGATGGGCGAATATGGGAAATTGTCAAAAAAATAGACGGTGCAGGAAATTCTTTGGAAATCATTAATTATATGGAAACAGACGAATCGCCACTTGAAGGCGTATCTTTTTATCGTTTGAAACAAACGGATTTTGATGGCACAACCAGTTTTTCTGAAATCAAAAGTGTCGTTATTAAAACGCAAAATAAAACGACAATTGACGTTTTTCCGAATCCGACCGATGACCAAATTACGATAAAACTCAACGGGACAAAAATCGAAAAAATGGCTTTATTTGATGCTTATGGAAAAAATGTGTTGGATAAAATCAACCGTTTGTCAGCAGACGAAACCGCTATCATTTTGAGTTTGAATACGTTGCCAACGGGTTTCTATTATTTGGCTATTAATGATGTGATTGTGCAGCAAGTACAAAAGTATTAAGGAGAGAATAAATGTAAAAACCGTGTCAGTCTCAAAAACCGACACGGTTTAATCGTTAAAGTGAAAGCCACCATTTTTCAGCACTGACCGAATCGACTGTAAATATTTCGCCGATTTTAGGCAAACCAAATTCTAAATTTTCATCTAAACAAGCCGCCACAAAATCCTCCGCAGGTTCTGTCCAAGTATGTTGATACGACAGCGCAAAACCGCCCCAATGTACTGGCATTACTTTCTGAGCTTTCCCCTCTATTGCCGCTTGAATGCTCTCTTTTGGAAACAAATGAATGTCGTACCAATCATCATTATATTGCCCACATTCCATGAATGCAAAATCGAAACTTCCTAAACGTTTACCAACTTCTTTGAAATGCTGACCATAACCGCCGTCGCCACTAAACCAAATGTTTTCGGTTGCAGTTTTGAACGCCCAACCGCCCCAAAGTCCTTTAAGTCTATCGGTCAAACCTCGTCCTGAGAAGTGTCGAGTTGGCGTAAATGTGATCGAAATATCGTTATAAATTTGGTTCTCCCACCAATCGAATTCCGTGATAATATCTGCGGCAACGCCCCAACTTACCAAATGCCTTTTCACACCTAACGCCACAAAAAATTGTTTCGTTTTAGATTTTAACTTCTGAACACTATCATAATCCAAGTGATCATAATGGTCATGTGTGAAAATGATTAAATCAATCTCAGGAAAATCATCAATTAATGACAATGTGTTTTCTGAAAATCGTTTATTCGCAACAGGTGCAATCGGTGTTGTATCTTTACCTAACATCGGGTCAATCAAAATAGTCTTGCCATTCATTCGCATTAAAATCACGGAATGACCATACCAAATCATTTTTGTTTTTTCGCTTTTCGCTTCAAAAGCAGCTTTATCAAACGGCACAATTGGCAACGGCTTTTTAGGTGCTCGTCCCTTCGAATTGGATATTTGTTTATAAATCATGCCAGGAACTTTGGACAAACCCATACTCATATTTATTGCTTCCAAATTCTGAAATTGTCCATCTTTCCAATTCTCCGATTGTTGATACCGTTGTATCAATTCGTTCGTTACTTTTCCGCCAAACTGCTTTAAAATTTTCATTAGTTTTTATTCTTTGGTTAGATTTCTATGGGATTTTTCCACGAGTTTTCGGGATAGGCAAAATCCCACAGATTTTTATAATATCGCCATTTCATTAATCGCAGGTGCTTCTAATACTTTGAATTTCAACGAAGTATCTAAAGTGTGAATCATTGCCTGACCGATTTTAGTAGTTGTTGTTACACTTTTTAATTTATTAAACAATGGAAAAAGGGGTCGAGTAATCACATACATAATATTATACCAACCCGTTTTTGATTGAATCCCTTTTTCGGGAATAATTAAACCTGGACGAAATGCAAAGGCATTTTTAAAGCCTTTATTCAAGACGAAATTTTCGGTTTTTCCTTTCACTCTTGCCCACATTGAGCTGCCCTTTTCGCTGCTATCCGTTCCAACGCCCGAAACGTAATTAAACACCAAATTAGGATTTAATTCGTATAAAACATTGGCGAAAGCCGCAACCGTATCGAAAGTGATTTTGGTATAATCGGCTTCATTCATGCCAACTGCCGAAATGCCCATACAGTAAAAACAGCCACCGTAGCCGCTTAATTCGCTTTTTATTGTGTCCGCTTTCGTGAAATCCTTCAATAAAACTTCCTTCAATTTTGGATGCTCCATATTAATAGAACTTCGATTCACAACCAAAACTGTTTCAATTTTATCACTTTCCAAACATTCTAATAAAACCCCTCTGCCGACCATTCCCGACGAACCCGTTATGATTACTTTCATTTTTTAATCATTTTTTAAACCGTGTCGGTTTTGAAAACCGACACGGTTTGTGGTATGTATTTTAAAAGATTTTATTGTCAACTAATACCTGGAAACCGTCTTCCATCGTCGTTTGTAACGGTCGGAAAGTTACGCCCAATTCTTTTTTGATTTTAGAATTATCGGCTTTAAATTCGATATTTACGTTATTACGAAGGAACGGACGAGAGAATGATTTATTGACAAAAGGGCCAACAAGGATTAATAACCATTTTGGTAAGGCTTTTTTTGGAATCGGATATTCGTCACCGAATTTTGGCAACAAAACTGCAGCCATTTCCAAAAAGTTAGAATTATGCCCAGAAGTGATGTAACGACCCTTTGCACCTGCCGTGAATCCTGCCAAAAAGTGAGCATTTGCAACATCTCTAACATCGACCACGCCAACGCCCATTTTTGGTGCACCAGCTTTCATCGTGCCATCACCCAATTGTTTTAAAATATTAAAACTCTCGGAAGTCGTACCCGTCGGATTCAACATTGGGCCCATCACGAAAGACGGATTTACGACTACCAAATCCCAACGAGATTGTTTTTCCGCTATTTCCCAGGCCGCTTTTTCCGCTAAGGTTTTGGAGTAAGAATACGGTTGATAATCCAGTGAAGCCGTTGTATTCCAAATGTTTTCCGTCAATATTCCGTTTGGCGCTTTTTCGCAATCTATCGCATCGGTATAAATTGCGGCAACACTACTCGTCACTACTACCCGTTTTACCGAATCTGTTGCGTTTGCTGTATTTAATATATTTTGCGTTCCTTTCACCGCTGGTTCGATGAGCTCTTTTTGAGCATCTTCGAACTTGCTTGTGAAAGGTGAAGCCGTGTGAAACACTAACTCGCAGCCTTTCATCGCTTCTGCATAAGAGCCTTCCGTTAATAAATCAGATTTGAAATATTTAATCGTTCCCGAAGATTTCGCAGCGATTTCGTTTAAGTGTACTAATTTTTTTTCATTGTCCGGGTTTCTAACCGCCGCATGAACCGTCATACCATTCTCCAACAATTCTTTCACTAACCAACCCGCAACATAACCCGTTGCGCCTGTTACCATTACTGGCTTTGACTTATCTATATTCATTTTATTTATTTTAATTTCGATGTAAAAAGCCCGTGAGGTTTTATTTGTTCTGAGAACTTGTGGAAAAACCTCATAGGTTTGGTGATTTTTCTAATATCGCAAAGATAAGATAACTTTTTCGTCGAGACTTTACACAAATTACGGAAGAAACAACACTTTTTAGGGGAAATAAAAAATCCGCTAAATGTCTGTCGGACATTTAACGGATTTTAGGCATCGTGTTACCATAACAACTAAAGTAGCCGATACTTACTTAGGCTTTAACCGCAAAACTATTCAGTTTCATTGCTAATTCGTGAGCCGAAACAACGCCTGATTCTCTCCATTTTAATTCGCCATTTTGGAAAATCATCAAAGTCGGTACGGAACGAACGTTTAATGCACCTGCAACTTTTGGATTTTTGTCCACATCAATTTTTACAATCGTACTGGTTTCGCCAACTTTTGTTTTTAATTCCTCCAAAATCGGGGCCATCGCTTTACAAGGGCCACACCATTCTGCCGAAAAATCTATCAAAACTGGTTTATCTGAATTAATTAAATCTTTGAAATTTGCCATAATTATCTAAGTACCACCACTCTCCAGAGTGGTGCGTTATTAAAAAAAATAAAAACTATTCCGAAAAATAGTGTGTGTTATTGAAAAAATAAAAACTATTCCGAAAAATAGTGTGTGTTATTAAAAAAAATAAAAATTATTTCGAAAAATAGTGTGTGTTATTGAAAGAATAAAAACCACTCTGGAGAGTGGTGGTACTTTTCAAACACGAAGGTCATTATAGAAGTTGATACTTTCTGTGATTCTGTTCTCATTAGTCGTTTGATTGACATTTGCATCACCGATTTGGTTGAGTAGTGTGAAGTTAATCACATTCGCATCGTTCTTTTTGTCCTGTTTCATTAAGTTCAAAAGGGCATGATTTCCTAACATTGTGATATCGACTTTTCCATAAATCTTTAAAATAAAATCACAAATTTCGTCCAAATTTGCTTTTGACATTCCTAATATTTTATGCGACAAATAGCTTTCGCAAATCATTCCAATCGCAATTGCTTCGCCATGAAGTAGGGGAGTCGTACTCTCCAAAAGTAGGCTTTCGACAGCGTGACCAATCGTATGACCAAAATTCAAGGCTTTCCGCCAACCTTTTTCAAACGGGTCTGCTTCTACGACCGTTTTTTTAATATTTAAACTCGGTATTAATCGTTCCGACCAATTGACTTTCGTCAAATCCGTAATTATTTTCAAAACCTGCCATTGTTCTGAATCGACGATTAAAGCGTGTTTAATAATTTCCGCAAAACCGCTTCTGATTTCTCGCTGTGGCAAGGTGTTTAAAAAAATCGGATTGACAAAAACGGCTTTTGGGTTGGCAAATAAACCAATACTATTTTTAATATTTTGAAAATCAATCCCCAATTTTCCTCCAATTGACGCATCAACTTGCGATAAAAGCGTAGTTGGAATTTGAATAAAATCCATACCTCGTTTGAATGTTGATGCACAAAATCCGCCCATATCACCAATCACACCGCCACCTAAATTTATTGTCAAAGCATTGCGATTTGCTTCGTTATCCATCATTGTTCGCCAAATAATTTGACAGGTTTCAATATTTTTTTGCAATTCGCCAGACGGAATTAAAATAATATTAAAATCAATATTCGGCAAATTTAATTTTAGAATTGGTAAACAATCTCGTTGCGTATTTTCGTCCACAATTACGAAAACCTTCGCATATTTCGTTACGTAAGTCGCTAAAGTCACCCAACTATTTTCACCTACGTAAATATTGTAATCGTTTAGTTTTATAATTTCCACCTGTTGGAGGTTTTAAGGTTTTGAGGTTTTGAAGGATGAGGATTTTGACCGTTGTTACGTAGTCTGTACCCTTATCCTTCAAAATCTCAAAACTTTGTCCCTTAAAATTTTTGTAAAATTGAAAAAGAAAATGGAAACGCTCAAATTATATTAGAAAAAGCCACAGATTTAAGCAGATTATATTGTTTTTTGAAATGGAAAAGGTTGAACGATTGCGGCAGCGAAAGACAGCGGCTACATAAAAAAAGCCGAATCGTAAAACGATTCGGCTTAAAAGTGTGTGTTCTAATAACTTGTAAAGTATGTGTATAATATATTTGGTGTAATGATAGTGTGTACTTATACTTGGGCAATTTTGGTGCTACTTTTTGGCATTTATGAAGAACTATGATGAACGTGTGGCATTTTGGAAGGAAGGTGTGATTTGGGTGATTTAACGTGACGAGGGAATGTTTGATGTTTTGATTAACCAACTCAATTACTCACAATACTGATTCATATATTGATTCACTTGCGTAACGCCCAAACGCAAAGCCGTCCGCCAATCGGCACAACCGCCTGAGTCATCTCCCAAATTATACTTCGCAAAACCACGATTAAAATAAGCATGACCGGCATTTGGATTGATGGTAATTGCGCGATTTGCATCATTCAAAGCTGCATCAAATTGTTTTAATTTTAAATGAATACCACTACGATTCAATAAGGCTTCCGCATGGTTTTTATTGAAATCCAACGTGCGAGTAAAAGAATTAAAAGCCGCTTGATAGCTGCCAATTTCGATTTCGGACAGTCCTTTTAAAAAGTGAGCTTGTTCGTGTGAAGGTTTATAAATCAGCGTTTTTTCAAAATCCATAATTGCACCGTCAGGATTACCAATTTTTGACTTTGCCAATCCTCGACTAAAATACGCTTCCGCAAAAATGGGTTCAATATCCAAAGTAACCGTTAAATCACCGATTGCATTACCATAATCTTGCAATTCCATGCGAGATAATGCTCGATTGTAATATAATGCTGAAGTATTTGGTTCAATTTGTATCGCTGCCGAAAAATCTGAAACTGCCTTGCTATGCTGATTTGTCATCGCTTGGACGCAACCTCGATTGTAATACGCTATTGCGTTTTGAGGATTCAATTGAATCGCTCGCGAATAATCCGAAATTGCTCCAGAATAATTACCTACATCGGATTTTGATTTTCCAGACATTGTGAATTCTTCCGACGGCGTTTGTGCGAAAAGTGAAACGCTGAACGTTAGTAATAGTAAGGTGAATTTGATTTTGTACATTGCTGTTGTTGTTTGTGATTCGGCATTCGTGATTCGGTAAAAAATTGCTACGTAACTTCTTACCTTTTTTAAATACGTTATTGCACGCTTGCCGAATCACGAATCACAATTTCATCAATTCCTTCGCATTATCCAAAGCGGATTTTGAAGGTGGATTACCGCTTAACATGACGGCAACTTCAGTAATTCGTTCTTTTTGTTCCAATAATTTGACAGAAGAAAGGGTCGTTTCTCCTTCGATATATTTGTACACCAAATAATGGTGGTCGGCTCTTGCTGCGATTTGTGGCGTGTGCGTAATCGAAATAACTTGATGACGATTCGCCAAGTCTCTCAAAATATGACCCATTTTTAAAGCTACATCGCCCGAAACGCCTGTATCAATTTCATCAAAAATTAGCGTCGGCAGCGTAATTGCATCAGCGACTAACGACTTGGTACACAATGCTAATCGTGACATTTCACCACCCGAAGCTACATTGCGAATGTAATCCAAACGAGAACCTTTATTGGCTGCGAACATGAAAGCGATAATGTCTGCACCCGTTGGTGTTAGTTCGGTTGCGTCCGTTAATTCGATTTTTAGAATAGCGTGTTTCATATTGAGTTGAGCCAACATTTTGTGGATTTCTTCTTGAAAGAAAGGAATCACTTTGTTACGGCGTTGCGTCAAAATTTTTGCTTTTTCACGGAGGTCTTTTTCTTGTTTGGCAATAGTTTTTGTAATTTTTTCCATTTCTCCGGTAGAGTTGGAATAGTTATCGACTTTTTCTTGAAAATTATTTTGGATAACTAATAATTCCTCAACCGTATTTACAAAATGCTTTTTTTGTAATTTATATAATAAATCCAACCGTTCATTAATGACTTCAATCCGCTCTTCGTCATATTCGGTATCTTCTGCAATTGCTTCGAACTCGGTCGCAACGTCTTGTAATTCAATTACCAAACCGTCGAAACGTTCCAAGATTGTCTGTAAATGTGGATGGAATTTTGCGACCGTTGAAATCTCGTTAGATAAATCTTGTAATTGTGTAATAACGGCTTCTTCGTCTTCGCTCAATGCTTGAAAAGACTTGCTTAGCGATAATTTTATACCTTCTGCATTACTCAAAATATCAAGTTCTTGCTCCAGATTTTCCTGTTCGCCAGCTTCAAAACCTGCCGTCACTAATTCCTCTAATTGAAACTCAATAAAATCCATTTCTTGAGTTTGTTTTTGGTGTTCAGCTATGAGGCGTTGGAGTTGTCGTTTGTTATTTTGGTATGTTTTGAAAATGATTTGATACCCATCTAAGTTTTCTTTGTTTTTCGCAATTGCATCGACCATCGCTAATTGAAAATCGTCGGAATGAATATCTAATGTATCAAATTGTTGGTGCAAATCCAAAAGTTTGGCAGTCAACTCTTTGAGAATATCTAAACGAGCAGGGGTATCATTAATGAACGCACGAGACTTTCCGGAAGGGGCAATTTCTCTGCGAATACTTAGTTCGGTATCGTAATCCAAATCGTTTTCTTCAAAAAAGGATTTTAAATCATAATGAAGAATATCAAAAAAGGCTTCGATAACGCATTTTTTATCTTGATTTTTGAGGATCCGAATTTCTGCCCGATTGCCCATAATTAGACCTAAAGCGCCTAAAATAATGGATTTTCCAGCACCAGTTTCCCCCGTGATGATGTTTAATTTTTTAGAAAAATTAATATCAACCTCGTCTATAATTGCGTAATTTCGAATGTGTAGCCGTTGAATCATAAGAACAAAATAGTTAATTTTAAATTGGAAAAACAACTTAAAAATTTGAAACAGATTGTTTTAAATAATATTAGACAAAAATAAGATTTAATATGGAATTATTACTTTTTTGAATAGTAATGTATTTGTTTATTTTAAAATGGAGAAAGGTAGATTTGGTTTAACTTTAATAAATATTTATTACTAATGAGAAAATGAGTATTCTGGTTTTTAATACAATTAACCACGTTATGGCAGTATATTTGCCATTTTTGAGTTAGAACAATTCACAATTCGAAAATGTCATCATGAATTTTTATCAATGAATCAAGCCTTAATTAAAAAATTATTGGCAGAAGCACGAGCCAAACCTTACCTTAATCAAAATCAAGTAGCTTTTGAATTATCAGAACGATCACTTTCCTTACTAGATCAAGAAGGTGATTTGGATGACGAGGCTTGTAATATATTGATTATAGTCTCTAATTTTTTGAAAGATGAAAAAATTACGGAGGAAGTAATTGACATTTTTCGGAAAATAATTCAGCTTTTGGATTTTGATGGGATTTTAAATTCATTTGGAAAAATCCAGTTAATTGATTTATTAAAAAAAGTTGGTGAAATTTATCTAATCCAAGAAAAATATAATCACGCTGAAAAAAGCTATCAAGTAATATTAACCGTTGCTGCCGATTACCCGATTGAGCAGGTGAAAATCTATTTAAAACTTAGTGACATAAATACCGCAAGTCGCTCTTATGATCGAGTAATTGAGGTTTTGAAATTGGCGGAAGCCGTTATTTCAAGTCATGAAATTCCTGAAATAGTACAAATTCAATGTTTTCAAAATTTTAGCGATTATTACGTTCAGCAAGGAAATTATAGTGATATTTTTAAATATGCTTCAAAAGTTGTCGAGTTAGCAAAGTCGTTGGGCAATGGCGAGTATGAAGCGAGAGCTTTGAATATTTGTGCGATTCCGTATGCGGTGCGAGGCGAATATAAGAAGGCTTTTGAGTATATGAATACTGCTTTGGAGAAGGCGGAATCGTTGGGATTGCGGAAAATTATAGCGAGTACCTTGGTGAATATTGGAAATGTTTTTTCGGCATTACATAATTATGAAGAGTCGATTTATAATTATAAAAAGGTTTTAGATTATTATAAAGGAGAACTTATAGATATTTCTGTGGGAATTACTTATTTCAATTTGGGAAGTTCGTACTTAGCTTTGAATGATTTGGAAAGTTCGGAAGAAAATCTGAAAGCGGCTTTAGTAATCGGTGAAAAATTAGAACATAAATTATTGATTAGCCGAATTTATTTTGAGTTGGTGAAAATTTATATTGAAAGAGATGATTTAGAAACTGCGATTACCTATAGTTTTGAAGCGGAAAAGGTTTATCCAAAAACGGGAAATCCATCTGCTTACGAAACTTATCTGGCGAATCGATGTATGCTTAATTTGCTGCGAAAAAAATATCACAAAGCAATCAAGCATGGTGAAGAGGCGGTTTCTTATTGCATCAAAGCAAAAAATATTAAAACGCTAAAACGAACTTATAAAGCCATTTCGGAGGCGTATAAGGCGATAGGCGATTATAAAAAAGCTTTTGAATATTTAGCCTTATTTTCGGAAACGAGTGAGGAATTTATATTGCAGATACGAGAACGGCGAATGATGAACTTGGAAATTCAATATTCGTTGAAAGATAAAGAAAAAGAGATTGAGTTACTGAAAAAAGAAATGCTAATCGCTAAGTTAAAACTCTCGTATCAATCTGAAATTGAAAGTCAAAATGATAAATTGAAAATGTCGAATCAAGAACTTCGGCAATTTACCTACGCTATTTCTCATGATCTTAAAGAGCCGCTCAGAATGATTAGTAGCTTCTCTAACCTTTGGTATCGCAAGAATAAAGATACAAACGATGAAACAGATGAGGAGTATTTTTACTTCATCAGAGATGGTGCGGAACGGATGACGAATATGCTGCAAGGGTTGTTGGATTATGCGATAGTTGGAAAAAAAGCTCGAAAACCTGAAACTATCGATATGAATGAAATGGTCACGGATATCCAAACGATTTTATATGTTCAAATTCAGGAAAATCAACCTACTTTTGAAATTGAAAATTTACCAACGGTTTATACGCATGAGGTTTTGTTGTTTCAACTGATGCAGAATTTAATTAGTAATGCGATTAAATTTAAGAGGGCGAAGACTTATTCGGTTATTCGGATTACTTCAAAGGAAGATGCGAAATATTACACGATAGGGATTCACGATAATGGAATCGGCATCGCAGTAGGAAATATTGAAAATATTTTTAAAATTTTCAAACGTTTGCATACGAAAGAGGAGTATGAAGGGACGGGAATCGGTTTGTCTTTATGTGAAAAAATAGTATATTATTTGGGTGGTAAAATTTGGATGAATTCGACATTGGACGAAGGTTCGTCTTTCTACTTTTCGTTGCCAAAATAATCTGTTCTGATTATTTTAAGCAGTTTAATAAATATTTTACAAAATTATTTAGCTAACTATTTCGTAATTAGCCGAATATACGTTATATTGGGATGCAATTATTGCAAATAACATTTCTATAAATTAAATAATAAATAATAATGAAAAAAATAAACGACTTCAAATCGAATGAGATTTCTTTAGCAGCAGCTAATAATGTAAAAGGGGGTGATGTCTCTGAATGGTATATTAGTCAGCGTACCTCGGGAGGAGAACCAGTTTCCGATGGAGAGTTATCTGAAGCAATATAATTAGACGGTGCTTTATACACGCAAGGTATGAACGCTGCAATGCTCAGGGTGGTACAGCTTTTATGGCAAAAAAGGCTTAATTGAAGTACTCTTCGAAAATATGAAAGGCGATTTGAATCATTCAAATCGCCTTTTTTAATGCTTTTTTCTTGGTAAAATAATTCGTTAGGGCGAAAATATGTAAACCGTAACCCACTAAGCCATAACGACATGATTTTTGTAATAAATTTCAATTTCTTGTTTTAATTTAGAATAATTTTTATCTGAAAGTGGTACTAAAGGTAAACGAACTTCTTTTCTACAAACGCCTTTAATTTTTAAAGCTGCTTTAATACCCGCAGGGTTTCCTTCTATATAAAGTAAATCGTTGATGCTTAATAATGCCAAATGTTCTTGCGTCGCCGTTTGGAAATCACCGTTTAAAGCGTGGCGAATCATCGAGGAAAACTCGTTAGGAAAAGCATTGCCCATAACGGAAATCACGCCCTTTGCACCAAAAGAAATCATCGGCAAAGCTAAGGCATCATCGCCCGAAAGCAGTTGAAAATGCTCCGGCTTGTCCCGCACGATTTTCATACATTGTACCAAATCTCCGGATGCTTCTTTGATTGCAATAAATTTATCGCTGCTGTGTGCCAAACGCAAAGTCGTTTCCGCTTTGATGTTTTTAGCCGTTCGACCTGGCACATTATAAATGATAATTGGTCGAGGAGAAACTGCTTCAATTGCCATATAATGTTGGTACAAACCTTCTTGATTCGGTTTATTATAAGCAGGACTTGAGGACAAAATGGCATCAACACCTTCAAAATGATAACTTTGAATCGCCTTTACAATCGCTCGGGTATCATAACCGCCAAACCCTGCAACTACAGGAACTCGACCTGATATCATCTGAACCGTAAAGTCCAAGACCTTAATCATTTCTTCATTATCGAGTGTTGGCGACTCGCCCGTAGTCCCTAACGAAACCACATATTCTACACCGCCATTAATGACGTGTTCGATTACATTTTGTAAACCCTTGTAGTCAACTTCTCCATTTTTGAATGGCGTGACCAATGCAACTCCTGTTCCTCTTAACAACATATTCTGACTTGATATTGGATTGTTTATTTTAGCGGTTTTGCAGATGACCAACTCAAAAAAAACTATCCCATAATTTTTAAATGTTTATCAATTTGTTGGATGAAGTGCTGAAGGTTGTCATTTTGAGCATTATCAATCATTAAATCATAGCAATCAATTTTTGATTCGTCATATTTTCCAACACGCATACTGGCGTGTGACAAGGTGGAAATATATTCTAATGATCTAACCGAATGAAGGTGAAGACTTAACAAAATATCAAAAGGAGTACTGATGAAATCTTCAACTTCTGATGTATTTGGATGCTCATACCAGCTTAAATTTTTAATGTTAAAATATTTAAACGGCAAATTATCGTGTTCTTGTTCATCATCTACAAAAGCCATTATATCGACTCGTTTTCCTGCTTTTCGCAATAATTGTACATAGTTTTCAGCAAAAACTCGATTATCCAAATTCGTAGCATCAAATAAGATTCCGATACGTTTTGACTTTTCAAAGCGGATTGAAGCTCGTTTGATGGATAAACTTTTCATCCTTTTCCTCAACATGTAATCATGCCAACGTAGTCGCAAATTTCTAAATAATTTCATTAGTTAGGTATTCAAAATTTATAATATTTGGTGCGTGTGCAGAATATCTCTAAAGTGTTAGATTTTAAACAATATTAACGCTGAATAAATCTATTAAAAAGTAATGCTGAAAGGTTCTGGTAATTTAATACCATAAGTGATTGAATTGATGCCCTCACTCGAAGTGAAAGCATCAATAAGTCTGCAATTCGCAACTATTTATAAAAACCCATATTAGAATACTTCTCGATTCTTTGATGAATCAAAGTGTCTGTATCCAATTCTTTCAATTCAAGAATAGCCGCTTTAATCTGTTTTTTCAAACGTTTTGCACTTTTTTCAGGGGCATTATGCGCACCACCGATAGGCTCTTTGATAATACCATCAACCAAACCAAACTCACTCATATGCTCAGGTGTCAATTTCAAAGCCTCTGCTGCTTGCTCTTTATAATCCCAGCTTCTCCATAAAATCGAAGAACAGGATTCCGGTGAAATAACAGAATACCAAGTGTTTTCCATCATAAAGATTCTATCACCCAAACCAATACCTAACGCACCACCAGAAGCACCTTCACCGATAACGACACAAACGATTTGTGTTTCTAATTGTGCCATTTCATAAAGATTTCGTGCAATCGCTTCCGCTTGTCCTCTTTCCTCTGCTTCCAAACCTGGATAAGCACCTGGCGTATCAATCAAACAGATGACAGGCATTTTGAACCGCTCTGCTAATTTCATTAATCGTAAAGCCTTGCGGTAACCCTCTGGATTTGCCATACCAAAATTACGATATTGACGCATTTTTGTATTTTCTCCTTTTTGATGACCAATTATCATAACAGGCATACCATCTAAATTTCCAATACCACCGACGATTGCTTTATCATCTTTATAATAACGGTCGCCATGTAGCTCAACAAACTTATCCGTCATTTGACTAATATAATAAAGAGCGTAAGGTCTTTCTGGATGACGAGAAAGTTGAACTTTTTGCCAACCTGAAAGATTCTCGTAGATTTCTTTCTTCGTGATATTAATCTTTTTCTCCAAGTTTGTGATTGACTCCGAAACATCTACCTCACCTTCTTCTCCAACTTGCTTCAATTTATCCAATTGGTCATATAAATTTTCAATCGGTTTTTCAAAATCTAAAAATACCATAGTCTATTTTTTGAAATTCAATTTATGAAATCACTGTGTTATGATAATACATTTCTCAAAAGTGTATGCAAAAATACCCAATGAAAGTAGTAATGAACGTTTTTTTGAAACTTTTTTTATAATTTTTGAAGTAATGTTTGTAAAGTTGAAAAACAAAGGTATATTTGCACCGCACTTTGAAAAAGAGTATTAAAGATTACTCAATATAAGAAATTGGTTCGGTAGTTCAGTTGGTTAGAATACCTGCCTGTCATCCCGAGAATTCGGGACGGGTTCAATTTTATATAATTTTCTTTGT
>Ga0222647_1000595_pt1 | contig 14545 bp, 17 predicted proteins | sample AntAcemetagen333_FD_179864 | JGI IMG/M metagenome (GOLD analysis project Ga0222647, IMG submission 179864) | Saline water microbial communities from Ace Lake, Antarctica - #333 | ecosystem: Environmental > Aquatic > Non-marine Saline and Alkaline > Saline | place: Antarctica: Ace Lake...
CAAAGCACGGCATCACTATTCTCAACGCACCAGGAACGATAGATGCCGACTATAGAGGGGAAATAGGCGTAATTCTCGTAAATTTATCCAGTAATGACTTTACCATAGAAAACGGCGAGCGCATTGCACAACTAGTTATAGCAAAACATGAACGCGCAACCTGGCAACCGGTTCAAGATCTAAGTGATACAGCACGTGGTATAGGTGGTTTTGGTAGTACTGGGGTTAAATAACACCATTTTTCAAACGCGGGAATCCCAAAATGAGTAACCCAGCAAATGCGCTTAAAAAAAGCAGTTATCGTATCGGTTTCTAGGGTCTATACGTAAATGAACAGAACAAAGATATGGAGTGGACATAGAGCACCTCAATATCGTTTAAACTAAAAATAGTTTCCTACACACGCAGGAATAAGCTTATGAAAATAATCGTACCCATGGCCGGACTAGGTTCTCGCCTTAGACCACACACATTAAATGTTCCTAAACCACTTATACCGGTAGCAAACAAACCTATAGTACACCGGCTGGTTACGGAAGTTGCAAACATACTAGATGAGCCTGTTGAAGAGATTGCCTTTATCTTGGGTGACCCTGTTTTTTTTGGCGACGACGTGGTAAAAAGCCTCGAAGAACTAGCAACAAGCCTGGGTGCAAAAGCCAGCATTTACAGACAAGGCGCACCGCTAGGAACAGGTCACGCCATTATGAGTGCAGCCGCATCACTATCAGGGCCAGCGGTAATTGCTTATGCTGACACACTCATCAGAGCCGACTTTAAATTAGACCCAACCGCCGATGGGGTGATATGGACCAAACAAGTTGATCGTCCAGAGGCTTACGGAGTTGTAAAACTTAATGATAACCAAGAGATTGTAGAACTGGTCGAAAAACCCACGCAATTTGTATCTGATCAAGCGGTGATAGGAATCTATTACTTTAAAAATGTAGCGGACCTAAAGACAGAGCTGCAGTACGTACTCGATAATAATGTTATTAATGGTGGTGAGTATCAAATTAATGATGGCATAAAACGCATGATGGCAAACGGGAACATATTTAAAACAGGCACCGTAAACGAGTGGATGGATTGCGGTAACAAAGCGATTACTGTAGAAACAAATATGCGCCTATTGGGTTTTATGCAGCAAGATGGCAGCCCAGAGTTAAACACGAACCCACTGCTAGAAAACGCAACAATCGTACAACCATGTATGATCGCAAGCGACGTGATTATAAAAAACAGCACAGTAGGGCCTTATGTATCTGTAGGAGCCGGTTGCGTGATTGAAAACTCTACTATTACGAATTCTTTAATCCAAACGCAAACCGTGATTAAAAACGCGACGCTTAACGAGGCCATGATAGGTAACAAAGTGACCTTTAATGGAGCATTTACTAAAATAAGTATTGGTGATTATTCGGTATTGGAATAATTATTGAACCTTTAACCCTATGATAAAACGGCACCTATTATTTTTATTTTTTGCGCTCACATCGAGCTTGGCTTTGCATGCACAAGAGCAAGCAGAGGCTGTAGATGTAAACGTAGACGATTTAGGTGATGCTTCCAGTAGCTTTAAAGAGAACTTTTTTAATGCATTGCGGGAAAAAGCGATAGGGAACCATGACCGTGCGCTTACCTTTTTAGACGCTTGCGCAAAACTGGAACCTGAGTCGGGAGCGGTACAGTTTGAAATGGCTAAGAATCATTTGGCTAATAAAGCTTTCGCGAAAGCAGAATCACACCTACAAACAGCACTTAAATTTTCTGGGGAACGCGAGTGGCTGCTCGACACCTTGTTTGAGATTTATGACCAACAAAAATCCTATGATAAAGCCTTACCGGTACTAGAAAAGCTAGCAAAAATTAACAAGACATATCAGGAATTACTGCCGTCATTATACATGCGCAATAATCAGGACAAAAGTGCACTAGAAGCCCTAGAGCTGCTAGATAAACGCTTGGGTCCAGACGAGCAACGCGACCGCATTAAAATGGTGTTGCAAGAAAAAATCCAGCGGGAAAACGCAGCTACGGAAACCATAGACGGTCTCGAACAGCAATTGCAACTAGACCCCAAAAAGGAACAAACTTACCTTGCACTTATTTATTTATACAGCCAGCAAGATGACAAAGTGGGAATGCTCAAAACTTCTATAGCGCTAGAAAAAAACGTAAAAGGCAGCGATAAAGCACATCTAGCCCTGTACAAGATTTACTTAGATAATGGTGAGTTAAGCAAGGGCATTAAAAGCATGAAAACGGTTTTTGGTTCAAATCAGTTTGACGACGCTACAAAAGTAAATGTGCTACGTGATTTTATTGACTTAGGAAGCACAGACCTAGCAATCGCACAAGAAGCTACAGACGCCATCACCTTATTTTCAAAACAGGTAGATGACCCTAGAGCCTTCGACTCGCTAGGTGATTATTACCTAAAAAGCGGTGATAACGTGCAGGCCCTCGCGTTTTTCGAAAAAGGACTAGAAACAAATGGACAAGATTTTGAATTGGTAAAAAAAGTGGCGTTAATAAGCCTAGACAATAAAGACTACGCCCGTGTTCTTACAATTACAAACGACGCTATTGAGCTGTTTCCGGCGCAGGCCTTGTTATACCTTATGAATGGCGTGGCACTTAATAAGCTGAACCAGGCAGACAAAGCGATTTTAACTCTAGAAACGGGGTTGTCCTTTATACTCGATGAATCAAAAATAGAACACGATATGTATCAACAACTAGCACTAGCTTATACTTACAAAGGCGATAATGCAAAGGCGTCAAAAATGCGTGCCGAAGCACAAAAACGTTACAAATAAATTATGAGAATCTATAAATTAGGCTTTTTACTTCTTGCAGTCTTTATAAGCAGTTGTGGTACTGTTCGTCGCGCAACAGACACAGGTGAGGCAAGTGGACAAAAAAGCAAGGTGATAAAATCGCATAAAGAAGCCATGCTGGATTTCAAAACCTTATCGTCGCGAGTAAATGTGGACTTTAAAGATAACAATCGACAGCAGTCTGTAACAGTGGACCTGCGCATGCTGAAGGGAGAAAAAATATGGATGAGCGCACGCATTTTGGGTCTTACGGTTGCCAAAGTGTACATTACTAAAGACCGCGTACAGTTTTATGAAAAACTAAACAGACAGTCTTTTGATGGTGATTTCTCACTTATTAGCGATTTTTTAGGGGAAGAGGTAACTTTTGAACAAGTAGAGGCTATTATGCTGGGAGAGGCAGTAGAGTCGCTGGACAAAAAAGTGTTTTACGTAGAAGAAAATGAATATGTGTTTAAAGAAGGAGCGCTGATAGAAAAGTTCTTTAAATTAAGACCAGCAGACTATAAAGTAAGCGAGCAATCTATAAAAAAAGTCTCTGAAAATAGTTACTTACAAGTGCAATATCCAGACTACCAGGTCGTTTCTGGTAAAATAATGCCACTTGCTGTGCGCATAGAAGCGTTTAGAAAAAATAAGAGCGTGACTGTCTCTTTAGAATATAGGGACATAGGTTTTGATCAAGATTTGAGTTTCCCTTTTGAAATGCCAGCTAATACTAATCCCATAGAATTTTAATGAAATTACGCCCGTTTTTAATAGCACTTTTTTTACTATGTTTTGTAGGAATGCATGCACAGTCAGAACAACAAAAGCTCGAACAGCGCAAAGTTGCGATACAGCGCGAGATAGATGCTGCAAATAATTTACTCGAAAAAGCCAAAAAGGAAAAGACAAACGTGCTCAACGTTGTAAATACCATAAATAAAAAGATCTCTAACGCGCAAGAAATCATAACCATAACAAATAAGCAGGCAAACACTATTATCCGTAACATCGTCACAAACAAAAACGAAATAACAAAACTAGAAGCGGAGATTAAGGAGCTTAAAGCCGTTTATGCAGAGATGATCGTAAAATCATACAAGGCAAATAATGACCAGAGCAGGCTTATGTTTTTACTGTCTTCAGAAAATTTCCTGCAGGCTTATAAACGGGTGCAATATCTTAAATCATATGCAAACTACCGCAAGAAACAAGCAGACGAGATAACACTTAAATCACAACAACTAGCTTCAAAAACGAAAGGGCTAGAAACAGAGCGTGAGCGCAAAGCCGTGATTTTAGAAGAGAATAAAAAACAACGCTCGGAGCTCGATAAAGATAAACTCCAACAGAACTCGCTACTCGCCATCGTTAAAAAAGACGAGAGTAAGTATACTGCCCAAATCAAAATTAAAAACAAAGAACGCGCAGCAGTAGACCGCGAGATTAAGCGACTCATAGAGGCAGATATAGCCGCGTCTAACAAGGGTAAAACCGGTGCAGTCGCGGGTAAGTTTTTCTTAACACCAGAGGCAAAAACCCTTGCGTCTAATTTTAAAGCAAACCGCGGCAAATTGCCGTGGCCAGTTGATAAGGGCTTTATAGCGTTAGGTTACGGTAGCCAGCCTAGTCCCATATTACCAAGTGTTCAAATACAATCTAACGGCCTTCGTATACAAACACCAGAAGGCACTGTAGTACGAGCTGTTTTTGAAGGCGAGGTCGCTCGTGTAGCAAAAGCCACAAACGGCGTTTTAACAGTGTATGTGCGCCATGGTAACTATACCACCGTTTACGGTAACTTGCGCAGCGTTAATGTAAGTACAGGTGAAAAGGTCACTACAAAACAAAGTTTAGGTAACGTTTTTACAGATCGCGAGGGTATTTCTGAACTTAGGTTTGTACTTATGGAAGATACAAATACAATGAACCCTGCATCGTGGATTCTCAGAAACTAGTCTTGAAAGAACAGTGCACGAAGCTCTGTCGCGTCACTCGCTTTCATTTTTCCAGCAAGAACCAAGCTTAACTGTTTGCGGCGCAAAGCTGCGTCGTACTTTATTTTTTCGTCCTCTGTTTCAGGTTGTATGGGCGGCACTGGAACAGGGCGACCCGTTGTTTCGTCTACTGCTACAAAGCTATAAATAGCCTCGTTTGCTTTTGTTTTTTCGCCGCTTTCACGGTCTTCTATCCAAACGTCCATAAACACTTCCATAGACGTTTTAAAGGACCTCGTAACCTTTGCTTCTATGGTTACAACACTACCTAGCGGTACCATGCGGTTAAACGCAACATGATTTACGGATGCCGTTACAACGATGCGTCTGGAGTGCCTACGTGCCGCAATACTCGCTGCACGGTCCATACGCGCTAGTAATTCACCTCCAAAAAGATTGTTCAGAGGGTTCGTCTCGCTAGGTAGGACCATGTCTGTAACAGTAGTAAACGATTGTGATGGCGTTTTAGGCTCCATGTTTTTTTTTGCAAAGGTATAGGGTAATGATGATTAATCCCTAAATAAAATGGTAAAGGGAATCAAATGCAACATAGCTTCTTTTTTTATTGCGTTCTCCTAATTCCGCGCACATACAAACTCCAGCAGTAGTGGCTCAAAAGGGTTTTAGGAGCTTGTGCATTTTTTTCTACAACGCATGCTAATAAATTGTTGGTCACGTCAATTTTAGAAACGAGCTTATGCGTAAAGCCGATATTATTAGGTACTTTGAAGGATCGCTTTTGAGATGTACTAGCTGTCTTGTTCACGAAACATGTATTCAAATACGCGTGCAGTCGGGCTATTGCTTATCTCTAGAAATCGCGCATCAACTGTGCTTTGAACTAATAAACCCCATGGCCTTATAACGGAGCTTATATTTTTAAGTATAGTGCATGATGCTACTCCGATTTTAATTTGGACGGGCTGCTACACTATCAGGCCGCAACATACAAAGCTAGCACTATCATTTTGCCAGTTCTAGAAGCGGATAAGGAGGAATCTTATGATTTTTAAATAACGGTAGTCGGGTGTTATGGTCTTTCGGAATTACTTTCCAAATAATAAACGAGCGACTTACTCGCCGTCTAGGCAATATGCCTTGATAACAAAATTAAAGAGGAATGGCACTACTGTAACCTACCCACAAGCAACCACGCGTTGGTAAAGCCAGTTGCCTTAATAGTTATAAGAGCATTTGTAGCCTCGTTGCGGGAGTTGAAACTAGAAAAGGCCACGTTGTGCAAACCATATTTGTTAACGCCAATGCGTTGCGCGCTGTAACCTAGTTTTTGTAGTTCACGTACTTTCGTGTTTGCGTTTACCGGACTGCGGAAAGCTCCTGCAATAACATGAAAGTTTTGCGTGTTTACATATTCCGGTTTGACAACCTCGTCAATTGCAGCATCTACAGCGGCAACGCGCAGGTTTAAGCTAGGCAATGGATTGCTTATTATAAAACTTGCTTGTTGAACTTTCGCTTTAACTTGCTGATCTGCCATTTGCTCTACCAGTAACGTACTCTGGTTTAAGTAGTTTTTGTGACCCGTAAAACCAGCATAACTGCCGCCTATTAAGAATACTGCAGCTGCAGCGTAACGCACCCAAGATGCATTTTTCGTAGCAGGAGTTTCTAGTTGTATAACCGGAGTCCCGTCTTCTATAGAACCTGATAGGTTCAGTTCTTTAATAGGTTCTTGCCCTGTACTAAAAGAACGGTCCACAGCATAGGTCTCGTGCGAAGAAAGGCCAAAAGCCTCTGGCAGGTAATTAACCAGATACATGGGTGTAAACTGCATAGAACCTTCGCTATTGCGCGAGAAACGCCCTACTTTGTGTATAGTGACAGCTTCCTTATCATCTATTTCTTGGTTTAAAAAGCGCACGTAATTACGCGCTTGTTGTAATGCAACTTCGTAAGGGATTTGCTCCACACTAGCTATGTAGTTTACAAGAAGTCCGTCATTTTGGGTGATTTGTGCATTAAAACTTAAGCCTTTTTTAGGTGGATATATTGTGTGACTGCTCGCAAAATGTTGCGCAGGTATGCGACGCGACAATAGCGCACCGAATTCCGGTATTACCACACAATCATGGCGATAAAGTAAGTCAGATATATAAGTAGCAACTTGCATAGCTGCAAATTTAGAAACTTTTGTTTAACGATAACGCATCTAATAGCACGAGTTATTAAGAAAATGAACGAATTTGTGGTATATGATTGATTTTTAAGGTGTACGCTTTCGCGACAGCGGATTCCACAACAAATATTTCTTTAAACACAGGTATTAGACCAGTATACGTAAATTACTAATTAGACACCGTTATTATGTTATTGCTGCGTGTGACACGGTATGCTCTCATTCCGTAAATACCACCACCTGCTGTCGGTTGTCCGGTGATAATATTGTATTCATTTATATCGTCAGTACAGGGGCAAACAGCAGTGATTCCTTGAATATTCAGGGTTGAACAGGCACTAGGCGCGTGGTTGGGGTCACTAAGTTCGTATGCAAACAGCTGTGAGTTTCCCAGATTATAAATTACCACACCACGTATCCCTATGTTGGGTACGACAACAAAATTCCCCGGAAAGTTCAGGTTCGAAAATTGGGGTAAGTTTGTGTTTATAGTAGTCTGGAACCCGATGTCTATTAAAAAAGGATTGCGACGTACCGTATCATTATTAGAACAGGAAAGTAAAACACAAAGTATGCTTAATAGAACCGTTTTACGCATGATTTTATCTTAAGGGGTTAAAAATATAACGATTTAATCGATATTTAGTATATTTGTGAGACAATCCCGCAGCAATGATGGGATTTTATTTGTTTAAACGAAGATGTTGTTGAATCCATAATCTCGATAACCACCTAGGTTTATAAGGTCGGGATAATCTAATCAAAAGAAATAATGAGTAATGTATCCTATTATACGGAAGAAGGTCTTAAAAAACTAAGAAGCGAGTTGTCACAACTTAAAGATGTAGAACGTCCTGCAGCATCGCAGGCTATTGGCGATGCAAGAGATAAAGGTGACTTGAGTGAAAATGCAGAATATGATGCTGCAAAAGAAGCGCAAGGCATGCTGGAAATGCACATTGCAAAATTAGAAAACGTACTTTCTAATGCGCGCATCATAGACGAGAGTTCATTAGATTTATCTAAGGCATTAATACACAGCACCGTTAAAATTAAAAATCATAGTAACAATATGGTCGTAAATTACAAACTGGTTGCACAAAGTGAGTCTGACCTTAGTAAAGGCCTAATAAGCGTGGACTCACCTATAGGTAAAGCGTTATTGGGTAAAGAGGTAGGCGATACGGCAGACGTGGTCGTGCCGGTAGGAACTATTAAACTAGAGATTCTAGAAATTTCAAGGAGCTAAATAATGAGCGTTTTTACGAAAATTATTTCGGGGCAAATCCCGTCCTATAAAATTGCCGAGAACGAGGAGTTCTTTGCCTTTTTAGACATAAATCCAAACGCACCTGGGCATACCTTGTGCGTTCCTAAAGTCGAGGAGAATAAAATTTTTGATCTAGAAGCTGGCGCTTACGGTAGGCTTATGGAATTTTCCCGCATAGTAGCGATATCCTTGGAAAAAGAAGTGACCTGCAAGCGCGTGGGGATGGCCGTGGTAGGTCTAGAAGTGCCGCATGTACATGTGCATTTAATTCCATTACGTGACATGGACGATATGCGTTTTACGAACAAGGTGTCGCTAAGCAATGAAGAAATGAGCAGTATAGCTGCTCGGGTTCACGCACGATTTGTAGCGAGCACAAACCCGTAGCGAGCTTCAGTTTGCTTATCTTGAGAAAATATACTTGAACTGGTGCTTATTGCCGTCTTTTTAGATTGTCGGTACTTCTTACTTTTGCCTTATGGAATTAAAACAAATTATACAAACCGCAATGGGCAGGTCCTTTTCTTATGAAGGATACAGGGACTTAGTAGCTTCACACGTTGCAAGAAACACAAATTCAGGTGCTGAGGTTACTGAGGATCTTGCAGCATACACGGTGCTTAATAACCAGCGTATGAAACGGCTAGACAAGACCATGAATCTGCAACCCGAAACAGTGGCATTTCTAGCCGCATACGTCAGGCCGGTTACCTTTCTTATAATTACAGAAACCTGGTGCGGCGATGGTGCACAAACCATGCCTGTGATACAAAAAGTAGCACAAGCTGCTGGCATAGATTTTAAGGTGGTGCTCCGCGATGACAACCTGAAATTAATGGATCAGTTTTTAACAAATGGTGCCCGTGCCGTTGCAAAACTTATTGTAGTGGACAAAACCACAGGTTTGCCGCTTGCAAGCTGGGGGCCAAGACCGACCAGGGCAACCGTACTGGTAGCTAAAGAGAAAGCAACAAAGGGCGAACTCTCGCCAGCATTTAAAGAGGAACTCCAAAACTGGTATAATACGGATAAGGGAAAAGATATAGAAAATGACCTAATGGCTATGTTGAACGCTTAGGCTATTGACATTAGATTTGACGTGTAACCTTATAACAATGGACTTCTGAGCGTTGTTTTTAGCAATGGCAGCATTTGATAATAACCAAATGCCGTTTTATGAGTTTGCGTAACACCTTCTATCTACCTCGCCTGAGCGCACCGCAAGCTTAGTATTTCCTTGAAGGGAACGTATTAATATCCTTTTTAACTCAACTTAAATTTTCACAGCGCCGGTCATTTCGAGGAACGAGAAATCGCATCATGAGCATTGCTAGTTTTGAAAACTGGTTTCTTTTATCAACGCGCTAAGTATTTATCTTGGGATGTTTGGTTGGTAATTATATGTGCTTTGAGCAAAGGAGTTTTAGAGAAAAAGGCACGCTCATTTATTACAGGGGTTCAAATTTTATTACTCGTAAATTATTAATTAACAAACACTTATTTTTTTAAACAAAAAGAATATGGTGCTATTACACATACTTAAAATTTAATTTAATTCTATCTTAGAAATTCGTACAGATGAAAAAAATTCTTATTTGAATAATGGTCGTACTATATTTTACCTCTTGTACCGCTGATGTTGACATTTTAGATAAAAGGGAAGCTATCCTAGGCAAATTCATACAAATACAGGATTTTAACCAAGTTGACCCAAATCCTCAATTCCCTGAAGTATGGGACTGGGTTGACGTGGACAACGGTTTTACATTAGAACTTATTAGAGAGGGTCAGTTTATTTGGAGCAAATATCCTTGTCAAACCGGTTCTTATGCATGCAACAGATTTGATAACGAAATAACGTTCGTCTTTGACTGTGCAGTAGTAATTAGCGGCGATTCTTTCACGCGTATCACTGAAGAGCTAGAAGTAAATAGCAACCTAGGATTTATGTTTACACAAAGTTTTAATAATGAATACTGTACTGCGGGCTGCTGGAGCTCAATGAAGCGTATTTAAAATACTTAAAGCTGCATGGGGTTTCACTCAGAAAGTGTTTGTTATTTAACTAAGACTACGCAAGCTTATTGTAGGGCTCTAAACTTGCTTAGTAATAATAAAAGCTTCAGGCGATGATTCATATTTAAGTAAAAGGGATACTTTAGAAGCATGGTTCGGTTGAAAAATTGAAACTGCTACGTTATAATAATTGCGTACACAATAAATTAACTTTGAAACGTTATGGCTATTTAAGTCTAAAATTACGCATATGAAAATCGTTCCATTTATAGCATTTATTGTTTTAATGTCCTCAAACTCCTGTGGCGAAGAACCCTTTGACGCGGCAGATGGTAGGAGAAGTTTTGTTTCAGGCAGCATTGTAGATGATTCTGGGAATGGCATAGCTAACTATGACGTTAAAATAACTAGTGGCAATGAAACGTTAGGACTAGCCACAACAAACGCAAATGGGAGTTACGAGGCAGCGATAATAGAACCAAAACGCGGAATTTCTTTTTTGCGAATTAGTCCTTATAGCGGAAACGCAACTTATAGTTCCTTTAGCTTAAACTACTCGTACGAGAGAGCGCAACTTAGTCGTTCTTATCAAGCAATACCTGTAATTCTGAAGGGTAAAAGCGTGGTCTCATTAGTGTTCGATAATGCAACAAACACTCCTTTTTTAGCTTTTGCTAGATATACAACTATTATCTGTGATTATCATATTAGGGAAGAGATCATAACCAATGAAGATTGCAATCCTGTAAGAAGTTTAATGTTAAGTTCCACACCTGATTTTCCTATCCAAGTTGTAACAGGAACCACAGTTAGCATAGAAATACGAAGAAATAATACAAGCATATTTTACGATTACCTTATAGATGAAGCAACTTATGAAATATTACTTACTATATAGTCTTACCCTATTATGTTGCAACTTTAGCATGGCGCAACAGGACACAAATAGTCAGATTATTAAACCCAAAGCAGACAATCTTAGATTCATGCTTTTCGAGGTTGGAACCTATACAGCCGTTCCTATCAACAACAGCTTCATATCTGAAAGCGACTCAAATCTTGGGTTTGACATAAATTCTAGCTTAATTATTTCAGATACCTATATAATTGGGCTAGGTTATAACCAGTTTAAACTGAAAAACCACGATTACAGTCGTACCGGATTTTTTGAACAAACGCGAACTACTGCATTTTATTTACAACTAGGATATAAACATCGTTTTAAGGAAAAGTGGGCTGCCACCGCATCGTACGGGATTGGCCAAGCTATTTACACACACGAATTATTTGACTCTACCGAAAACTTCACAGATAAAGGAATGTATAACCATTTAAGCATGAAGCTTCATTATTCCATCAGCAAAAACATAGACCTTAATGCACATGTAGGTTATAGAATAGATTTTCTAGACACTGACGTGCCACCACAACTTAGTAAGCTTTATGATAACGTTAGCTACTTAACTACAGGTTTATCCATCAGTATTTTCTTAGAGAAAAATAATTAAACAGCGTTTTTTTACTAAACTAGCATTTAAAACGTGAGCATAAGTTCTATTAATGATCAGCAAAGTAAAGGCAAGGTGATTAGCCCGATCATAAATGCGCTAACATAATCAACTACTTAATAAAGCGCATTATTTTTTTTAAAGTATAGCCTTGTTAAAGAAAAGTAACACGCTGCACACATTAATGAATCGCGAAATTTAGTAAGCTAATTCGTTCATTTTTCATCGTACTATAAAGAAGGTTGATCATGATATCCTTAGAGGTGTTTTGCACATATTCATGCTGGCTCTAAACATAAAACAGGATTGTTTCTTACATGCTCTTTTAAAACGTATTCGGTTTTGCAAACATCGTGTGGATCAAGTGATTTAACTTTGCAGTATGAAACAGTTCCTATATATTCTGGTTTGCATGTGTGTTTTGTGCTCATGTACACGTACGTACAAAGAAATAAAGTTTATTGGAATTACAAACGTAAACTTGGGCAGCGCGAAGGGAACCGCAGTATCGCTTACTGGCGACTGTATTTTATTCAATCCTAACGATGTTGCGCTCGTTTTAACAGACGCTACTTTTGATGTATACGTAGACGGGCGCAAAACTGCGGTCGTGCATCAGGACAACACCGTGGTAATGCCAGCAAAGGAACGATTTGTATTATCGTTAAACGCGACTATAGACGCAAAGAATTTTTATAATGAGCAAGGTAAAGGTCTTTTTAGTGCCGCGATACAGGTACTTGCAAAGCAAAAAATAACGGTTAAATATGACGGTGTGGTTAAAGTTGGAAAAGGCTCGGCTACGTTTCCGGTTAAAGTGCTGGACAGTGTTGAAGTGCCCGTGAACTTTTATTAGGCCTTAGCTACCGCGTACTATTTGTTGCTCCGCAGCCTCCATGCTAAGCGCATTATCTACATGGTAATCGCCTATTTTAGTGCGACGCAATGCGCTCAAATGTCCGCCGTTGTTTAAGGCAATACCATAATCGTGTGCCATGGAACGTATGTAGGTTCCTTTACTGCAAGCTATGGTAAAATGTATATCGGGCAGTGCTATCTTGTTTAGTTCAAATGTGGTTACGGTTATGGTACGTGCTGCAATTTCTGTGGTTTCACCAGCACGAGCTAGTTCATACAAGCGTTTTCCATCTTTTTTAATAGCTGAGTAAATAGGGGGTTTTTGCGCAATGTCGCCTATAAATTGCTTAGTCGTTTCTTGCAACACCTTTTCCGTTAGCTGGCCTGTAGGAAAGCAAGCATCTACAGCGGTTTCTAGGTCGTAACTAGGCGTAGTTGCACCGAGGGTAATCGTACCTGTATATTCTTTATGTTGTGCTTGGTAGGTGTTAATGTTCTTAGTTTCTTTGCCCGTGCAAATAATAAGCAGACCACTTGCGAGTGGATCTAGTGTACCTGCGTGGCCTACCTTAACATTTTTAATCTTGTATTGCTGTCTTATAAGCCAGCGTAGTTTATTCACTACCTGAAAAGAAGTCCAGCCTAGTGGTTTGTCCACTAAAAGTACACGGCCTAGGGAATAGGGGTTGGTTTCTATCTTTTGGTTTGGATCCATAATATATTAACCATTGACAAAACCAGCAACAATAGCTAGAACACCTACTGCAAAACAGTAGTAAGAGAAATAATGGAGCTTTGCATTTCTCACGAGTGATATCATCCAAGTGCAGGCAATAAGGCCCGTCACAAAAGCGGCTATAAAACCCATTATAAGTGGCACGCTAGAAGTGTTTTCTAGAGAAATATCACCGCTCAATAGATCTTTAGCAATTTTCCCGAATATTAAGGGAACAACCATTAAAAAAGAGAAACGAGCCGCTTTTGCGCGGTCATTACCTAGTAACACTGAGGTTGAAATGGTAGCACCACTGCGCGATATACCGGGCAACATTGCTATGGCCTGAGAAACACCTATAATCACTGCGTCTTTCCAGGTAATGTCTTTACCTGTATGTTTTGCACGACCTGCGAGAAGTAAAAGCAAACCAGTAATAATGAGCATAAAGCCCACAAGAATAATGTTACCATTAAATAAAGACTCCAGTTGTTCTTCAAAAAACAAGCCTACGATTACTGCGGGAATCATAGAAGCTACAATTTTAGACGCAAACTGCGTTTCTTCATTCCATTTAAACGAGAATAGTCCTTTAAGAAGCGCTAGAATATCTTTTCTAAAAACAACCACGGTTGCAAGTGCTGTCGCAAAATGGAGCACAACGGTAAAAAGCAAACTCTCTTCAGGGACAGAATTATCTCCTAAAATCGCTTTACCCAATTCTAAATGACCACTGGATGAAACAGGTAAAAATTCCGTAAGACCCTGTATGACCCCTAGGATAACGGCATCTACTATTTCCATTATTTTTCTGGGTCTAAAAGAATCGCATAAACCTCAATGCCAAAACCGATAAGAACTAGCGTAGGAGCCAGTCTGATGCGTCTCCATGAAAATATGGCCTCATTAAAAACGGCCGGATTATCCGTACCGCCACCAGCCATAAGTGCAAACCCTAAAACGATAACGCCCAGACCTATAAGCATAAACATATAGTTCTTGCGCTGAAAGATGAATTCAAAACGTGGTTTAATGTTTTCTTCAGGTTTAGCGACCTCTTTATGTACTTGTTTTTCAACTTTATTCTTTGCCATATCCGGTACTTACGATATTTCTTTTTAATTTTTTAATAATCTACAAATAGCACCAACAACTAATAATCAACCACTAATAATACAGCTGGTCTGTTTTCAAGTTTAGATATCGAGTTGTGGCA
>Ga0222647_1000598_pt1 | contig 14489 bp, 18 predicted proteins | sample AntAcemetagen333_FD_179864 | JGI IMG/M metagenome (GOLD analysis project Ga0222647, IMG submission 179864) | Saline water microbial communities from Ace Lake, Antarctica - #333 | ecosystem: Environmental > Aquatic > Non-marine Saline and Alkaline > Saline | place: Antarctica: Ace Lake...
TGATAGTTTCGCCTTGACTTTTGTGAGTAGTCGAGCAGTAGTTCATTAAGAAATATTGTCTGAAATCTTCAATAGGGCAATCATAAACATACATTTCTTTATTTCCATCTTCGTCGGGACGTTCAGTACATACAGACACATACTTCTCGTCAATGTTTCCAATATTGAAGGTTTCGCTATTCGCAAACAGCAATTCGTCGCCTTGTCGTTTGGTCTTTTTGGCGATGACAGGCATACCAGCATATAGATACATATCCTGTGTATATTCGTCAAATATATCTTCGGCTATAAACAGGTCTCCTACTGTTTTCTTTTTATCGTTCCAAAACTTATTAATTTTGATACGAGTTGAATTTAAGTAGCATATGTTGCGTTCGGTTTCTAATATAGGAAATTTGTTTGTATTAATTACATAAACATCTTTCAGTATGTTGTATAATTCAGCATCATATCGCTTTCGCACATTTAACACGTTGCGATTGTAATTACATATGTACTTTACTGCTGGGTGATTAAAGTAATTATCAATCTTTTCGTTTTCTACAGGAGGACATTGTTTTGCATCACCTAATAATATGAACACAATATCAGTTTCCTGTTTCAATAGACACAGCCGTTTCCACAAGTCTTTGGTAATCATACTAATTTCATCTACGATAATATATTGATACCTGTCCTTGATTACTTTAAGAAACTTGGGGCTAATATATCCGTCAGGTGTCATCTTTAAGAAACTATGAATAGTAGCACCGCCAATATTTAATGCCGCTTTATTAGTAGGTGCTAATATCTTAACACCGAAACCACTATCCTTTAGTGTCTTGGCAATTTGGATTGCTGTGTATGTTTTACCATTACCAGCCGAAGCCTGTAATAACAACCCTTTATTTTCTACAACTACCTTCATTATATCCTCCCATTCATCACTATCTTCGTATTCATAATCTATCCAGTCATCATCATTTGTAAAGGGAACATTAGTCAATACTTCACGGCGTCTTAATTTAGGCACATCACACATTCTATATCCACCCCATTTTTCTTCATTATAATCTGTATTTGTCATTCCTCTTACTATAGCACAATCAACTTTACGACCAACTAATTCCCCCCCTACGTGCTTAATCATATCATATAATTTGATATTACTTTCATCCAGTACCTGAATATACATAGGGATGTTTGTTTCGTTTAATTTAATCTTTTGATTGAAACCAAAAATGAAGTAATCCGTATCAACAATTCTGTTCATCATAATACCTTCATCTAACCCATAGTACTTATCCAAGAAACTGAATATCTGTTCTGTGTCGCTACCAATTTTAACTTTACTTCCCTGCTTGTCGCTTTGTCCTAATAGACCCGACATTAAGTTGATTACTAATTTGCTAATGCTTGTATCACCTTGACTGTATATTAATACTTTATCGATAATTTTACTAAATAAATCTTTGTTTTCTTTTTTGGTTGGAATGAGTTGTTTAAGAATAGTAAATGCGATACCTTCCGTAATTGCTTTCTTGATGATAGCAGTAGAGTAATAACCATTACACTTAAATAACATAGTGTCATCCGTAGTAATATAATATATACCTAACTTCAACACGCCGTCGTAGTTTTCCCAAGTATCATTATAATCTATGATTATCCATTCTTCGCTTGGAGAATATAAACAAGAGCTATAGCATTTGGTAATATCCACAGCCTTGATGTCTGTATCAGTGGCGTCATCTGGAATTACGAAATCGCCAATCGTTCCTGATTTTGCTCTATCTTTTTTAGCATTGATTAAGGTTTGAAAAACATATGGGTTATGAGTACTCTTTGGTAGAATTTCGTTTCCTGTTGCTTCTTGAATCATTGTTTTTAATAACGTACCAATTGATTGTCCTGAATATTCTATTTTCATATTAGAACATAACTTTTTGATAAGGTCAATATTTTCATTTGATACAAATGTTTTGTCGGCATATTTGAAACCATACAGTTCTTTATTCATCATTGTTATTTTTTCTGGTATCTTTTTATTATTGAGTGTTTCTATCAACTTTTCCATAATATCAGATACATATTCAACATTCACAACCTCGTTAATTTCTTCATTTTCTGCTACTTTAAAAGTTTCACGTACCATATCACTATCAATTGTATTAATCATAGATGTGATTCTTGTAATAGAATTGATTTTAGATTTATTTATGATAGGATAGAAGTGTTGATTTGATACCCTGAATATCATAGCAGGGCATTTTTTATTTGGAATTTTGGGAGTGTATTGTCTAAACGTTTTTTCATTATCATCTATAGCATACATTGGTATTCTAAATGTTTCACAAAATCTTTCAATCTCATTTGTATTGACACCTATTTCTAATAAATCTCTCTGTACGCCATCACCGTTAAAACAATTTTGCAAATTGTAATATCCTGATAAACCATCTTGTAGTCCGTCAATTCCTGTTATGCCTTTATTAGAAATACTACATATGTTTTTAAATCCTTTAATGTTGCCGTATCTATGAATGATATAATCAAATACGCAACGTCCCGAGTTGGTATCCCAATTTTGTTCGGCATATCCATCTATTAATCCGGCACCACTCAAACGCATACGAATGTTATCTATTTTTTTGCCTTTATCAACGGGTCTAATGTTATGTTGAAACTCCACAGGTATGATATCAGTAATGGTGGCTTTGTAGTCTGTCTTAAGTAATCTGTTCTCTCTATCATCATCAATGATTTTTTTAACTTCCTTTTCTATGTCGGCGGGGTTCATTTTCTTATCCACGGGGATTATGACATTCTTTCCAGTCTTAAATTTATTAGTGTCAATATACATAAAATGAACTGACACACTTCCAATATGTCGTACGAGACTTTGTTTCTCTTTCTTGATAGCTACTCTCTCAATTCGCTTGTTTTCTTTTTTGACAGATTGTTCCTTAATCTGCGCCATTTTAATTTGCCCTCTTAAGTACTGCGTATAAAGTTCAGGGACTGCGAAGTTTTTGGCAATTTGCTTATACTCTGCGGTTCTTCTGTCAGTTGGTAGATTGATACCGTACTTCTGTAGTTTTGATTTGATGCTCTTTGTTATTGACATTCTTATATTACTCTCCTATATATATATAATATTTTAATTCTTTATATCCTTTTTCGCTGTAAAAATTAATATGGCTAATCAATTTTTATAAAAATAAGTTGTTTTTTTTATTCATAAAAAGTTATTCTGTGTAAAAATCTTCTTATTAATTGTATTGATTGCAATTCTTGAAAGTCTATATTATAATAAGACGGGAACAAGTCTTTTATGATTATAGGGGGGTATTTGTTTATAATTGATTTAATATGTTCTTTTCTATATAAATATATATCTCTTCTAAATGGATTTATTAACTCATCATCTAAATTTATTATATATCGGTTATTGTTCAATATATCATTTTGAAAAACATCGTGTCTTTCAATATTAAACCCCACATACTCATTATCATATTCATCGTTTTCATCGCTTAACATATAATATAAAACTTCTTTTAATTTGTTATTATGCATTTGTTTTTGTATGTGGCGGAAAAAGTCATATTTTATATTAATTTTTTCTTTTTTTTCTAATATCTTTAATTGTAAATCTTCAGGTAGTATGTCCCATAAACTCATTTTATTCTTATTCTATTATATACATATATTTTAATTTATCTTTATATCCTTTTTCACTGTAAAAAATTAATATGGCTAATCAATTTTTATAAAAATAAGTTGTTTTTATTATCCGGACTTTTCACTTTTCAGCAACGCTTAAATTCATTTGTTCGAGTAGTTCCTCATATTTTGCCTTATACTTGACACTTTCACGAGCTCGTTCTCTGTTGTATGTCTGGGTTTTTTCTTTAAAGTCTAAATCGTTTTTGTACAAATATTTTTTATGAGCGTTGTTTCTTTCTCTTTCTTTGTCAGCAAACTTATCATCAGTTGCTCTTCTCATCTTCATATATGCCCGATGATATGCTCGTTTCTTTTCCAGTTTCTCTTCAGTAGTCAAATCCTTAACTTTGTTGATGTCGTCGATACTTTGAACTTCAGTCATTCTTACTTATTAATATAGAAGATAATCTTTATATACTTTATATCCTTAAAGACTATCAATTTTTAAAAATATATCGGTAAGCTGAATTGGATAATTTCACCGTCTTTTCCATTTTTCTTTTTTTCTTTTTCCCGCTCGAAATAATTTTTTTGCCAATTTCTAACTTTCTCACGGCAACGGGAACAACTTTTAAAATAACAACTCGGGCGACGGGTTGATACATCATTCTCTGTAGGTGTGTATTTCTTTTTACAATTAGAGCATTCTCTCGGTGGTGGGTTCTCGCATACAATTAAATCAGGGTTAGTATCTTTGAGTTGAGCCAAACATAGCAATTTCGTAATCTTTGTCATTTAAATATATGACAGAAAATAAACATTTATATTTCTGCGTTAATTCTCAAAAATTAAAATCTTACACATAAGTATAAGAAGATGCCGAAAGTATCTACTAAAGACCTACCCCCTACCTCCGCTGAAACTCCAGATGTACTTATTCCGCATCCGGAGATTGAAAACGCTTTTACTATTGAAACACCGGAAGAGCCTCCTGTGAAAAAGCTTCTCAAAAAAAAACAGGTACAGCTCCTATTTCCGTATGCCGAAAAACAAGAAGCCAAAACCCTTGGTGCTAAATGGGACGCCAATCTTAAGATGTGGTACTATCCCTCTGTGGATGGTTCTATCCCCGAAGAATTAGCCAAGTACAAAGCACACGATGTATATATTGAATTTGACGACAAAGAATATTTCAAGAACGTTCTCACTTCTATGAAATTTGACAAATCCCGCAAAGTGTGGATGGTCAATTCCAAAGACTTCAAAGCATTCAATAAACTTTAACGATTGACATCACGCTTCAATCTACTCCTATCTATTCCTTTCTTTTCTTTAATTGCCTCATCATCTGAATCTGGGTCTTCGTAATCTATGTCATCATTATTTTTGCTTCTTGTAGAGGGTTCTTTCCTCTCCAACTTTTGGAAGTCTAATTCCTCAAAACTCTTATTGATAACAAGGTCGTATATTTCAAGTATCTCGTCCTCGTGTTCGGCATCAAACCATTCGGTTACCATTGGATTGCCGTTTTCTGATTCTACGCTACTTAAATGCTTTAGTTCTGTTTTCATTTTGTTTTCAAAGATAGCGTACAATCGCAATCCCTTGCCTGAAAATCTATCATTGGTGTCATTATTAAACTCTCTTAATTCTAATATTTCAATACGCTCTGAAGGCATATGAGATTGGTATGCCCTGAACCTATTATATATATTCGCTGATTTACCTATCTTAATTCTGCTATCACCGCAAGGGGGCATTCTTAATATGTAAAAGAAATGTTTTGAATTGATAGTTTTTTTTTCATTCTGGTATCCCTCAAGGAGTTCCGAAATTATATTCGTTCCGCCGATAGATATGAATCCGTCTTTCCCTACAGTAAGTGTTTTTCCTCTTCCCATTTACTATATGGAAATTTAAAAAAAATATTTTTCATTGTCATCGGTGTCATCGCTTTTGTCATCGGTGTCATCGCTTTTGTCATCGGTGTCATCGCTTTTGTCATCGGTGTCATCGCTTTTTGTCATCGGTGTCATCGCTTTTGTCATCGGTGTCATCGCTTTTGTCATCGGTCAAATTACACTGTAGTACATAATTGAGCCGAGCTTCCGCTGTGTCTCTTGATACCACTCGCCCCATTCAGTTGTAGAGGTAAAGCCCTACTACCCCAAGCCTTGACTACTTGTATCTTATACTTATGCGGTATATCTTCAAATAGACACTGCGACTGTAAAGCATCATACTTCTCCGTGAAATTGTTTATCATCTCACGTGTTATAGTCTCGGGTTCAAGAGCCTCAATTGCGTGTGCAAGGGTCAAATATTGATTACTTAGATTCTTAAACAACTCAACTTTTTCGGGTACTTTCAGGTTATTTTGTAAAGAGAGTATTAATACGCTACAACCATTCACTACTACGTTTGGTATCCTCATATTACTTTCGCCATCTCTTTCAAATGAATTCAAAATACACATAACGCTACTTGTCAGTATGAGCGGTATCTGAAATAGCAATTTGATGAAACTCCAGTGGCTACTCCCTTTACTTGAGAGCAAACTCATCGCCTCGCACTTATCCAGTAATCGTATTGTTCGTTCGTCCATATATACTATAAGACTATATTAAAAATAAAAGTTGCTTTATTTATACTCGTGCTAATTTTTCTGCTGCTACACCCACTTCACCTTGTGCTTTACCGGCTTCTGATACTACTCGGCTTGTAATCATATCCGCTTTATCTGCGAGATTATTCACATTTCTCCCAAACTTGGAATTGCCAATTTTACCGCCAGATGCTACATCTAGAGTTGTTCCTAATTTGCGTCCTGCGTCCATCACTGTCCCAAACTTACGTCCGCCTTCGCTGATTTGTCCTAATGCTTTGCCTACACGAGGGGCGTATTTTAGTGCCATACCTATGCCTTTACTTAAAAGACTACCAAATCCCATCGTTTCTAAATTGTACCTATATTTTTATTTTCTTTTTATTCGTCTTTACCCATCCACTGGAACACGTTGCTAACTAATCTCTCAATGCGTTTTAGGACATCATACTCGCTGACTTTTTTGTGTATCTCAAATTGAAGATTGAGTTGATACTCGCCAACATCTATAATATCAGCGTCTTGGTTATGGCATAGCAGATGTAGCGAATCAATAACCGTATTCTCTAATCTATAACTAAAACTATCACCTCCGTCGCCATTTGTATATTCCATTAAAGCAAAAGGAGCAACGTTGATTGTAAGATATGCGATAACATCTGAATTACTCATTGCTCCGTTTTTAAAGTTATCAAGTACAGGGTATTTTGTTTGTATGTTAGGAATGCTTAACGTTATCAGTTCATCACCAGCCATATTAATTGGGTTTATACTCGTCAAGGTTTCGCCCGACCTAATAGAATATGCTATGTTATTTTCCACTCCTAAAAAATCATTTGCGGATATGGACTTCAATGTGATTTTCTTATTAGTGAGTATGTCATTTATGAATACGTACTTATTCAAATTGCCGTCATATGATACATTTAATAAAGATGCTAAATCTGCTTTCAAGATACCGAGAAATTCAATCACATTATAGTTGCCAATTGGAATAGTCTTCGCGTATGTAGTCCTCGCTGTGTCGTCATCATTTGATACTATGATTTCATATTGATTGTTTGCGTTCTGTGTGTTATAAAACTCATTCTTCATAACCCAGCCATTTACGTTCAAAACGATATACTCGGTTTTCTCGTCGCACTTGATAAGACCAGATGGTAATATCACCTCAAAATTGTTTGATTGAGCGTATCGTTTGCTCGATATGTATAGGTTAATCTTATTTTTTGTCGTCATCACTATCTACGTACAAGATAAAAGTTATTCCTATTTCCAAAGTTTCTTTAGTACCTAACATATGAACATAGTTTCCATTTATCAATTCTAGATGATTGTCATCTATAATTAAAGTAAATTCGCTATTAGCAATATCACCATCTACGTCAAAACAAAAAGACTTTTCCGGATTTGTATTTTGAAAATTAAGAGAACCGTTATATATTAATGGTGTTCCACCATAAATAGAGGGACGACTATCCCAACAACATCTTGAATTAATATTTCTACATCTTATACTGTATAACTCTTTTTCGTCAGTATTTCCTATTGCTGTTGCTATTTGTGTATTTTTAAAACCTAAATCAACTTGATTAGCAGTATTATTAGCGTTAATGTCATAATCAATTTCATCATCAACATTATCTACCAATACGTTTGACATATCCCTACAGTGTATGCTTTCAATTGCCATTTTTACTTTTGCATTTGGCTCTACAATAGAACCCATACTCAATTTCCATACAAACTCTCGTCTTCTTGCTAAATTTAGTATTTCTCGTGTTGCGTCTTGTGTATATACCGTAAATCTATGTTGTTTCACCATTTACTTTATAAAAAGAAATTATTTTTTTTTGCTACTCGGCAGATATCATATTATCGTACTCCAATTTTTTACAATAAATATTTTTCATTTCCTCAACTTCGTTCTCATCTACCTCTACTCCTTGTTCTTCCATAATTTCTTGGCATACGGCACAATGTACCATCCAACCACAAGCATACGGAAACTGTTTCATACTCTCTTCCATTAGGAACGTATATCGCTCTGTTTCCTCAATAGGTACAGTATCTTCATTTGTCACTGCTTTGTTTTCCATCTTCTTCTACTGTAGGATTAGATATTTTTTTTAGATTAATCAATTTATCAAAGTTTTGTTTGAATATTGGTTTCCCTCTTGTCATATCCGCAATCAGCGATGAATGAGGTTTTTCTGTAGCATAATCATATAATTCCATCAATTCCTCTTCGCTTACCCACGCTGATAAATTAGGCATAATATCGTTAATGACAGATTGCTTATTAGCGAACTTAAACATAGATATGAAATTAGCGTTCAGTCTAACGTTTTTAGGCACACTATTGATTGCTTGTACTGCGATACAAAAGTTTAATCCTCCGGCTGTGTGTCTGTTTCTAATTATACAATTAGTTAAATAATTACGTCCAAGTTTGAACGCCTTGGTTCCCAGTAAATCGTCCAAGATAATCGTAGTTATAAAGCCGTTTTTATATTTAGGTATCTTCTCCAACTCATCAGGATGCTGATAGTCTTTCGCATACAGTTTCATCATATCAGGAACTTTCATTTTATTTACATCACTAATGCTTTCAAATATTTTGTAGCATCTACAGTACTCTTGGTACTCTTTGGCTTCATCTTGGTCTTTCTTGATTTCGTCTATCTTCTTTTTGAATACATCTTCGTCGTAGTCGTCCATAACATCTTTCTCCCAATTAAGACCTTCAAGACATTTAAAACAATTATTTGATGGACTGAATGATGTTGGTGATATGAGTAATATGCGGTTATCTATCTTTTGCCCCTCTGCTGTATATGTGCCCTTTTCCTCTATCGTTTTCAGCATTTTACTTAATTGATACGACTTGCCTGTTCCTCTACTCCCACAGAATATAGACACAAAAAAGTTTTGAGGTGCTCCTCCTGATTCGCAATCTTTACACTGCGGATATTGTACTTTATCTTTGATAGGTACGGGTAGGTTATTCCAGTTAGGAATAGATGTTTCTTCTATCATTTTATTAATACAAGATATAAAAATTATTTATTTCTTCACTTTTTCTAAATTCCTAATTCTTGATTTTTCATTTATAGTATCTCTATTTTTATTATTATACCTTCTCTTAATTTCAAGAACTTTGTCGTGATTTTGTAAAACCCATTCTGCGTAGGTTCTCGTAGGTAATTGTTTATTTAATGTACTTTTATAGAAATCAATCCAATATCTCTCCTGTCTGTGAGCCTCTTGTTTATCATTACAAGGAAATTTTTCAATTTCTACCATATCCCACATATTCCAGCCACCATTATCTCTAATATACTGATAGTTGTATGCATTATGATCTTTAATATTAGGATTATTACACGCTTGTTTATGTTGTCCTTTTCTTTTTGTAAAATTTGTTGTATGACCTATGTAAATATTATTATTTTCGTAATCTTCTTGATGAATTAATTTATAAATGACATTTTTATTGTAATCTATTGATGTTCGAGGCATTCTTATTATATCTTATAAATGATTAAATCCTTATATATGTATTGTCCCATTTATGCTATGTAGCCAAGACTTCGCAAAGCCGAATGGATACGCTCATTATGTAAATCATACTTTAATTGGTCGTTGCTGGACTTTGCTACGTTTTGCTGTAAATTGCTTTGTGGCGGTTTCTCTTCTTCTTCAGATTCTGATTCATATACAATTTTCTTTTTGCTTTTCTTTGGTTTTGATTTAGACCTCTTTACATATACTATCTCCTCCTCTTCTGACGATTCCGTTTCATATACGATTTTCTTCTTTTTTGGCTTGGTTTTAGGTTTAGATTTGGTTTTAGGTTTAGGTTCTTCTTCTTCGCTTTCCTCTTCTTCACTATGATATGCTGATATCTTTTCCTGTATCTCTTTGGTTTTCTTTTGCTTATCTATGAGTTGTAATACTTTTTCTGTTTTGATAGCCTCGGCGTGTTCTTTCTTGATTTTAGCGTTATCATTCCTGATGTCTTGAGCTCGTTTGAATGCCTCTACTTGTGCAGGAGTTCTGGGTTTCTTCTCTTTAATTGGTGCGTCTTCCATTCCTTCCATTGCTTCTATTTAATACTATGTAAGAAAAAAAATTAAATTACCACTCCCGAACTTTGCTTCATTGGTACTTTTGAGGCTAAAAATTGGTTCGCAGTTAGCCGTATATGGCTGGTGTTCATATTGCCTAATCCGGCATTTATATTCTTGGGGTCTGTTAGTTTAGATGCATTTTTACCGACTACAGCGATAGGAATAGACTCCATTTGTTGGGCTCGGGTTAATGTTGGGAATTGATTGATACAATCCTGTTTCACATCCCAATCAGGGTCTAAATCTTTCCTTAATGCAATAAAATTGCTTTTCCCATAAAAGGCGGGGTTAAAATTTGAATTTCTGTTTCGTATCTTGGTATATTGAATTGAATCAGGCAATCCTCTAGTTTCTTTATTTATTCCTGTGTTGTGATGGTCGTCTTTCAAATATGAAGTTTCATTTATTAAATCGTGCGATATACGAGTTGATTTAAAACAACTATCAGTTCTACTCATTTTCTATAGTATATCCATATTATAAATTATTTTTTATCATTCATAAGTTAAAAAGAAGTAATGAAATCATCTCACACGATTAATTTGACGACCCGCATAGACCTGCATAACTTCAGAGGTCATTATGAATAATTGAGGAGTTAGGACATTACCCGCCCCTGCAGCAGCAGTAGCAGTTGTTTCAACACTTAATGTCATAGGAACACCGTTAGCGTTAAACCCAGATATGAAACTGTCATCATTACATATATGCGATAGTCGGGCAGTTGCCGTCCAGTAATTCTTTTCCCACGATTTGTATGAATTGATTCCATAATAGATACCGCTTGAGACGTCATCATTTATACCAAAGTCAATTAGAGATTGGTTATAGACTTGGGGATTTTTCATATCATATTGAGGGATACGCTCACCATTAACAAAGAAGACTGTTTTATCAATTGCGTCGCCTTTGCGTTGGAAATAGTTAGTAGTGAATGAACTTTCTTTACCAAGAGTAGAAAGAGTTTTAGCATTGAGAGCAGGATGACGATGGCTATAAATATCATTAGCATTACCAGCAAGTCCAGCAGCATTCACCATTCCATCAACAAGATGACCTGTTGAGGAGTAGAATGTCATTAATGCTAAATCTACAGAGTTAGCCATAATTTCATATCGCATAGTGGTTGTTCCATTACAATCAGCTCCTTTAGTTTGATGAAAACCATTGAACTTGTACTCAAAAGGAATACCCGCTTGGAGAGCAGTTGATAATGAAGCAAAATACACTCCGTCATCAATTTGGCATTTCTTGATAGTAGCATAGACATTTGCAACTGAATAAGAAGGGGCTATAGCATCAAGATTTCTTACTCCACCTAAAATTATATTAGCGGGTACAAAATTAGCGGCAGCATCACCAGCAACACCCGCTGTAGCAGGTAATCCATTAAGAGTTGTACTTGGTTCAGCACGGAATAATACAGTTGAAGCAGGAGCAAGGTCAAAAGTAATTTTTACAGCACCTGTTAATTGAGTGTCAATATATTTTACGCCCGCCCCACCACCAAGAAAACCAATGAATTGAGTTAAACATATTGGGCGTTTATCAGTACGTAAATCTTCAACAGCATCACCAGTAGCGTGTGAGAGACATCTTAATCCACCAACAAGAACACCATTAGCATCTTTTTTGTCAAGAGGGTCGCTATTAGAAAGTAGTTTTTTAGAAGACCCTTCAATCCCAAACTGCATATCAGAAAAGATTTGTTGGATACGATTATAATCTTGTATGTCATTAATGACTTGTCCGCCAATTTCAACAGTAAGACGTTGAATTAAATTATTAGCGTTGCGAGTAAGATAATGAGGTCTTGCCGCTGTATTTAACACTCCACCCGCAATAGTTGTGGAAAAGTCCGCATATACACTGAAACTTGATAAATCTACAAGCGAGTTAGGGGGTAGCGTGAATTGGAGTTTTGACCCTGATGTTATATCAGTTAGCGAAGTTGCCGAGTTGTCAGGATTTAATTTTACACTATTAGTTGAATAATTTGTGATGTATTGAATACGTTGTCCTAAATTCTTTGGATACGACATAATTTCTTTATTTCTATATGAATTATGAGAAAAATTTATAATTTACCAATTTTTATTCATCCACATCTGAAGTACCTCTCATCGAAGGATAATCCGCTGAAAAATCTGAACCGTAGTCAAATTGTTCCGAACGGTCATCATCATTATTAGAGAATATACTTGGCGTTGCCGGAAAATTAATACTTTTTTCATTTTTCTTAAAGAGTGTAGTAGGTACAAGATTTGTTTCATCCTCATCATTCAAAAACATAAGCGAACGAGGTTGTGTTGTGGGTCTCTCTTGTACTATAGATGCTGATATTGGAGAAGGTCTTTGAGAAAACTCAATAGCAGGTGTAGGTCTTTGGCTACCCCCAGCAGCAGCACCCATAGAATTATCAAAATTACGTCCATCAGCTGTTTCTTCATCTGTAGTGTCATTATCTTGAATTTTTTGTGGTTTTTCGCCTAATTTTGATGCTTCTTGTGTTGCGACTAAAGAACTTTCCAAATAACTTCTTTGAGCTTGAGATAAATTAGGATTGTCTAATTGTTGTATTATGGTTTCTCTTTGTAAATTGTTTTTCTCATTTTTTCCACCTCCTCTTTTTAATGGTAAAGCTAATATACCCTGTGTCGTATTTATATTGGCAAGGTTAGTAAGTTCTTCCAATCTTAAGTTCATAGCCTGGGAGGTTCGCGCGGCGGCATCAATTACCTCTTCTGACTGTCCCCGTATTGTGCGGTTTAGTTCAGTTCTCATATTACCAAGGGCATTTCTTGTATCATCTACTACTTCCGCTCTTAACCTATTAGCAGAATCACCCATATCTCTATTTAAATTGTTAAAATAGTCTCTTTGAAATTCCAAACTTTCTATATTTGTATTCAGCATTAATTGAGTAAAATTGGTTTCTGTATCTATGATTTGTTGTCTGATTGCCTCTTGGTTGGGAAGGCTTTGATTCATCTGGTTTCTTAAATCAGTGAGTATATTACGTTGTTCTCTAAAGGCATCGGTTATATCTATCATAGCTGGACGCATCCAATCAAGGTTATTATTAGGTAGGTTGTTTGGCGGGTTGTTTGGCGGGGGTGGAATAGCACCACCTAACGGCATTCCTCCTCCCATTATAGGAACGGGTGCGACTGGAGGTACAACTTGAGGTAGTCCTTGAGGTACTTGGATAAGGGGTTGTATTCCTTGTGGCATACCCATATGGATAGGGATACCCATTCCTTGAGGTACATATTGAAATTGACTTACGTCATTTAGCGAGGTTCTTCCTCCCATTCCTCCAAAATAGAGATTCACATTTACACCTGATTGCGGATTTCGTTGTGAGGTTTGAGATGTAGATGAGGGTTCTGTTTTCTTGGCTGGGGCTCTATTATTTCCTTTACCACTCCCCCCTCGGCTTATACGTGGTTTTGATGTGTTCTTAATAAAATCGTGTGTATGTTGTCGTATCATTGTTTTGTTCTGTTGAAAGTCGGCTACGTTCATATCTCTATCTATTTATAGAAATAAAAATATTTTTCAATAGTAGATATGAATGAAATTACAAGTGAAAGGAAAAAGAAAAACAACTTAAAACTAAAAGATAGGTATCATAACGATATTGAATACAGAGAGAAAAAAAAACGCATCGCTATAGAGTACTACTATAATAAGAAGTCAGCAATAGGAGAACACTCTATACAAATAAACAATCAGCACGTTTTTTTATATTTTGATTAAGTAGAGAATGAGTTATATTGTTGGAACAGGTATCATAAAAGGGGGAGGAGTGGGTGATATAGAACAAATCAACAAGAATATGAATGACATTATAAAAATTAAGGCTGATTTACAAAACGTATCAACCTCTGAAATTCTTGAAGGTGCTAATCTATATTATACCGAGGAACGAGTGAGTGCTAACATAGCCTTAAAAAGCACTACTGACATAGCAGAAGGTGATAGGCTATATTATACCGAGGAACGAGTGAGTGCTAACGCAGATGTTGTTGATTTAAAAACCAATGTTGAAGGGTTATACTCATCCATAATAGATACATCTAATTATATACTTAATACAT
>Ga0222647_1000599_pt1 | contig 14474 bp, 12 predicted proteins | sample AntAcemetagen333_FD_179864 | JGI IMG/M metagenome (GOLD analysis project Ga0222647, IMG submission 179864) | Saline water microbial communities from Ace Lake, Antarctica - #333 | ecosystem: Environmental > Aquatic > Non-marine Saline and Alkaline > Saline | place: Antarctica: Ace Lake...
CGCTCAAATGGTGATGCGAATGTTGGGAAATAAAGTCGGAACTGGCGGCTCATCTGGTCACTCGTATTTACACGCAACGGCCGTGCAGCACCATATTTTCAAGGATTTTCATAATATTTCTACCTTGTTGATTCCGAGGTCGGAATTACCGCCTTTACCGAAAGAAATGAAGGAACAATTGGGGTTTTCGTTTACAAAGCAGTAGATTTTTCTTTCAGTTTGCCCCGATTTTTCCTCGGGATATATTTTGGAAATTTCGGAGGTTTTTTAGATTCAAAACCCTATTAGTTTTCAAGACCGATAGGGTTTAATTTTTTGATATTTAAACAACTAAACTGTTTGATTATTTCGTTGTTAGGATTTGGTATTATTTTTAAGCGATTTTTTTTGAATAAAAAATCAGTCAACCCTAAAACCAGTGATAGATGAAAGAAGTATTTTTTTTAGCAATAAGTATTTTCTTTTCATTCGATTTATTGGCTCAAAATTTAGTCCCGAATCATGATTTTAATGTAGTCGATAGCTGCAATTTTGTGATTCCGCACACCCCGAACGCTTGGACTTCTGCCGCCAAATCAGGCACACCCGACACCTATCACAATTGTGCGACAATCAACACTTTACGGCCTCCTGATATTCTGGCTTGTGATAATTTAATGCCACATTCAGGTAATGGATTTATTGGTTTATTAATTTATGGATTTTATCCAAAAGAGTATTTACAAGCAAAATTGGAGCGACCGCTTCAACGAGGACATAAGTATTATTTGGAGTTTTATGTCGCAGCAAAAAACAGCTGTAATGCAAATTACGCTTATACAGATGGAATCGGTTTGGGCTTTTCTCCTGTCGAAATTGATACGACAATTCCGCACGGTGACGATTCGCCTTTGTCGATTCCCGTTGGTTTGAACAACCAAAGTGGCGTTATTAATAATGTCGGAACGTGGCGAAAAGTGAGCGGCTGTTATACCGCAATTGGCAATGAAAAATACGTACTTATTGGTAGTTATAAAACTAATGCACAGACACAAGTTGATGCGACTTCGCCCGCCGACGTTTTACAAAATTATCTTTTTATTGATGATATTTCAGTCATTGAATTCGATATTTTGCCAGACACAATTTTGCTTTGTGATGATGAAATAACGCTTTCAGGTGATTTTTATGCTTCGAGTTTTCAATGGAATACAGGTGAATATGGCTCGGAAATCACTGTAAATTCCGAAGGACAATATGTCGCAAGAGTTAATTATGAGGGTTGTAGAATGTCCGATACAACTTATGTTTTTGATGTGCAAACGGTTACCGAATTTGAGCGAACGATGACGATTTGCGATGGTAAATTAACTATTTTAAATCCAAATATGCCAGGTAATCATATTTGGTCGGATGGTAGTAATTTTGATGAAATTTCGGTGACAAAAGCGGGAAATTATCAAGTAGTAGTCGTCAATGAATGTGGTACTTATACGTTTAATTACACCATTCATACAAAAGATTGCGACTGTAAAGCAGCTATTCCAAACGCTTTTTCGCCCAACGCAGATGGTGCAAATGACGTTTTTGAATTTTTTATTAATTGTGGACAAAACGTTATTATTAATACCTTTTCCGTTTTTGACCGTTGGGGAAATCAAGTTTTTCAAACCAATTCTGAAAAGGAAACTTGGGACGGAACGTACAAAGGGCAGCCAATGGATTCGGGCGGTTATGCTTGGTTTTTGGAATATAAAGTCGAAACACCTGACGGTATGCGGTTAGAACGATTTTCGGGTGAGGTATTTTTGATGCGGTAAGTGATAAAAAATAAATAACGTAAAAAACCGATGGAGCTTTTGAAAAACCCCATCGGTTTAGACTAAAATCCTTGCAAATTAATTTCTTCGCTATACGTCAATTTTATCCATTGTTTCATCTTCTTTTGAATGATTTTAAAATGATGTAAGTCGGCTTCCGTAACGATTGCAATCGCATCGCCCGATGCTTCCGCCCTGCCTGTTCGACCGATTCTGTGAATATAATCTTTCGGAGAACGAGGCAATTCGTAATTGATGACACAGGGCAAAAACTCAATATCAATCCCACGAGCGAGTAAATCCGTAGTTACTAAAACTCGAATTTCACCACTTTTGAACTTTTCTAATGCCTTCGTTCTCGCACCTTGCGATTTTTTGCTGTGAATCGAAATCGCATTAACGCCGTTATTATTTAATTTATGTGTGACTTTATCGGCATTAAAAGAAGAAGAAACAAAAACTAAAACTTGTTGATAATCATTGGTTTTAATCAGATATCGCAACAAAGGGCCTTTCTTTTCTTCCGTCACCAAATACGCAGATTGATTGATTTGGTCAACAACAGCCGCTTTCGGTTCTATTTTAATAACAATCGGCTCGTCCAATAAAATTTGTTTGATTTCATCAACGGCTTCGCTCAAAGTTGCAGAAAATAATAAATTTTGTCTTTTTTTGGGTAACAACGCCAAAATTTGGTTGATTTCCTCTTGAAAACTCTTATTTAACATCTTGTCCGCTTCGTCCAAAATTAAGGTTTCAACATCGGACAATTGCAAGGCTTTATTGTCAATTAATTCCAACAATCGCCCGGGTGTAGCGACCAAAACATGGACATTTTGCATCGCAATCATTTGCGGATTAATAGACACTCCGCCAAAAACCGCTAAGGTCTTAATCCGCTTTTCCATCACCTTACCAAACTGTTGAAAAACCTCACCAACTTGCACCGCCAGTTCTCGTGTCGGCACTAATACCAATACTTTGACACATCTATTTTGTAACGCCCTACCCTTTTGTAAATTCATTAAAATAGGCAAAACGAAACTTGCCGTCTTTCCAGAACCCGTTTGAGCCACGCCCAAAACGTCTTTTTTATTCAAAATAACGGGAATTGCAGCCGCTTGAATCGGTGTCGGTTGTTTGTAATTTAATTCCGCCAAGGTGCTGATTATCGCAGGTGATAAACCTAATTCGTTAAAGGTCATTTTTTATAATTGCGTATTTGAAAAATATTTCAATGGCGAAATTACGAAAATATTATGATGCGATTTGTATGTAAATTTTAAGATATTTGCAGCCTGTCCGTTCTAATATATCTTTAGTTTTATTAAAATAAAAAAATGGAAATAAAAAATAGTACACTTGAAGATATTGATACCATATTTGAGCTTTACGCAATTGCTGTTTCGTATCAAAAAATCAAATTTCCCGATAACCATTGGCCTGAATTTGATAGGCAATTGGTTGAAACGGAAATCCTTGAAAATCGGCAATGGAAATTGTTAATAAATGGAGAAATTGCTTGTGTTTGGGCAACAACTTTCAGCGATCCCGAAATTTGGGAAGAACGAAATATCGACCCGTCAATTTATATTCACCGCATCGCAACAAATCCTAACTTTAGAGGTCAAAATTTTGTTGGTAAAATCGTAAATTGGTCAAAAAAATACGCACAACTAACTGACAAACAATTTATTAGGTTAGATACTTGTGGCGATAATCAAGGTTTAATTAAACATTATACCAACTCGGGTTTTACATTTTTAGGCATGAAAAAACTCAAAAGTGCAGCCAATTTACCCGCTCATTATGTGAATGCCGATGTTTGTTTTTTTGAAATTAATTTGGTTCTTTGATACCGAGTATTCGGTACAAAAGTGAGCGGGTAACTTCAAGTCAAATGCTCACTAACGTGCTGTTTTCAATACTTTCAAAGTCTTATTGATACGTAAATTTATAAGGTTTGCGGCAATTCTCAAAAAGCCATTAATTTGAATGGAATTTGGAACCTAACTTTTCCTAATTTATCCCGATTTTTCGGGGAAAACTCGGAAAAAGTTACGGTTTCAAATCGTTTGCTTATCTTTGCAAATTTTAAATTAAGATAGAGATTCAAAATGGACAACATCAAATACATAAAAAGAAAAACTGGCGAACTCATTACCGAAACGCCTCCTGGTGAAGCATTTTTAAAGTTTTTATATTATTCTCCTTTCGGAGAATTAGCATTAAATTTATTGGTCAAACGCAAAGCTTTATCAGCATTTTACGGTCGTTTGATGAATCGAAAAGATTCTACCAAAAGGATTGAAGACTTCGTGAAATCTTTAAATATTGATATGAATGAATCTCGAAAAAAAATCGAAGATTTTACGTCTTTTAATGATTTTTTTTATCGGAAGTTAAAACCAGAAGCAAGACCGATTGAAAGTGGTTTGGTGTCACCTGCCGACGCAAAATTATTGGCATTTGAGGATATTTCGGATGTGAGTACTTTTTTTGTAAAAGGGCAAAAATTTACGTTAGCCGCATTTTTACAAGATGAAAATATAGTGAAAAAATATGAGCATTCAGCGTTGTTAATTTTTCGTTTAGCACCGAATGATTATCACCGTTTTCATTTTCCGTATGACGGTTGTGCTTCCAAAAATCACGAAATAAAGGGTCGTTATTACTCCGTTTCGCCGTATGCGTTGCGCCAGGGTTTTACGAAGGTTTTTTGTGAAAATAAACGGGAATACGTTTTATTAAATACTGCTAAAAAAGGGGAAATTCTATTAAGTCCAGTTGGGGCAACGATGGTTGGCACAATCATCGAAACCTATACACCAAATTCAGACCTCAAAAAAGGTGATGAAATGGGATATTTCGCTTTTGGCGGTTCGTCCGTTGTGATGTTAATTGATAAAACGCATTTTAAGATTGATACCGATATTTTGGAAAATACAAAGAAAGGAATCGAAACGGCAGTCGTAATGGGTGAGCGAATCGGAGTATAGTTTGGATATAATTTCATCCAAAAAAAAGGGGTCGAATGCTATTTTAAAAGCAACCGACCCCTTTCTAAATTGAAACTATAAAACTATTCAATCGCAATGTTTTGTAACTCAATTCGCTCATTTCTGCCTGCATAGTAATCTATAACGAGCCTATCAATTTTCACCCAATCTGGCGGGACATTATTGAAAATAAGCTGTAATTGAATCGGTACTCCTGTGGTCAAATCCCGTTCTACATAAATTGAAATATCTCGATTAAATCTAAAATTAGTTAATGCCAATTGATCAATTTCGTCAGAGTAAATAATGACATCTTTGTCATCAATTTTTAATGTAATATCGCTTGATTTATTAGTAATCGCAAAGAAAATACTCACCATATTTGCAGAACGTTTGCACGCACGCAACTTAAATTCGAGGTTGTTAATCTCCGTTTTATGCGGCAAAAATGACGCATCTTTAGCGTTATATACGTTTGTTTCTTGTTCAATTTTTGGCGGTAAATTATAATTACGAACTTTTTGCGGAGCTGATTTTTCCGTAAGATCTTCATTTGACGTTGTCGTAATTGGAGTATCCATCAACGCTTGGAAGGTTTTATTTTGCTGTAATTCCGTTCTTTCATAAGCGATAACTTCGCCAGTTTTTAAGTTGATAACCTTCAAGTTTAGTCGTACAAAACCATCAAGCGGCGTAATACTACCCATTAAAACTAAAGTAATTCCGGCTTTTTCGCTAATTCGTTCTGCAGCTTCAGGATTTGACAATTGAGCTACCGAAATATTTTCTTTTTCCATCCAGTAATTGACTCGGTTTCTGTCGATAATCGTCAAATTCGAGTTTTGTAAATTTAATTCGCCCGAGACCTCTTCTGCCAATAATTTGCCCAAAGGAGTAACCTGATTGTCAGTATTTGTAAAGTTAATCATACCAATACTTGTATTGGTTAGGTGACTGGTTTTGGAAATAATCAAAGCCGTTAATTCTGTTATTTGCGCAGAAGTGTTACTTTTTTGTGCCGTTGTAACGGAAGTAATACTACTGATCAGTAGTATTAAAAGAAAGTGTTTCATTTTTTGCATTGTAATTATTTTTTGTGAAAGTTTTTTGTTCAATTAAGGTTTACGATGCTATAACCGTTAGGGTTGCGTGAAATTTTAAATTAAAAAAAATATTTGTACAATAACCATAGCCTGTTTAATTTTTATCATTTTACATATTTTTATCTTTATTTTAAACATATTTTAGTTGTAAAAAAATGGCGACTTCGCTAAGGTGAAAATTGCCCATAAACCTTTCAATCGGTACTTTTGCTCAAAATTTAATAAAAAAATCTACCCATCGGCAACACGAAATTTATCAAATACGCTGGAAAAACTTTACCTTTCGGGTAATAATTTTAATGCTGCAATAAGGCAACAAATTCAGAGCTGGTTACTTTTGGACGTTAGATTTTAGGCGGTCAAGTTAAGATATTAGTGATGTGTGCGACTTTTTGGAGATAAATTTTTGTTTTTCCATTTTAGAATTAAATTTATGAAAAAAGTATTTTTTTTATTAATAATTATCGGTGTTTCTAATCAATTATTGGGTCAGAAACATGGTTTTAAACGTTACCAATACGATGAGTTTATCTATGGTTTGACCGTTCCGAAACTCAAAAATATCAAAGCAATTGCCGATTATTATAAAATTGAAGAAGCCGATATTTATCAATTTAATCAGCGTTTTGAAAATACTAATTTAGCTTATGAAAAAGGGCAAATTGTTTATCTGCCCGCAGGAACTTTGTTAGATAATACGAATGTGGCTTTTGAAGCCTTACAACAATTTTATGAACCGTTGCCGATTTACAAAATTAATAATTCGCTTTTCTTTCCTTTCAAAGATACTTTGGCTGAACCTATTTTGATTTCAAATGCTTTAATTGCCGATTATTTATTGACGGATACGACGACTTTCCGTACTTGGAACTGTGCTTACGCTGTTGCTAAAATTGATTTAGGGGACAATTATTTTGGTTTTATAATGAAAAGCGTAATACATCAAGATTCAGAAATTTACCTTTATGTTTATTTTCATAGCGATTTTTTGAGGCGAATTCAGATTAGCGGACTTTTGAGCGGAGATGGTGGACACGAGTTTATGAGTGCGACTTTCAAAGATTATGACGGTGACGGAATTGCTGAAATATTGATAAAAATGGCATACGAAAGCTATAATTATGAAGCCGTTTATATCGGTAATAATTCATTTATTTCTTATAATATGAATCAATTTCAAATTGATAAGCAAACCTATGAATTATACAAAATCGTAGATGGGAATTATTTGAATGTGCCGATGGAATCGATTTTGAAAAATTGAAAATGATACTTTCCAAGTCCAGTTTTTAAGGTGCAAATTGTAAAGTAACTTCTCCTTGAAGAGCCTGTGCTGAACTTATTTCAGTATTGGCGACTTTTTACCATTTTTTGTAGATTTTCTATTTCGTAAGTGTTCAACTTTTAAGGGAAAATAGCTAATAATACCAAGACAACTTTTTGACTAATTTTATACTGAATTTTGACTAATTTAGGGAAATCCAAACGTTACAAATACTAAAAAATGCAAATAAAAAACTACATCAATCATGAATTAATTGTACTAATATCAAGCTGCAATCGGCTCAATATGCAAATTAAAACTAAGCATCAAATCATTCAGTTCTTTTAAAAAATTAGATTTGATATATTCGTATTGTTCAATAGAAGCCTTATCGCCATCATTATTTTTGTGCAAATCAATTTGATGATTTAACGTTTCGATTTGTTCTAAAATATCGGTGATACGTGCGATTTTTTGATGTGATTGGATTTCCATAATTAAAATTTTAGTTCTAAGAAGCCTTTATTAAAACTTTGTTTTCGAGCATTTTTTTTGGTTTTTGAAAACCAATTATACCAATAACTTGAATCACTTTTTGTAAAAAAATGTTTTTTGTGATTTTCAGAATAAATTATTAAAGTATAAGCATCAACTTCGTAAAAAGTTTTTGCACCTTTCAGACGAAATTTAGCATTAATAAGGTTTTCCTTTTCAAAAAAAGTTTCATAATTTATCAAAGTTACAAAATCAATATCATTAGGATTATCTTTATTTGACGTAAAACTACCATTTATCCAATGAACAAAGTTTGGCGTTACTTCTTTTTGAAAATCTGATACAAAACATTTGTAATTTTCGAATATTTGATACCTTGATGAATTTATATCAAAACTATTGACAAAAATATCTTCAAATGCACTTATATCAATTTCAATTTTTTCAGGAGGAATAAGATTTCCTCTAATATCAAAAGTATAGTTTTCCATTGTGTGAAAATACTGCTTTTAATATATTTTGCTGTTACAAATACTAAAAAAATGCAAATAAAAAATTACATAAACGGCGAACTTATCGCTCCAATTGACAACGAATATTTAGATGTTTACAATCCTGCATCGGGCGAAGTTTACGCACAAGCACCGGATTCGACAGAAGCCGATATTAATACAGCCGTCGAAGCGGCAAAAGCTGCTTTTCCGTCTTGGTCAAAGACGAGTATTGAAACTCGACATCATTATTTAGCAAAGATTGCAGACTTAATTGAAAGTCGTTTGGATGAGTTGGCAATGGCGGAAAGTGTCGATAATGGTAAACCGTTTTGGTTGGCGAAAGCCGTCGATATTCCTCGTGCTTCGAGTAATTTTCGATTTTTTGCAACGGCAATTATGCAGTTTTCGTCGGAATCGCATGAGATGGTTGGCAAGGCGATAAATTACACCTTGCGGCATCCGTTGGGCGTGGTCGGCTGTATTTCTCCGTGGAATTTGCCGCTGTATTTATTCACTTGGAAAATCGCTCCAGCCTTAGCCGCAGGAAATACGGTAGTCGCAAAACCATCAGAAGTTACGCCAATGACCGCTTATTTATTGTCCGAAATTTGCATCGAAGCTGGTTTGCCGAAAGGCGTTTTAAATATCGTTCACGGTTTAGGACACAAGACTGGTGCGGTGATGAGTTCGCATCCAAATATCAAGGCGATTTCCTTTACAGGAAGTACAAAAATTGGAGCAGAAATCGCCAGAATTGCTGCACCGAAATTCAAAAAACTGTCTTTGGAAATGGGCGGAAAAAACCCAAATATCATTTTTGCAGATTGCAATTATGAAAAAATGCTCGAAACAACAATTCGTTCATCCTTTGCGAATCAGGGTCAAATTTGTCTTTGTGGTTCAAGAATATTTGTCGAAAGACCAATTTATGACCGATTTAAAAACGATTTTGTGAATTGGACAAAAGGAATGAAAGTTGGGCATCCGTTGGCAGAAGATACGAAAGTTGGTGCAATCGTTTCTAAACCGCATTATGAAAAAATATTGTCGTATATTGAATTGGCAAAAGAGGAAGGCGGAACGATTCTTTGTGGCGGAAAAGCAGTTTTCCCGAAGGGTTACGAAAATGGTTTGTACATCGAACCTACGATTATCGAAGGCTTATCGCCAAATTGCCGCACGAATCAGGAAGAGATTTTTGGTCCAGTTGTCACGATTACGCCTTTTGATACCGAAGCCGAAGTTTTGGCTTACGCCAATACGATAGATTACGGTTTGTCCGCCACGATTTGGACAGAAAACTTGACTCGAACGCACCGAATGGCAAGTGAAATTGAAGCCGGAATTGTTTGGGTCAATACTTGGCTTTTGCGAGATTTGCGAACGCCTTTTGGTGGTGTGAAAAGTTCAGGCGTTGGTCGTGAAGGTGGTTTTGAGGCACTTCGCTTTTTCACAGAACCTAAGAATGTTTGTATTGAATATTAAATTTTCTGCCACGGATTTTCGCTGATTTTATTAATTTATTTTAATAATAATTAGTAAAATTCATGAAAATTCGTGGCGAACTAAAACCTTACTAAATGTTACTACCTACTATTAATTTCAAGCAATGGATTGAGGACAATCGTGAATTTTTGAAACCGCCAGTTGGCAATAAAGCGATTTATAATGAAGATTATATCGTAATGATTGTCGGAGGACCAAACTCACGGAAAGATTATCACTTAAATCAAACACCGGAATTTTTCTATCAAGTCGAAGGCGACATTGTACTAAAAGTGATTGACGATGGCGAAGCGAAAGATATTCACATCAAGGAAGGTGAGATTTTCTATTTGCCACCCAATATTCCACATTCGCCGCAGCGAGGACCAAATACGGTTGGTTTGGTAATCGAACAAAAACGTGCGGAAGGCATGGACGACGGTTTAGCGTGGTTTTGCGAAAGTTGCCATAATGAGTTACACCGAGAGCCATTCAAATTGATGAATATTGAAACGGATATGCCTATTTTGTTTGATAAATATTATTCAAACCAAGCATTGAGAACTTGTGATAAATGTGGCGATGTGATGCAGCCGCCAGAATGAAAAAATTAAACTTCAAATGCAAGTTCAAACTCAAATGCAAACCCAAAAACGAATAAAATGCAATGGCATAAGTATTTGGTTCTGAGTTTTGTTCGTTTTTGAGTTTGTCCCGAGTCATCGGGATGAATTTAAAAAAAATGCAATCGTCCTAAACAGTAATAAAAAACAGAAAATGAGAATAAACGGTCATTCACATTTACTACCTTATCCAGAGCAAATTCCGCCTTATTTAAAGGAAAAGGAAATTTTTTGGATAGACGAAGATAGGCAGCATATGCTGCAAAAGGGTTGGAAACGACCAGTTACGGATTCGAGTTTTTTCTTAGATGAAAAACTCGAATGGATGGAACGCAATAAAATTGATCATGCCGTGGTCTTGAATTTATCGCAATTGTATGGCAATGGTTTGCGATTTCGAGACATGAAACATGCGTTGCGATTTCAGAATGATTTTAATGCGAACGTTCAGCGAGATTATCCCACAAGATTCACTTGTGGATTTGTGGTTCATGCCGGATTTATTGATGGTGCATTATGGGAAATTGAGCGGTGTGTGAAGGAGTTGGGGTTGCGAGTGCTTTGCTTGCCGACACATTATATGGATTCCATCGGGAACTGGAGAGGTATCGTTGATGAGGAAACTGCACCGATTTTTGAATTGGCAAACGAACTCGGTTTGGCGATTGAAATCCACCCTTATGATGGCGAAAAATTCATTAAATTAGAAAATACATCTTGGCGGTTTCACTTAATTTGGATGTTAGCACAATGCGCAGATGCCTATCATTCTTATACGCTGAATGGCTTATATGAAAAATATCCAAATATTCGAACTTGCTTCGCCCACGGCGGGCAATTAAATCACTTAAATATCGGACGCAGAACGCAAGGTTTTGACGGGCGACCAGACCTTTTTGAAGGTAAACATCGCCCTCGAAAAGCACTGGGACATCCCAATATTTTCTTCGATACTTTAGTTCACGATACCCTTTCGTTTGAATTAATGGTTCGACGACAAAAAGGAAGTGACCAAATTTTGATGGGTTTAGATGATCCTTATCCGTTGGGCGAAATGGAATCGGAACGTCAATCTTCCTATCCAGGTAAATTGTTGGATTTGGCGGTTGAGGAAGGTATTATTGATCAAAAACAACATGACGAAATTTGGAGTAAGAATGTTGTTCGTTGGTTGTGTGGCGACGATGATGAGGCTTTTTGGAAACGAGTAAAAGGGTAAAATATAAACCAATGGGGTTTTGAAAACCCTATTGGTTTGTTTGTTAATGTGTACTTTTTTTATTTTATACAAATAATTATTATCAAATATATTTTCGTTTTGCCTTGATGCAAAAAAGTAAAGGCTCGATTGATTTTAGATGCCAAAATGGCTTCAGCACGGGCTTCTGAAATAATTAAAAAAGACTAAATTAACCAAACTCGCTTTACGCAAACGATATTTTGTTCTTAATGTATTTTAAGCCGTGCAAGATTCCGTCGCTTTTCTGTTGACATTACAACTTAGATGATTTAAAAGTCGCATGTATTCTAATGAAAATACAAGAAAATCCGTATGATTCATGAAAATCTGCACAAATAAAATCTCTAAATCTTCACCCCAAACGTCACATAAAAATTCCGTCCATCGCTCGGAATAATCCCAGGCCCTGGGTAAGCAGCCGCGCGGCGGGTAAAATAGTAATTATTGGTTAAATTGTTGATGCCAGTTTGCAATTTGAAACGCTTGTATGTATATGCCAAAGACAGGTCGTGAACACTATACGCAGGAATCAAACCTCGTGTGGCATCGGCTACCAGAATCGCATTTGTGGCGTCAGTAAAATGTTGAGCGGTGTAGGCAAATTGATAGGCAATTTTGAAGGTTTTATATTTAAAATTAATACCCGTTTTGATAGAAAAGGGTGGAATTAACTCCACATCGTTGCCTTTAAAATCAGACGCTCCAGACGTATATTCGCCATATAACAAACTGAAATTGGCGAAAGCCACCAAGCTGAAATCGGTGTTTTCAGGCTGAAAAAATCGCCAAAAATCTGCTTCAATATAGGATTCTAAACCAAAAATTTTGGCATCGCCGATGTTCGTTCTGTACGCCACCGCGCGTTCAATTACGGCTGGATCAGAGATGATAATTTCGCCAGTTCCGATTCTATCTCGATACGATAAATGAAACACGTTGGCATCAAAGCGAACGGCGTTATTCAGGAATTCGCCCCGAATTCCAAGGTCAATATTAAACCCTTTTTCGTCCGTCAAAAGGCTATCAACAATCAAATTTGGATTAACAACCGCTAAATCTGAAAAGTTAATCGACCGATAATTTTGTGAAAAATTCGCATAAAACTCTACATTTTCTTTTGGTTTAAAACCAACACCCAAACCTGCTAAAATCAACGACCGAGGATTAACTCGTGAATCTTCAAATTTTTGTTCAAAAATAACTTGTCCGCCCGAAAAAATACGCTCTTTATAATACCCCTCCGAAGCTGTCCGAAGATACTCGAAACGAACGCCGGGCGTAACCGTCCATTTTTCATTAATATTGAATAGATTTTCCGCAAAAACGGAGATATTTCGACTCGGAAATTCATAATTAGAACGCTCCAAATCATCAGGATTTAAAAAGGTAAAATTCGCATCTGAGCCGTTATCTGCATCACCTTGTCGGTTGGTCGTCAAACCTTGATAATACCGAGTTCCAACTAAAAAAGTCATCAGCTCCTCTCCTATTTTGTAACGATGAATGAGTCGAGTTTCGTTACCAAAATTATTATAACTGCCCTTTATTAAATCTCGCTCCCGCAACGGGTCAGGACGGTTGATTGCACCCAATTCGCCTAAAGCTTCTCGCTTTGCATTGAGGTAGAAAAATCGACTATTTAATTTTGTTGTTTTATTGATCTTATAATCAAAATTTAGTGCCGCCAAATTCCAATCAACCTTAAACCAATTCCGTTCTCGTTTCGATTGTCGAGGGTTTTGATTAAACTCAAAATCTGCCAGACCGCCAGCTTGTTGAGCCAAATAATTCATGCGGGTAAACTGCCCATTTATCGTGAATTTCCCGACCGTTTTAGATACACTTGCGTAAGCCGTATTTTGATAAAAATCCGAATTTTCACGCCAACCGTTGCCTCGTTTGTGTTGGAAAAATCCGTAATAATTCCAACCGTTTTTGCTGCCGCCAATGCTGTTAAAAGTCGATAACAAACCGAACGAGCCGACTGTATTTTCCGTGATAAATTCAAACGGTTTATCTTCGTTGCCTTGCTTAAAAACGAAGTTCAACAAGCCACCAAACTGCGGCCCATATTGCAACGAAGCTGCCCCTCGAACAATCTCAATCCGTTCCAATGCCTGCGTTGGTGGCGTATAATAACTTTCGGGATAACCCAACGCATCGGCAGAAATATCATAGCCATTTTGTCGAGTATTGAAGTTGGAAGTTCGGTTCGGGTCAAGCCCTCTCGCGCCGATACTCAACTGCAAACCTGCCCCATCACTTTCCCAAATATTCAATCCTGCGATACCTTTATAGACCTGTCGAGCGTTGTTAGTCGCTAAATTACCGACCATATTATCCAACAAAATCACTTCGGATTTTTTAGCAGCATAAATTGCCATATCTTCCACATTTCGCAATCGACCTACCCCAACATTTTCGCCACGGTTTGCCTTAATTTCCACTGTTTTTAAATCAATATTCAACGAAACTAAACGGATTTCAATCGCTTTATTCTCTTTATTAATAAAAGAAAAAGAAAGATAAACGGTCGTAAAACCTTCGGCAAAAACGGTCAAATTATAGTCGCCTTTTGGCAAATTATTAAACTCGAAATAGCCGTTTCTGTCCGTTTCCTGAAAATCCGTTCCTGAATTGAGCATGATGGAGGCTTTTATAATCGGTTGATTATTTATACTATCGGTGACAATACCCGAAATTTTTTGAGCGTTTGTTGTTGCCGAAAGGCTTATGAATAGGATAACTAAAAATTGCTTCATTGAATTTTACTTGATGTATTTTTTATTTCGATAAATCGAAATGCTTTGACAAAATTATTTGTTTGTTTGCTCCGCAAACTTTCTTGGACAGGATTTACAGGACAAACAGGATTTTTTGATGGCTTTTCCATCAATTTCATTTTTTGCGAAGCAAAAAAAGCATCCTGTTTGTCCTGTTTATCCTGTCTAAAAAATAAAATTAGCTTGTCT
>Ga0222647_1000600_pt1 | contig 14396 bp, 10 predicted proteins | sample AntAcemetagen333_FD_179864 | JGI IMG/M metagenome (GOLD analysis project Ga0222647, IMG submission 179864) | Saline water microbial communities from Ace Lake, Antarctica - #333 | ecosystem: Environmental > Aquatic > Non-marine Saline and Alkaline > Saline | place: Antarctica: Ace Lake...
AATTCTGTTTCAGACTGAATAGGTCTAGGAGTAAGAAAACAATCTTCCATAACTTGATTTCCAGAATGGTTAAATCTCCAAAAATATCCCAAGCTCAACTAGTATGCTCTTAAAGGGTCACCTCTATTAAAATAAATAAAGCTTTTCGAATCCTAAATAAATTTGTCTTGTCAAAATATATAAACATGAAACTGTCATGTTTTGTTCAACACTCACAATTAGCTAAGAAAATCAGCTAGTTTCGTTTAAGAAATAGTCTATTTTAATTTAAAAAGCATTTTTAAATGCTCTATTTTCAAAACAATTTATGAATAGTGTTCACTGAAAACTAAATCTAATAATTAAAATTTATGAAAAAAAACTACTTAATCACGTTAATTACCTTAATGATTTTTGCTTGGAACACCAAAGCACAGGTAACTACCTTCCCTTTCTCAGAAGGTTTTGAAGGAACCACTTTCCCCCCGACTAACTGGACGCAAGACACCATATCTGGATCAAGCGGCTGGACATCAAGAAATGGAAATAACAACAGCTCAGTATCTGCTTTTGCAGGCAGTAAAAATGCCTATTTCTTTGCTGCTAACTACAATGGGAATAGAACTAGACTAATCACCCCTGCAATGAATATCTCGGGATTGTCTAACCCAAGATTGATATTTCAACACTCGCAAGTTGACTGGGGTGGTGATCAAGATACGCTAGGAGTTTATTATAGAGATTCATCTGCAAGTTCTTGGACATACCTAGGGTCTTTTTCCAATAGTGTTACCTCTTGGACTCAAAGGACTATGAGTCTACCAAATGCTTCTACAGATTACTATATTGCTTTTGAAGCACATTCGAATTGGGGTTATGGTGTCACTATAGATGCATTCAAGGTAGAAGCTACTCCAAGCTGTTTAGCCACAAGTTCACTTACTACTTCAGGTATAGCTTCAGATTCAGCTAATCTAGCATGGACAGAAAATGGAACAGCTACCTCTTGGCAAATTGAGTGGGATACTGCTAATTTCTCACAAGGGGCTGGTAACCTATTAGTAACTACATCTAACCCTTATTCTCTTGATAGTCTTGCGGCTGATACAGAGTATGATTTTTATGTAAGAGCTATCTGTGGGGCAGGTGATACAAGTGCTTGGTCTACTAAAGCGTCATTTACTACTGCTTGTAATGCTTTCAGCATCCCGTATACAGAAGGTTTTGAAAGTGGATATACGCACAACACAAATGTGGCTGGATGTCTATCTCAAGAAAGTGTAACTGGTACCCAAACGTGGACAGCTAACAATACACTTACTACGTATAGTAGAACTCCAAGAACTGGAAACTGGAACGCATTTTTAGGATACGGCAACGATGATTGGTTGTTTATCCCTGTAAGCCTTACGTCTGGTACATCATATACTGCAGCAGTATATGCTAACCAAGATGGAACCACTACAACAAACTCAAATGTAGGTATCAGATATGGTCTTACAGCAAATGATACCGCTATGACGGATACTATAGTAGCTAACACGGGTATAAGTAGTACTCCACAGTTAATTACTGGAACATTTACTCCTGCTACCTCAGGTACTTACTATGTAGGAATAAACGGGTATATGAACTCCTCCCCGTGGTTTATATCTCTAGATGATATTTCTATTATAGAAACTCCAAACTGTCCAAGCCCAATAAGTCTTACTTCTTCGGGTATAGCTTCAGATTCGGCTAATCTAGCATGGACAGAAAATGGAACAGCTACCTCTTGGCAAATTGAGTGGGATACTGCTAATTTCTCACAAGGGGCTGGTAACCTACTAGTAACTACATCTAACCCTTATTCTCTTGATAGTCTTGCGGCTGATACAGAATATGATTTTTATGTAAGAGCTATCTGTGGAGCGAGTGATACAAGTACTTGGTCTACTAAAGGATCATTTACCACTAATTGTAATGCTTTCACAATTCCGTATACAGAAGGTTTTGAAAGTGGATATACGCACAACACAAATGTGGCTGGATGTCTACCTCAAGAAAGTGTAACTGGCTCATCAACATGGACAGCTAACAATACATTTACTAACTACAGTAGAACTCCAAGAACTGGGGATTGGAACGCTTTCTTACCATGGTCCAACGATGATTGGTTATTTATCCCTGTAAGCTTAACATCTGGCACATCTTATACTGCTGCAGTATATGCTAACCAAGATGGAACCACAACAACTAACTCAAATGTAGGTATCAGATATGGTCTTACAGCAAATGATACCGCTATGACGGATACTATAGTAGCTAACACCGGTATAAGTAATACTCCACAGTTAATTACTGGAACATTTACTCCTACTACTTCTGGCACCTACTATATAGGAATAAACGGATTTATGAATGGTTCACCTTATTATATCTCTATTGATGATATTTCTATTATAGAAACTCCAAACTGTCCAGGCCCAATAAGTCTAACTACTGCAAACATAGCTTCCGATTCAGCTAATCTAGCATGGACAGAAAATGGAACAGCTACCTCTTGGCAAATTGAGTGGGATACTGCTAATTTCTCACAAGGTGCTGGCAACCTACTAGTAACTACATCTAATCCTTATTCTCTTGATAGTCTTGCGGCTGATACAGAATATGATTTTTATGTAAGAGCTATCTGTGGAGCAGGTGATACAAGTGCTTGGTCTACTAAAGCGTCATTTACTACTGCCTGCAATGCTTTCAGCATTCCGTATACGGAAGGTTTTGAAAGTGGATATACACACAATACAAATGTGGCTGGATGTCTATCTCAAGAAAGTGTAACTGGTACCCAAACGTGGACAGCTAACAATACACTTACTACGTATAGTAGAACTCCAAGAACTGGAAACTGGAACGCATTTTTAAGATACGGCAACGATGATTGGTTATTTATCCCTGTAAGCTTAACAGCAGGAACACCATATACCGCTGAAGTGTATGCTAACCAAGATGGAACCACTACAACAAACTCAAACGTAGGTATCAGATACGGTCTTACAGCAACTGCTGCCGCTATGACGGATACCATAGTAGCAAACACGGGCATAAGTAGTACTCCACAGTTGATTTCGGGAACATTCACTCCTGCTACTTCTGGCACTTACTATATAGGAATAAACGGGTACATGAACTTCTCACCTTATTATATATCCTTAGATGATATTTCTATTAAAGAATGTTCACCTACTGCAAGTACAGATGTGATTTCTGCTTGTGATGACTATACGTGGACAGATGGGGTTTCCTATACTGCTTCTAATAACACAGCCTTAGATACTTTTACTAATGCTGCGGGTTGTGACTCAGTAGTTACGCTTAACTTGACTATACTTAACAGTACATCCGGTACAGATGTGATTTCTGCTTGTGATAACTATACGTGGACAGATGGGGTTTCCTATACTGCTTCTAATAACACAGCCTTAGATACTTTTACTAATGCTGCGGGTTGTGACTCAGTAGTTACACTTGACTTAACTATACTCAACACTACGTCTAGCACGGATGTGATTTCTGCTTGTGATAACTTTACATGGACAGATGGAGTTTCCTATACTGCTTCTAATAACACAGCCTTAGATACTTTTACTAATGCCGCTGGTTGTGACTCAGTAGTTACGCTTAGCTTGACTATACTCAACAGTACGTCTAGCACGGATGTCATTTCTGCTTGTGATAACTATACATGGACAGATGGAATCACCTACACTGCTTCTAACACGACAGCTCTAAATACTTTCACTAATGCTGCAGGTTGTGACTCAGTAGTTACGCTTAGCTTGACTATACTCAACAGTACGTCTAGCACAGATGTGATCTCTGCTTGTGATTACTATACATGGACAAATGGAATCACCTACACTGCTTCTAACACTACAGCTCTAAATACTTTCACCAATGCTGCAGGTTGTGATTCAGTGGTTACGCTTAGCTTGACTATACTCAACAGTACGTCTAGCACGGATGTCATTTCTGCTTGTGATAACTATACATGGACAGATGGAATCACCTACACTGCTTCTAACACGACAGCTTTAGATACTTTTACCAATGCTGCAGGTTGTGATTCAGTGGTTACACTTGACTTAACTATAATTAAGAATGACTTGACTATCACTAACAACGATCCATTGCTTGAAGCCACAGTTCAGACTGGAGCTACCTACCAGTGGTTAAATTGTCTAACTACCTATTCTGAAATAGCAGGAGCAACAAACGCATCATTTAATGGATCAACTAATGGCGAATACGCTATAGAAATAACTAACTCCAGTTGTGTAGATACTTCTGAATGTCAGATTATCCAACTGGCTAGTGTATTTGAAAGCCTAATATTCGAAGGTGTTTCTATTTACCCTAATCCGAATACTGGATTAGTAAATGTTGACTTGAATTCATTGAATGATGTAGCTGTTAATGTTTACGATATCAGTGGAAATCTAATTTACGCTGAAAGCAACATCTCAGGAGGTGTGTATCAGTTTAACTTAGAAGTTGCAAAGGGTATGTACATCATTGAAATAAGTGCTGCTAATCAAACTATGAGAAGTAAATTGATTAAAAGATAAATTTATCTTTAAGTAACTTTTATAAAAGGCCGCAATGGAGATATCTCTATTGCGGCCTTTTTGTGCTTATTTTCAAGGCTCAAAGTCATTGTAATATAAATTTCGCCCATTTGGACTGCAGTAATTGATAGGTCTATATTGAAAGGCATTTACAGATTATACCATTACATTAATAGTATGACTGCGTGTATATCCTGTATCCATAAACTAAATGTTCAAATGAGACTCTCTACCAGCTAGACTGCTAGTACTGATGCAGTAAAGAATCGACTGGAGTGGATGACTCTTTTGCATACGTAATCACTGTACTCTAAACCTGCGTGAGCTTCAACATAAAGATGCACTAAAGAAAATACTCAGTGCACTAATAGCTATCCGTGAGAAGCAAGAAAAATGGAAACCCCTGTATCTTAAGATAGCATATGATTTAGCCTTCACGCAACTGGATGAAATCATAGATCTACAAAGGGAAATAGCCTTTGAAGGATTAGTAGCTACCAATACAAGTATAGATAGATCACTGCTCAAACGAAGCAATAAAGTACTAGTATCTGAAATAGATGACGGTGGCATAAGCGGTGCTCCTGTGCTTGAAGTGTCTAACTCTTTCGTAAAGTACATCCGCTCAAAATCTGATATGACCATCCTAGCCGTAGGAGGAATAGAAGATGCCGCAAGTGGCCAATCTAAGTATGATGCCGGTGCTGACCTTATCGAAATCTATACCGGATTTGTGTACTCAGGCCCATTATTAGTGAAGGAGTTAGGTTCGCTCTAAGCTACCACTACTAAATAATTAGTAGTTTTTTAATTCTCCTTTGCGGCACTGCATTTTTTTATTTGAATATACTATTCTGCTAATATCTACAGTAATGGCTATCTCTAATACTGATATTACTTCATAGCACTTCATCTTAGATATTTTATCCTTTCATAGATGAGCAGTATTAATACAAGCCTACTCTGCTTCTTCCTTCGCCTTATCTCCCTTTTTACGCTGACGCTCTGTTAGACCCGTATATCTACGCGGATACTTTTCTATATCTTCCAGAAGTGCTTTTAACTTAGCCACTGTAATGTCTAGGTTATTATAAAGTTCTTTGTCATTTACTAGCATACCTAATGTACCGTCTTTGCTATTTACCGCAGTAGTAGTTTTCTCTAATTCTGTAGCTAGATTTTTCACTTGAGCAGCAAGTGCCCCAAACTCTATAGCAGATAGCTCCTTACTGGTGGCATCTATCTCATTTAGTATACCGTCTATCTTAGGAGTAAGTCCTTTCAGTCCTACTGTAGTTTCTTTTACGTTGCCCAGTATAGCCGCTATCTCTGCATCTTTACCATTGAGCAGGTTGTTTAGTTTATCTGCTGTTTCTTTAAATGATTTTAGGGCTAAAGAAGCATCTTTCAGCGTAGTCTCTAAATCTGCTCCCGCTATGGCGGTATCGATATTACCCAGCACCGAGCTCACACTCTTGGTGAGCGGCTCTAACACTCCACTCACTGCTTGTGCTATCCCTTGATCTTGTTCTGCTTTGAGAAAATCTCCTGTCTTAGCAAATTCTGTAGAATCATCCCCAAAGATGAGCTCCACCGCTTTACTCCCTATCAAATCATTATTAACAATTTTCATGATTGAGTTTTTAGGCACTTTAATATCGTCCCCTACGGTGATACCTACTGTGAGCTCTAGGGTAGCTCTGTTCATTTTTATAGAGGTCACACTGCCTACCTTATACCCATTTATAAGTACGGGATTGGACTTAAATAGACCTTCTATCTTCTCGTATTTGCCAAAGTATTCATTACTAGATGTGAAGAGGTCTTCTCCTCGCATAAAGTTATATCCTATTACGAGTACAGTTATAGCAAACGCTGACAGTATGCCTACTTTAGTTTCTTTTGAAATGCTCATTTCCTTGTTATTATAAATCTATTTACTTGCTTCCAAGCGTATTTTAAACTCTTTTATTGCTTCAAAGATATTAGATGCGGACTCATTTTTACCTACTTCGGATATCAAATATGCTTCATTCGCAGGATTAGTGAGATAACCGGTCTCTATAAGTATGCTCGGCATAGTAGTTTTCCAAAGCACCAAAAAGCCTGCTTGGTTTACGCCTAAATCTATCATCTTGCCTTTATTCTTCACGTTATCCTGCACTATGCTTGCCAGAGATATACTGTGCTCCAAAAATGCATTTTGGTACAGTGAAAGTATAATATGTGCCTCAGCCGAGCTCGGGTCAAAATCACTGTAATGACCTGTCTCTTCGTAGTTTTCTTCTAGTTTAAGTGACTTATTTTCTCGTTGACTTACCCTTATATTTTCAGCATTTTTATGTAGCCCCATCACGTAAGTTTCAGCACCACTTAGGCTCTTATTGGTATGTGCATTACAATGAATAGAAATGAACAAATCTGCTTTATTCCTATTGGCAATGTCCGCCCTTTTCCAAAGCTCAACCAACCTATCATCCGTTCGTGTATAGATGACTTTCACGTCTGGCAGCTCTTTTTTTATCTTATCACCAAGTTTTAAGGCTATATCTAATGCTATGTTTTTCTCTTGATTTTCTACTGATCCGTGGCAACCGTAATCTAAACCTCCGTGACCAGCATCTATGACTATTACCTTTATCGATGATTTTAGGAGGTTCAAAGGCTGCGAACTAACTAATATCGAAATACTAACTAAGCCTATCAGAAATATACCTGAGACCCGTCTCTTTATAGGATATATGTCGTTCATTTGCATTTCAGTAAATTTTTAGATACGATTTAGTGAACAATAGTAGCATTCCATATTCGCAAAGAGCTCGTAATCAGTCGGTTTTATATCAACTGATCGTTTTGATTTGTTTCTTTTTTAGTACACCTATTATAGCACAATCTACTACTGACTCCTCCTTACAAATCATAGATTCTGCAAGCATTGCTACTGATTCTTTGCTAGGCAGCACAGACAGCAGTGCACTAGATAGTATCGGATTTAATATAGCCGATCATCAATCAGATCTAGACGCGGTAGTAGATTACCAAGCAGATGACTCCATAGTGCTAGACATGCAAGCTAAAAAAGCCTACCTCTATGGTAATGCACAGATACTCTATGACGACGTGAAGCTTAATGCATATTTTATCAGTATAGATTTTGACAGTAAAGATGTATTTGCCACTGGAATAGTCAATGATAGTAACCAAAAGTATGAGAGTAGACCATCCTTTGAAGATAACGGCAAAATGTATGAGGCAGATACTATGCTGTATAATTTTGAGACTAAAAAAGGAATGAGTTATGGCGTACTGACTAGTGAGAAAGACGGATTCATACACGGTGAGCGTGTACTCCGTGATAGCCAAGAAAATATCTACGTGAAAAATGCTCGATTCACTACGTGTAACCTGCCAGATCCCCACTTCTATATCAAGGCAGATAAGATTAAAGTCATTCCACAGAAACAAATAATAACAGGTCCTGCTAACCTAGTGATAGCAGATATCAATACACCGCTGGTAGTCCCTTTTGGCTTTTTTCCTATACCTGAAAAACGAAAGCAAGGTATACTCTTCCCTACTTTTGGGGAGAGTGTGGATAGGGGGTTTAATCTACGTCAGCTGGGATACTACCTGCCAGTCAATGACTATATAGACGTACAAGTAGCAGCAGACATCTACTTCCGTGGTAGCTGGGGAGCCACCTTGAGGTCTAATTATTATAGAAAATATCGCTACCGTGGAAACCTCCAACTTAGCTTCAATAGAAATGAGTTTGGCGAGCCAGAAGCTCCTGAGTTCAGAGTAAGTAATGATTATAGTCTGCAGTGGACCTATAACCGTGACTCTAAAGCTAAACCAGGGAGTAACTTCTCCGCCAATGTAAACTTCGTAACGAGTAGTTTCTTAAAAAATAACACGACTAACTATGAAGACATTATTAGTACTAACAGTAACTCTAGTGTACAATACAGCCGAGGCTTTTTCAATAGAAAACTGAACATGAGTGTGGCGAGTAACATGAATCAAAATCTGACTACTGGAGCTCTCAATATGACGCTACCGCAACTTACTACCAGTGTAAGTCGTCAGATGCCCTTCAAAAATTTCAATGCTAAAAACGCTACTGCAAAGAGCTTTATGCGAAACTTAGGTGTCTCCTACCAAGGTACTTTTCGAAATGAAATCAGTACAGTAGATACCATCCTAATAGCTGGTGTTGGAGAAGTATTTGGCCAGCCTACTATAAGTACTAATCCCAATCTACTGGATGATGTCAAATCGGGTATAAATCACAGTATCCCCATCAGTACTTCGTTCAAAGCACTAAAATGGATCACCGTGTCCCCTAATTTTAGCTTCAATGAGTATTGGTATCTGAAAACCACCGAAAAAACGTGGGACAGTGAGAATGATACGCTGCTTGTAAATGATAATGTCCGCGGTTTTGACAGAACATACAGCTACCGCACTAGCGTAGGTATGAGCACCATACTGTATGGTATGAAACTATTTAAAAAAGAAAGTCCATTGCAAGCTATCCGGCATGTGATGCGTCCTAACATAAGTGCCGTATGGAATCCAGACTTCACTACTGGTGAGGAAAATGGATACCGCTCGGTACAGACTGACACTTCCGATGTATTCCGCACCTACAGTATCTACGAAAATGGTAGTCTCGGTAGACCTACTAATGGCCCCACAGCAGCTATTAACTTTGGGATGGGTAATAACCTAGAAATAAAAGTGAAGTCCTCTAAAGATACTGCCAATGGTGGTGTGAAAAAGATAAAGATCATAGAAAATCTCAACTTCGGATCAGGGTATAATTTCCTTGCAGAAGACTCTTTTTACCTATCTGAATTTAGAATCAGTGGTAATACCACTATATTGAATAGAGTACGTATGACCTTCAGCTCCACTTTCGATCCATATGGATATGAACTGACAGCTGACGGCAGTAAAACCACTAGGAATACCGATTACGCCTGGAATACTATGGATAAACTGGGGCACTTTACACAAAGCTCTCTCTCCATAGCTACTGATCTAAATCCAGACGCTTTAAAACGAAAGACCTCTAAAAATGTGAATGATGATGAACTCGAATTTATCAATAATAACATGCAAAACTACGTAGATTTCGATCTGCCGTGGAGTCTATCACTGAACTATAATTTTAGAGCTACCACCCCAGCCTTACTCGAAAGTACGATTACACAGGCTATCAATTTTCGAGGAGAAATTAACCTTACCAAAAATTGGAAAATAGGAGTCAACTCTGGGTATGATATTACCAATAAGGAACTCGCTATCACTTCTTTAAATCTATTTAGAGATCTACACTGCTGGCAGATGGAGTTTGAGTGGTACCCTATAGGCAGACAGATGTTTAGCTTCGGTATCCATGTGAAAAGCAGCACACTCCAAGACCTAAAGCTTAACCGACGAAGAAGTTGGTTTGATTTTTAGACCCCACACAATCTGATCGCTGTGCAAAAAGGTGTATTAAAAGACTCCCCCACATATCCAAAAAATTCTAACAGCCACTGCCCATTCCCCAGTTCTCTTGTATTTGAACTTCTATTTGAACTTTAAGCACCTTCTCGCCTACCTTTGCACCAATGCCACAAGACCAAAAACCAAGTACTGCTAAACTGAAAGAGGTAAAATCTAAACTGCACCATCGTAACCGGCACCAGACGAACTATAACTTTGAGAAACTAACAGCTCAAACTCCAGCACTGGCAGATCATGTAGCTACAAATAAGTATGGCGTAAAAACCATAGACTTCCATAGCACTACTGCTGTAAAACTACTCAATCAAGCTTTGCTAAAGTGCGACTATGAAGTACTGCACTGGGATATCCCAGATGGTTATCTCTATCCACCTATCCCTAGCAGAGCAGACTATATACACTACGCAGCAGACATCCTAGGCACTGATGATAATAGACGCATACCACTGGGCAAGAAAATAAAATGTCTGGATATAGGTACAGGTGCTAACTGCATATATCCCATCATAGGTGCTAGCCAGTATGAGTGGTCATGGGTGGCCAGTGATATAGATCCCGTCAGTATCCAAACTGCTAATGCTATCGCACAAGCTAACAGTCTGCCCGTAGAAGTACGCTTGCAAGAAAATGATCGCTATTTTTTTAAGGAAATCATAAAAGCCCGCGAATACTTTGACATCGCCGTATGTAATCCTCCTACTCACGGTAGTCAAGCAGAAGCTACAAGTGCAACCCTACGCAAGCTGAAAAACCGAAAAGGTGAAGAATCAGAGAAGTCAGATCCAAGTTTTCATGGACCACATAACGAGATATGGTGCAGCGGTGGTGAGCTGCGATTTATCAAAGATATGGTGCGTGAGAGTAACGCTTTTAAAGAGCAAGTCTTATGGTTTAGCACACTCGTGAATAAGCCTGAAAATTTAGATGATATCTACTTCGCACTCAAAAAAGCAGAGGTCGTAAACGTAAAAACCATCGCTATGGGAAAAAGCACCAAAAGCAGCAGTATAGTAGCTTGGACATTCCATACAAAAGGACGCAGAATACAATGGGCTAAAAAAAGAGTGTCGCGTTAAGTGTACCTCTTCGTTACCTACTGAGATACGCAGGTTTTATTTTATTTTTGAACTTGCGTTTGCATTTATATTTATCCCGATAGCTATCAGCATAACTGTGCTCCCTGAACTAATCGTACCCGCATAAACTTCTATTTGAACTTTAAGCACCTTCTAACCTACCTTTGTACCAATGCCACAGAATCAAAATCCCGAAGCAACACCTAAGCCGTCCAAAACTGAACTGCACCCTCGCAATAAGCACAAAGGTCGCTATGATTTTAAGAAGATAATGGAAGCTTCACCAGAGCTTAAGAAATATATAGGCAGGAATAAGTATGGATTAGAAACCATAGATTTTTTTAATTCTACCGCTGTACGACTGCTAAACCAAGCATTGCTCAAAATGGATTATGGGATAGCACACTGGGATATCCCAGAAGGATACCTCTGTCCACCTATACCTGGCAGAGCAGACTACATACACCATATATCAGATCTGCTGGCTGCACACCCCGCTCCTAGTCAGCATCCACAAGATACTGTGGTAGCACTAGACATAGGCACAGGATCTAATTGTATTTACCCTATCCTAGGTCACTGTGAGTATAAATGGAAATTTGTAGGATCAGACATAGATGCTCTAAGTGTGAAATCTGCCCGAGCTATCGCTAAGGCAAATGGTATAAAAGCAGACATTAGATTACAAGAAAACGAAAAGGAAATCTTTGGTGGGATCATACAAGACACTGATTACTTCGACTTCACCATGTGTAATCCTCCATTTCACTCTTCTGCAGCAGAAGCTATATCTGCAAATAAGCGGAAAGTAAGAAACTTAAGTAAAGGGAAAGCTACCAACTATAAAGGTGAAAAACCAGACGAAATTCAAGTGAGTTTTGGTGGGCAGCACAATGAGCTGTGGTGCAAAGGAGGTGAACTCCGATTTATCAAAAACATGATAGCAGAGAGTCAAGAATACAAAGATCAAGTCACATGGTTTACTACACTGGTAAGTAAGCACAGCCATCTGGGTCAGATAGAGAATGATCTACGATTTGCTCACGCCAAAAAGGTGAAAGTCATCCCGATGGGACAAGGCAATAAGAATAGCCGCATAGTGGCTTGGACCTTTCAGTAAGTTTACCCTTCAATACACTCAGAGACGTGTAGGTTGAAATTTTGTTTACTCCAGTAGCTATCGGAATATATTTGAATGATAATCTCTCGCTGCGACGCAGAGACGCAGTCTTTTCCTTTACCACTAAGAATATAAGAAAAAGTAAGATCCCTCGCTTATTCACTTCTCCCTGCCTGCCGCAGGCAGGGAGACAACCAAGCTTAAGCTTGCCCACTTCCACCACAGCGGATAGACGCCTTGACAAGGTGGTACGATACCTGTTTCGTAGAAGACGGAATCTTAATGTTCTACTAAAAAACTACAGAGTGACTTATCCGCGTCTCCCTCCTGACGAGAACTTGGATTAGCTACACCATCAACACTTAGTGCCTTAGTGCCATGCCTGCGGCAGGCAGGTTAAAAATTTTACCTTCGCTCTATTGAAAAAGCTTATTCCTTTTAATCAAGACATTAGCAACATCCCATTGCCTAATGCATTTAACGATCCCTTCACGGTACCGGATAAGCTGCACCCGCTAGTAACTATAGCCGTAGCCCAACTACAGCAGCATCTAACTGCACAAACCGAGTGGCAACATAACTTCGGATTAGGAGGCAAAAATGAAGACACTACACTAAAACCCATCGGCAAAATGTTTGGTGTACTCGTAGTACAAACTGCCGATAAAGAACTAGGATTCTTAGCTGCCTTTAGCGGTAAACTAGCTAGCCAAAACCACCACTCCTACTTCGTGCCGCCCGTGTTTGACTCGCTGAGTGAAGATACCTTTCTAAACAGCGGTATGCGTGCCCTCAAGGTAATCCAAGACGAAATAAAACAGCTGGAACTGGCAGGCTGCAAAGCCACCCAACAACTGATGTTGCTCAAAGAAAAACGAAAAGCCCATTCCCAAGGCTTGCAGAGTCAACTCTTTGCGGCCTATAAATTCTCCAATGCCGCAGGAGATCTACGCACACCCAAAGAGCTCTTTAATACGCCACCAGCTGGAGCAGGAGAATGTGCAGCACCCAAGCTACTGCAATACGCCTACCAACACAACCTCACACCACTGGCCATAGCCGAATTCTGGTGGGGAGCACCGCCTAGCAGTGCTATAACTACCCGCTCTCATGGTGCATACTACCCTGCCTGCGAGGATAAATGTAGAGGCGTTTTGGGATGGATGTTGGGATGATATCTCAGTTAGAATAATTAATTGGGATGGATTTATTTAAATAAGTGCGTCTAGATTACTAATATTGAACATAGTTTAAAAAACTCCGAATCCATTCTGTAAATGAAAAAAATAGAAGTAGTCGCTGCAATAATTTACTCTCAGGAAAAAATACTTTGTGTTCAAAGAAAACCAAGTAACCTAAGCTATATATCTGAAAAATTTGAATTCCCTGGCGGGAAAATTGAATCCAATGAAACTCAAATAGAAGCACTGAGAAGAGAACTAATTGAAGAGCTTGAAATTCATCCTATAATTGAAGACTTCTTTTTATCAGTAACACATCAATATCCAGATTTCGAGTTGACCATGCATACTTATAAATGTCGGCTAAGTTCAAGAAAATTAAAGCTAAATGAGCATATTTCCTCTCAATGGCTACAGACCAAAGACCTTATATCCCTTGACTGGGCAGAAGCTGATTTACCCATAGTAACTAAACTCGTAAGCTCAAATGAATCTAATAATTAAAGAATTTGAGAAAAGTCTTAGGACAGGATTCATGGACAGTTCTGATAATTCAGAGGTCGTCTATCAACCTGCTTTAATTACTAACCAAAAGACTCCTCCAAGTAAAGTATATACGACCTTAATAAGCGAGCTAATAACTTGCGATGAGTTCTATATCTCAGTTGCATTTGTAACAACTAGCGGTGTAGCTATTTTAATTAATACTTTAAATGAACTAAATAAAAACGGCATTAGAGGACAGGTTCTTGTATCTCAGTATTTAAATTTCACTCAACCTGAGGCACTTAGAAGATTATTGCAATTCCAAAATATTGATTTGAGAATTGCTACCAATGTAAGCTCTCATACAAAAGGATACATTTTCAAAAAGAAAGATTATGTTAATTTAATAATTGGGAGTAGTAATCTAACA
>Ga0222647_1000601_pt1 | contig 14383 bp, 9 predicted proteins | sample AntAcemetagen333_FD_179864 | JGI IMG/M metagenome (GOLD analysis project Ga0222647, IMG submission 179864) | Saline water microbial communities from Ace Lake, Antarctica - #333 | ecosystem: Environmental > Aquatic > Non-marine Saline and Alkaline > Saline | place: Antarctica: Ace Lake | collected...
AATTCGGATTTAACAATCGAATCAACGATTAAAAACGTTGGTAAAACCAATATGCCGATAGGTTATGGTTGGCATCCTTATTTCAAATTAGATACAGAAAAAGTGAACGATTTATCGTTGCAGTTTCCCGATTGTGAAGCCGTTATAATTGACGACCGAATGATGCCAACTGGCGAAATGCAACCTTATTTTGCCTTTTCAGAATTAACAAAAATAGACCAAACAACTTTGGATAATTGTTTTTTTATTAATAAAGAAAAAAATAAAGGTAAAAAAATAAACTATGCCGAAATTATTTTAAAATCGGAAACGACAACGCTTTCCGTTTGGCAAGAAATAGGTGAAAATGCGTGTAATTATTTCCAAGTTTATACGCCTGAAAACCGCAAAACCATTGCGATTGAACCCATGACGTGTAATATTGATGCGTTTAATAATCAAAATGACCTTTGGGTTTTGGAAGTAGGCGAGGAGCGGACGGTGAGATTTGGTGTGCGGGTTTAGGTTAGTTAATCCCAGTTTAAAATTATCCGTAATATATTTAGCTTTAAATAACTGTTTTTTATTTTAATTTATAAAATAAATCATGTGAATATTCGACGGGCGATTCAAAATCGCCTGTCGAATATCGCTATTTGCCAAATCAACTGGCTTGATAAGCTAAAGTTGCTACAAAAAAAGACTCAATCTTAGTAAAATACATTACAAACGACACATTAAATCTGGATTAACTAAAAAGCTGTAAACTATTTTCAAAGTGCCGACGAAACCAAATGAAAAATGTGTCTTTACAAATCGAAAATTAAAAATTAATTGTGTTGTATATTTTGTGGTTAAATCTTCTTTTTGAAACTTATTAAAATCGGCTTCTGTTAGTCATGCTTAATTAAATGTTACTACTGCTAAAAATATGATTATTCTCATATTTTTTCGGCATTAAAATTATCGTAACTCGTTGATAACTAACCTGTAAGGTTTCTGAAATCTTATAAATTTGTCGTAATAGTTAGTAACTATTATCAAGCAACTAAATCATAATGAATAAAACTTTACAACTCTATAAAGACGCTTATTCTGGTCATCCTAAAGAGGTTTGGGCATTGGCAGGAATCACTTTTATTAACAGAACGGGAACGATGGTTTTGCCATTTTTGACCATTTATTTGAATACTGTTTTGGGATTTCCTTTGGCGGAAGCTGGTTTGATTGCCAGTGGTTTTGGTTTCGGTTCGTTGGTCGGTTCGATTTTGGGTGGACGATTGAGCGATAAAATTGGTGCCAATAACGTCATTATCATCAGTTTAGTTACGGGCGGGATTTTATTTATCTTCTTACAATTTGCGATTTCTTTTACGGAACTTTTCGTGATGATTTTTTTTACTGCCATGTTCGGTGAAGCGTACAGACCTGCACTGACAACGGCTATAGGCGATTATGTTCCCAAAACCGAAACTGGTCGGTCGATGTCGTTGATTCGATTGGCGATAAATTTGGGCTTAGCAGGTGGGCCAACGGTTGGCGGAATTATAGCGGTGACAATGGGTTATAATTGGTTATTTTGGTTTGACGGTTTGACTTGTATTTTTGCAGGGATTGTTTTCTTTTTGATTTCAAGACATTGGAAAAAAAGAGAAAAAAGGCATCCTGCACCAATCAAAATCATTCATAATGATAATGAAATTCCGATTCCGCCACTCCAAAATCGTAATTATTTGATCTTTCTTTTGGCGACATTTTTAATTGGATTCGTGTTTATGCAATGGTTTCACAGCGTTCCGATATTTTTGAAAGCAACTTGGGGGGTTCAAGAAGATACGATTGGCTTGCTCATCGGTTTGAGTTGTATTATCATCGTTGTGATTGAAATGCCGCTGATTCACAGCATTGAAAAAGCAGGAACTGGACAAAAGTATATTTTAGCTGGTATTTTTTTAGTCGGCTTTTCTTATTTATTATTTATTTTTTCGGGTTCGTTCCTATTAGGTTTATTGATAGTTTCAATTTGGACGGTCGGCGAAATGATTTTTATGCCGCTCAATAGTGCGACTCCGATTAACGTCAGTACAAAAAGCAATCGAGGGCTGTATATGTCTTATTTTTGGATGACGTGGTCTGCGGTACAAATTGCGGCTCCGATTGTCAGTCTATCATTTATTCACTATTTCGGTTACACGGCTTTTTGGTTTTTCCTCTTCGGTATTTCGCTGGTTAGCGTTTGGCTGAATTACATCTTGGGTAAACGAAAGGCGATTTAAAATTTGTTTACCAGTTTACCCCAATTTTTATTCGGGGTAAACTGGTAGGCAAAACTAAAACGATTGCAAGTTGACTAATTTTTGATAAACGCCATCGTGTTCCAATAATTCGTCGTGCGTTCCTTTTTCCAAAATCTCCCCTTCTTTCATCACCACAATCACATCAGCATGTTGAATCGTTGACAATCGGTGTGCGATGACGATGGAGGTTCGGTTTTGCATCAGTTTAAATAAGGCATCTTGTACTAATTTTTCAGATTCAGAATCCAAAGAAGAAGTCGCTTCGTCCAGAATTAAAATAGCGGGATTTTGTAGCACGGCTCTTGCAATCGTTAGCCGCTGCCGCTGTCCACCACTTAGTTTGCCGCCACTATCGCCAATAATTGTTTGATAACCATTTTCTGTCTGAATAATAAAATCGTGGGCGTTGGCGACTTTTGCCGCTTCGATAACTTCCGTTTCTGAAACGTTCTCCAAACCAAAAGCGATATTGTTAAAAATCGTATCGTTAAATAGAATCGGTTGCTGCGAAACGATGCCCATCAACCCACGCAATTCCTTTAATTTATAATCTCGAATATCAATATTATCAATCAAAATCTGACCGCCAGTTACGTCATGGAAACGAGGTAACAAATCCGCCAACGTCGTTTTTCCTGCACCCGAAAGCCCGACCAAAGCGACAATTTTTCCTTTTGGAATTTCCAAACTTACTTTTTTCAAAACTTCAAACTGTCCGTCGTATGTAAACGAAACATTTTGATAATGAACACTTTGCGTGAATTTTGAAATGGATTTTGCATCAGGTTTTTCGACAATCGAAATCTCGGCATCTAATATTTTATCAATTCGTTCAACCGCTCCTAAACCTTTTTGAACGCTATAAAAAGCAGAAGACAAGGATTTTGTCGGTGCGACAATGTTATAAAACATACCAATAAATACAAAAAATTTCGAGGCTTCCAGCTCACCGCTAAACACCAAATAACCACCATACCAAAGCAAAACCGACAAGACGGTAATCAGCAAAAATTCGGTCAAAGGCGAAGCCAAACCATTTCGCAAAATCAAGCGAATAGATAGGCGTCTCCAAATATTATGCTCTTTTTTGAACTTATCAGATTGATATTTTTCGGCATTAAATGCCTGAATAATTCGTAAACCAGAAATTGCTTCATCAATAATCGACAAAGTATCGCCCAACTTATTTTGAACATCTAAAGACTTCTTTTTTAACGTTCGCCCAATCGCACCGACCAAAAGCACGATTATCAAAACGGGTCCCAAAGTAAATAGTGCCAATTTTGTATTAATCGAAAAAACCGTCACCAATGAAATCATGACAACAAAAGGTTCTTTGATAATCGTTTCGATAATTTGTAAAATACTGGACTCGACCTCCACGACATCAGCCGTAATTCTACCCATCAAATCACCTTTGCGCTCGTCCGAAAAAAACGACAGCGGCAACACCAATAATTTATCAAAAATAGCACTCCGAATATCCGTCACAACGCCTTTCCGAACGGGGCCCATCAAAACAATAGCGAGGTAGCGAAAAATATTTTTGAATAAAAATACCAAGGCAATCAATTGACAAACCCATATTAAAGCGGCTTCTTTCCCCGAAGCCTGAATGTATTGTCCAAGCGTATAATCCAATAAATCAAAAAGATAATCAACCGAATAAGCAAACTCAGGCTTGACCGTCGCAACTTCCGAAATTCCAAATAAAACCTTCAAAAAAGGATCGAGTAAGATAAATACAAAAGTTGCCAATGCTGCCGAAAGTAGATTGAATAAAATACTACCCAAAGCAAAGCCTTTGTATCGAGTGATGTATTGTAAAAACTGCCAAAAATTTCCGTTTTTCATAACCACAAAGTTACAGTTATAAATGTAATTGCAAATGAAAATATGCAGTAGATTAGGGAACAGATGACTTATCGCCACTCAGTCATTTTACAGAAATTATCAAAAAGGCAAAAAAAAGTGCTACCAAAACTATTTGATAGCACTTTCCATATATTAGGAAAAAAAAGAGGGACTGCATTTTTCATGCAGCACCCTGCATAACCCCAAAAAACAAAATGAAAACAAAATCTTTAATCAGATACCTTCGTATAGAATCTTGTTTCTAAAAAGAGGGGCTGTATTTTTCGTACAGCACCCTGCATAACCCCAAAAAACAAAATCTATGTTTTCTTATATTTAAAATGCTTATAGTCAATTTTCATTTGTGACGAACTTTCTACAGCGAGTCACAAGCAACAAAGCAAAAAAACTCAAAACGAAGGATTTTGTTTAGAAAAACGGTCATTTAATATACAAATCTATATTATTATTGAGAATAGTACAAAAAGCTAAGTCACAATTTTAAAAAATAATGTAATTAATTTAATACACCGAATAATCCATATAATTGAGTAGAGGGTTTAGGTCGTTATTTTATTCATTTTGGTATATTTTTTCATAAAAACCTATATTATACTCAATAATAATAATTTCCTGCAATATAATCATAAACAACTAATATTCAATATTTTATATAAATATTATATGGAATTTATAGGATGAAAAATCCTCAAAATATAAAAAACAATCAATTTAAGTATGGTAATAGGATTGTTTTTTTGTAAAAATTGTCACACTTCTGAAACAATTAAGACGTTTTTTTTGAAAAAATATATTAATTATCAACGCTTTACATTTAATTGCACTGTTATTAATACATTTATAAATTCTTACTTATTATATTTTGTTTATTTGCACTGTCACACTACATTTAACAAGATATTTTTCATACTTATTGGCATAAATATTGCGATTATTTTATATATGATAGTAATATTACTTTAATTTAATATCGAACCTAATAAACCTTAAAGTTTAATGAAAATATCAATACAAAAATTAGCTTGCACTGCTTTTTTTATCACTTTATCGCTCTTCAGCTTTTCTACTCAAAGCTTTGCTGGTAAGATTGCTACATTTACCACGTCGATTGAAGGTAATATTGCAAATAATGAATATAATTTTACACCTTATCTCGCCTTTGAAGGTGACGCTCCTTTGTATAGTACAAAACTCGTTACAGCAGCTGATGAAGGGATTACTTTCCTTATTGCTTCTGATTTTGATGATGTTAATTACACGACATTTATTAATAAATTAACGAATAATGAGGACGAAATGCTTAGTATCGGACACAAAATTGGTAAGGTCAAAACAGATGTTTCTAAGAAAGAGTCAGACTGGTTTAAAGGTTTAAATATTGATACAAAAAAGATTACTTATATTAGCTTAACTTATACCAATTTAAAATTTGAAGCCTCTGCAACGGACGAAAATGAATGGACTAATTTCTCTTATGAATTAGTCGTCAGTATATTCAATGATAATGATATTGATGGGATTCATTTTGTCGATGTCAACATAGATAATGATACTGACGGAATTGGTTTCGCTTTCATTGATTATGAAGCAGCAGAACAATTAGAAGGTACTTTTACCGCTAAAGGTGAGCGTGCAGAAACGGGAAAAATTATAATCAAGAAAGTAGAAGAAGGTATTTTTATCGTTGTTAGAGAAGATAATGAAAATGAATCTAATAGTAAATCTGTTAAGATAGTATTTTTATCCTCAACCGCTCGCAAATAGTTGATTATCAATTTATTAAGAATAAAAAAAGGTCGTTCTCAATTCTGGAACGACCTTTTTTTGTTTAAAACCTATCTATCACATTGTTTTAATTGTTCAACAATCATCGTTTTATTTCGCCGAATAAATTCCAATCGTTTATCATTAATTCTTTCCGTTTTTAAACTCTTTTGAAACAAATCGTTGCTATTTTTCAGGTAACGAATTTCGGATATATTGGGGCTATCTTTTTTATACAAAAACCTTGTTTTTTCAATGATTTCAGCGGATTTTACCAGACCTATTTTATAATAAAAATCCAAGTAATTTTGTAGCGTAATCGTATCCATTCGAGTCACCAATTCCTTCATACCGATTTCTTGACAAGTCCGTTGAAAAAGCCAACTATCATATATTTTATCTAAAATTGAGGTATCTCTCAAATTCGCATCATCAGTCTTGCAATCAATCACTAAATTCAATAAACCTTGACGTGTCAAAACCGAATAATCCGTAATTTCTGAAAGTTTCAATTTGCTAAAAGCATAAATTTCCGAACAGTTATCCAAGAGTAAATTTCCATTGTAAGCAAAGCCATTTTCGTCCTTAAAAAACGCTTCCAAAACGAAGTAATCCCAATCATCAATAGGTTCAAACTCAAAGGTATATTCTTGCCAATCCGTGTGTTCGATAGGTAAGGATTCCGCTAACAATTGCCCTCGATAATTAGAATCATCACCGCCCCAAATCCTTAAAACAGCGGCATCTGTGAAGGCTACTTCGTACCGATTAATTAATTTTTTAATGACGTTTCGATAACTATCTGACCGAGCCAGATGAATGCTAAATTGATACTGATTATTTTTTAATAAAGGTTGCTCTAACTTTTGTGCCATCGCCTCCCAAGTCACATCTTCACGGACAGTCATACCGACAAAACTCGTCCCGTCTTGTGCTGTTTTTTGAACATTAAATAAATCAGAAGAATTACTATGAATATCCGAAGGTGAACTATTGACCGAACCGCAATTTTCCCAAAGTATCGGCAGCGTACTTCGTTTTGCAGGATCTTCAAAGGATGGATTGAAAATAATAATTTCGTCTTGTGCAAAAGTGACGTAAGATTTTGTGATAAACAGTAAACTGAGTACGATTGAAGCTGTAAGTTTAATCATTTTTTTGTGGTTTTAAATAAGCATAACGGTATCATATATAGATTTTTTTTCCAAATATGGACTATTATGATTGTTTTAGTTAACCTGTAATAAACTAACAGTCAACTTTTTAATCTTGTGGCACATTATTTTCATAAAGGGGGATATATTTCGTAACAAGATTACGAGAAAGAAAAATATTAAAAAAAGACATTATTAGACAGTCAAAGGTCTAAAACGTTTTAAGGTTAAAATTGGGTTAGGTGTTTAGCGGCTATTTGTAAAAAACAAATAGCCGCTATTTTTTTTGCTCCTTTCGTATTACTGTGTTTTGCTCGTCTCTTTAATGCTTTTTTATTGATTTTATATCTCATTAAAAAACGGAATAGCAACCGAACCGCCTTTTTTGGTCACCGTAATTGCAGCAGCTTTTGTTGCTAATTCTAACGCTTTTTCTGTCACAAATCCTTTCTCTAAACCTGCTATGAAATAACCAATAAACGTATCGCCTGCGGCAGTTGTGTCGATAGCGGTCACTTTTTTTGCAACAATTTCAATTCGTTCGCTTTCCGCTAAATAAATCGACCCTTTCTTACCTAAAGTCAATAAAATACCAGCTTTAGGAAATTTCGTTCGCATTGTAGTTAAAATACGTTCTACCTCGCTCTCACCTGTCAAACTTTCGCCTTCCGTTTCATTAATAATAAAAATATCAACCAAATCCAACGGAAAATCGTGTACACTTTCCGTCATTGGTGCAGGATTAAAAAAGATTTTCAAACCTCGCTTTTTTCCTTTTTTAATAATTGCTGGAAGGTGGTTAATTTCATTTTGCAGCAGCAAAATATCACCCTTTTCAAAATGATTCAAAGTCGTTTCAATCTGTTCCAGCGTAATCGTTTGATTCGCTCCGCCGTGAATAATGATGGCATTTTCGCCATGCTGATTCACTTGAATAATGGCGTGACCAGTTGCCTCCGAAACGATATTAATAAACTGCGTATTTACACCCCATTTTTCTAATTGCGATTGAATAAATAAACCGCTTTTGCTAATGTTTCCAGCATGAAATACCGCAACTTCGGCTTTCGCCAATGCCACACTTTGGTTGCAACCTTTCCCACCGATAAATGTCTGAAAACCCTTACTGGCAATTGTTTCGCCTGGTTTCACAAAACCATTTACCTCATAAACGTAATCAATATTAATAGAACCAAAATTTAGAATTTTCATTTTTTTTCGATGTGTTGATGTGTTGATGTGTTGGCGTTTGCGTGGCTGGATATTGCAGCTCAAAGCATAAAAAGAGTAATAATGCTGAGTTTTTAAGCACGTCAATACGTCAACACGAAAAAAATATTAACGAATTGCCTCATATAATAACTCCAAAAACTTTTCTCTCGAAGCTACCAAAACGACTTCAACATTAGCCGCTTTCCCATAAACATCTGGATAATCAACCATTGTTTGTCCACGAGTTGCGTCATTATTTAACGCAATATCCACATAAACCTTTTGAGTTTCGGTTGCAACGAATTCATCTAAAGCGACCGCCATTGCGATAGGGTCGGGGAGGTGAAAAGCTTTTTCGCCACGGCTTTTCTCCGTAAATTCAATCACCGTTTTTTGAATATCCACCACAAAATCCGCTAAAGGTGTATTGAACGATTTGATTTTTGCGGCATCGTCCATATTGAAAGTGGCGTGATTCAAAGTTACGTCCCAACCGACCATTTTTACGGGTAAACCCGAATGAAAAACGATGGAAGCCGCTTCTGGGTCTGCCCAAATATTGTATTCTGAAACGGAAGTAATATTCCCAGCTCCTTTTCCAACGCCACCCATTATAATACAACTTTTCACCTTTTTCGCAATTTCAGGCGCTTTTAATAAGGCAATTGCTACGTTCGTCAAAGGGCCAATAGTGACGAGTTCTATTTCATTCGGAAAGCGATTTATCGTATCAATTATCACATCAACGGCATGACCTTCGGCAGGTTGTCGCCCTTGCAAATCCAAGCCAATATCGCCCATTCCATCTTCACCATGCACGAATTGAGCGGTTTCTAAATTTCTCAAAATCGGTTTACTTACGCCAACGTAAACTGGCGTATTTTTACCACATAATTCCACGGTATAAAGTGCATTTTGAACGGCTTGATTTAAAAACGTATTTCCTGCTACAACCGTTATGGCTTCTACGTTTATATTAGGATGTCGTAGTGCCATAACTAAGGCAACGGCATCATCAGAAGCCGTATCTGTATCTATTAAAAAGTGTCGCATTTTATTTTTTTTCGTGTTGATGTGTTAATGTGTTGACGCATTAATATAACATGAATAATTGTAAAGTAATAAGAATTACGAGGTAGTCGGTCAAAAGTGTGGATAAAATTGTATTGGGCGGATAAAATCCTGTCAGGTAGGGTGTCGATTATGTTTGTTTTCAATAAAAAAAGTCTGCCCCAAAAAATATCAAATTCACGGTACTAAAGTGCCGTGCAATTGATACGGACAAAAATGGGGCGAACGATTTTTAGGTGCGGCAATACGATTTTTATCAATTTTCAAAACAAAAAAAGATAATCTTTTGGTCGCTTTCGTTATCACAATTGGCGATTCTAAAAATCAATTACAAGGTGTGTGTATAAATTCTTAAAGTAAAAAATGAAAAAATAGGCATTATCATAATGTACTTGAAGATGTTGTAAATGTCAAACAGTACTGCTGTTAATTGTTGGAAATTGTTTATTGTCAAATTATTTTGTCTTTTATTAAAATCAAGACGATTGAAACTGCATCTAATCGCTTCTGTTTTTTGGGGTAACACTGTATTCGTGTTAACGGTTTCTGCATAGTCAATTCCGTCTAAATCTGTATCGGCATTTACTTGTGCAAATGAATTACCCGTAGATAATCCTAAAAATAACACCAGAACGCAGGTGAATTTTATTGTTGTAAGAATTTTCATAGTTGTTGGTATTTAGAAACACGAATAGAATCATTTATTGATTTCTATCGGTGTTCCTTGGTATCGTTTTTATTATGATACAAATATGCAGCAATATTACTGGGAGGTCAGTCTTATATGATATTGAGCAAGTAATGAGGAAAAAATGAAAGGTCGATTTTTGTACCGATTACTTTAGTCGTTCCCTAAAATTATAACGGCATTTACTAAAGTCGCTGACACAAAAAAACGCCATTAACCGTAAGGTTAATGACGTTTTAATTTAATTATAAATTAAAATAATATAGATTTTTTAATCTTCATCAATTGTAACTGGTTCAGCTGGTACCGCTTCTCTACGTGTAGAATATTTAGCGTAAAAATTACTAAAACCAACCGTCATTCTATCCGCTAACCAATACATTACTGGTACGATAACTAATGTTAAGAAGGTTGCGAATGTTAAACCATAGATTACTGTCCACGACATTGGCCCCCAAAATGCAACGTTATCACCACCGATAAAAATTTGTGGGTCGAAGTCTGTTATTAAGGTTGTAAAGTTGATATTTAAACCAATTGCCAACGGTATTAAACCTAAAATAGTCGTAATTGCAGTTAATAAAACTGGACGTAAACGAGTTTTCCCGGCGTGAACGATACTTTCTCGAACTTCATCTTCGTGCAAAGCACCTTTTGATTCAAATCCTTGTTCCTCTCGTTTTCGTTTTCGAGTCAATTCGATATAATCAATTAATACAATCGCATTATTGACCACGACACCTGCGAGGGAGATAACTCCAACGCCCGTCATAATTAAAACGAAATCCATTCCCGAAATTATATAACCCAAAAGTACACCAATCAAACTCAATAAGATAGATAGTAAAATGATGAAAGGCGATATAATCGAGTTGAATTGCGATACGATGATAATGAAAATTGCGAATAAGGCAATCGTGAAGGCGCTGGATAAAAATGCTGTATTTTCTGCCTGTTCCTCTTGTTCACCCGTAAATTTATACGAGTAGCCCTCTGGCAAATCGTAATCATCCATCGCCAATTTAATTTCATTAACGACTTCATTTGGATTCGCATCTGCATTGACATTCGAGAAAACGGTAATCGCTCTTTCAGTATCTTTTCGCTTGATGGACGTGTAAGTCGTCGAATATTCGATCTCCGCAACTGCCGAAATTGGCACTTGTGCAATTTGACCATTACCTGGATTACGGAACGTAACTGGTTGATTCATCAAGGCATCAATATTATCACGATACTCTTCGCTCAAGCGAATGAAAATCGGATATTCGTCGTCACCTATTTTTAAATTCGTCACCTCCGAACCATAAATTGACGAGCGTAACGCCATACCAATATCGCGAGTCGAAATACCATAACGACGAGCTGCTTCCCTATCTACTTCGACTAATAATTGTGGCTTCGCCAATTTTACATCGGCTTGTAATTCCTCAATTCCATTAATCTTTTTATCATTCACATACTTAATAACGTCCGAAGAAATTTCGGATAACTTATCGACATCTTCCCCTTGTAATTCAATATTAATCGGCTTACCAGTCGGAGGTCCATCTGCATTTTTATCGACTACAATACTGACCCCAGCATAACCGTCTAAATCTGCTCTAATTTTATCTAAAATTTCAAAGGTATTAATTCCTTGACGAAACTCTGGTTGAACGAACGAAACCGTTACCCGAGCTTTATTTGGCGTAGAACCAGCATCACCTGAAGGTTGCCCTGGGTCACCAGTCCCTTCACCGATTTGTGTCAAAATCGCATCAACTGCGGCTTTGTACGGTTGAACGGTATTCGTTACTTTTTCTTCAATTTCCTTTGTTAATTTATTCGTTTCGTCAATGTCCGTACCGAAAGGTGTTTCCACAAAAACGTTGATATATTGCGGAGGCACACTCGGGAAGAAAATGACTTTTGGCGTGAATAAACCCAATAATACGAATGTACCAACGAACAAGCCAATCGTTCCTGCAAAGAATAAAATAGGATTTTTACCACGTAATGCAAAACGAATAAATGTATCGTAGGTATTTTCTAAAATTGGTAAAAATGTATTTTGGAAATAAAAAGATGCAGGACGTAATGCGTAGAAATTGATAATAGCAATCCCAGCTACAATTCCGAATAAATTACGGAAAGTCGTGTTGCCAACAACTGCAAACAATGCCGTCATTACCAATAAAATACCTGCAAAAATCCAAAAGTTTTGCACCTTGCGTTTGCGGTCGCTTTTCGTTTCTGCTTTCGCATCAATCTTCATAAATCTTGATGTAAATACAGGATTGAAAACCAATGCAACTATCAATGAGGAACTCAAAACAATGATTAAGGTCAATGGTAAAGCAAACATGAAACTACCGATAATCCCAGGCCAAAATGCCAACGGAATAAAGGCTGCCAAAGTCGTAGCCGTAGAAGCAATGATAGCAACCGCAACCTCTCCAGTTCCTTTTTTCGCCGCTTCGATAGGTGAATAACCTTCCTGCATATAACGGTAAATATTCTCTACCACCACAATCGCATTATCCACCAGCAGCCCTAATGCCAAAATTAAGGAGAACAATACCATCAAATTAAGGACAACCCCCAGCAAATTTAGAATCATAATTCCCATCAACATAGATAGCGGAATCGCAATTCCGACGAAAGTCGCATTTCGTAAACCTAAGAAGAACAATAAGACCAAAACCACTAAAATTACCCCTGAAATAATGCTATTTTCCAATTCCGAAACCTGTTTACGGATCTGGATAGATTGGTCATTAAATAAAAATACCTTTAGTTCTGCTGGTAATTTATCGCCTTGAGCTTTTTCGACGATTTGCTTGATTTTATCCGAGGCATCTAATAAATTATATCCGGAACGTTTGACGACATCCAAGGATACAACCGGCAACTGGTCAGAACGAGCGTAACTTGTTGCATCTTTATAACCCAAATTTACATCGGCAATATCTCGAAGGTAAACTGGATTCATGTTTTCACTTTTGATAATGATGTCGCTAATTTGCTTCACATTCTCAAACTGTCCGACTATCCGAATATCTCTTTTGAAACCATTGGATTCAATTTCACCACCCGAAATTGTGATATTTTCAGCACGAATTGCCTGTTCCACATCGTAAAAACTGACTTGTACCGCCTGCATTTTTTGCAAATCCATATCAACTTTCACCTCTCGTTCCAACGCCCCTTTAATATCGACTTTGGAGACTTCCGTCAATGCTTCAATTTCATCTTCCAAATATTCTGCATATCCACGGAGTTCAGCCATCGAATACTTTCCCGATAAATTCACGGAAACGATAGGAAATTCAGAAAAGTTAATATCAAAAACATTCGGATCTCGAGGCAAATCTTGTGGCAAGTCATTCTTTGCCTTATCGACCGCATCTTTCACCTCTTGCAAGGCATCAGGAATATCAATATCCGTTTCAAATTCCACGATTACGTTAGAATAACCCTGTGCAGAAGTAGATTTAATACTTTTAATTCCCGTGATAGATTTAATTTGATTTTCAATTGGTTTGGAAATCACATCTTCAATATCTGTTGCCGAGTTACCTGGGTAAACGGTACTGATATAAATCGTCGGAATGACAACTTCAGGAAACAATTCCTTTGGCATTGAACGATAGCTATTCCAACCGAAAATTGCAATCATTATGACCAAAAGAAACATACTCGTCCGGTTATCCACTGCGAAATCCGTCAGTTTGAAACTCCGAAACTTATTTTTATTGTTTTTATTTTCCATTTTATTTTTCAATTCTTAGGAGTTGAACGCCTTCAAAGCCTGTCTGACGGCAAAGGCAGGCGTTTGACTCCTTTAATTAACTACTTCACCTCAATTAACTCACCGTCTTTCAAATCTCTTGACCCTTTGATGATAAAAGTTTCATCACCGGTCAAGCCTTCCGAAATATACATTCCACCTTGATAAGCCTCTTCAATCGTGACATATATTTTTTTAGCAATTAGTCCTTTTGCTCCTTCGTCTTGAACGAAAACGTAGCTTTTACCGCTCACTTCTTGCTGAACTAATTCAGAAGGTAAAACGACGACATCTTTTTTCTCAAAATCCTTTAAAGAAATAGTTGCCAATAAATTAGGCTTTAAATTACCAGAGTTCGGCATATCAATTTCCACCTTAAAAGTACGGTTTGCAGGGTTCACTTTCTGACCAATTAATGTGATTTTTGCAGTCGTTTCTTTGTCTAAAGCAGGGAATGTCACTTTGACCGTTTGCCCTTTCTTAACACTACCCAAATAGTTTTCAGGAACTTCTGCATGTACCTGAACACGACTCAAATTCAAGACTTCAAACAAAGGCATTCCTGGAGAAA
>Ga0222647_1000608_pt1 | contig 14300 bp, 13 predicted proteins | sample AntAcemetagen333_FD_179864 | JGI IMG/M metagenome (GOLD analysis project Ga0222647, IMG submission 179864) | Saline water microbial communities from Ace Lake, Antarctica - #333 | ecosystem: Environmental > Aquatic > Non-marine Saline and Alkaline > Saline | place: Antarctica: Ace Lake...
AAACGAGAGCGTTCTTGTTACTTTAGGAGCGCAGCGCGACCGGGATCGTGTACGGCCGCAAATGATATACAACCCTTATATTCAAATGCTCAAAGATGGCCTCAATACGCTGGCCTATCGCGACGCTGGGAACATATTTGACCAGATTATGTTTACTTACCCGTTACTACACGAGGCAAAACAAGATGGCTACCAGTACTGGCAGGCACATATTTACAACCCTAGCTTTATGACAAATAAAGAAGGTAGGTACAAAGGTTACCCATTACGCAGCTGGGACAATGGTAATTTTACGGGTGGCTTTAGTGACCACTTTCCGGTTTATGTGTATCTCGTTAAAGAGATTATAGAGTAGCAGGTTAGTGATTTTTTAGTTAAAAATGATAAAAAGCATCTTCTAAATGCTCTATTCTGGTGCCCGCTTTATTTTTAATAACGCCTATAAAATCAAAGCGCACTTCAATAGTATCATCGCCGTAATCTTCTGTAAACTTATGCGCGGTATCCACCAGCCGCTTGCGTTGTGCAGGTTTCAGAAATTCTTGCGGGTCGCCAAAATCGGGAGTGGACCTGGTCTTTACCTCTACAATTACCAGCGTGTTTGCCTTACGAGCTATAATATCTATTTCACCTTTGAGATAGGTGTAATTTCTCGCGATGATATCGTAACCATGTTTCATTAAATGCAATGCCGCAAGTTCTTCACCTTCATTGCCCAGGTCGTTATGCGTTGCCATTATTGCGTGCAGGTTATAGTGGTTGCCCCGATATTTATATGCATTTCTTTACCTAAGATAATACTGTGATTATTGTCTATGTGTCCAGCAGGAAAATTAAAGATAACAGGATAATCGTAACTAGCTGTAAGGTCGGTAATAATTTCCTGTGCTGTTTTACCAAAAGGGATTTCATGGTCACGCATCGCCGTCATGCCACCTACTAGCAATGCCTTTAAACCTGCAAGCTTCCCAGCGCGCTTTAATGCATAGAGCATACGCTCTATGTGATATAGGTACTCATCTATATCTTCTATAAATAAAATATGACCTTTAAAATCGGGCAGGGTTTGCGAGCCTATCAAGCTGTATAAAATCGACAGATTGCCACCTATTACAGGTGCAAGCAGTTCTAGTGTGGTTAAGTGCTGCGTATTTTCAAAAACCACTTCTAGCTTATTGCCTGATAATGCATTATGTAAGGAACTCAACACTGCATTAGGTTTTGCATCGGCTTCTAATGGCATAAAGGTATGTACGGTTGGTAAACCGTGTTTTTGAAGGGCGGTATGCAACACAGTAACATCGCTATACCCTACAAATAACGGATGTTTAAAATTATGGTCATGTAACACATCATGAAGTTGCACCAGGACTTCGTCTATAATTTGCACGGTGCCATAACCGCCGCGGGCGACCCATATCGCATCTATCTCTGGGTCTCTGTAAGCCTCAACAAAATCGGTAATACGTTCTTGTGGTGTGCCACCGAGCTGGTGATTTACTTTATTGATGGTGCTGCCTAGTTTTACAGTAAAGCCCCATGATTGCAACAAGTTTACAGCAGGCGTTAACTGCTCTTGCATTGCAAAGCGCGCAGTACACAGTATGTAAATACACGCTCCTTTCTTTAGGTATTGAACTGTCTTATAGGATGCTACTAGCATACTGGCGAGATATTTTTCATAAAAAAGTGTAATAAAAAGTTAAATATAGAGTTTTTGTTGGCGTATATTTCCCAACCTTCAAAAATAGCGTGTTATGGTACTTTTAAATTCTTGCAATACAGCAACACTTGCACCCTATATTCCTACTGCTGCAAAACCATGGAATCTCGAGCGATCTAGGCATGCGATGCGCCGGCTTGGCTATGGACTGGATATTGTTCAAGAAACTGCGGCACTTGCGCAAACTCCTGTTGTATTTGTTGACACCATCATTACAGATTCTATAAACTACGTGAACACGCCAGCACCTGCGTGGGCAAACATGGTGCGCACAGACTATTCAAATTTTAATACGGAACGCTTTCCACAAATACGGGCTTGGACAGTACAAAGTTATAACGACGCACTGAATCTCAAACTGCGATCGAAAATGACCTTGTTCTGGCACAACCATTTTGTAACAAGAGTAGAAGACTATGACGCACCTAGCTGGCAATATCAATACTACAATCTCTTACAAACGCATGCGTTAGGTAATTTTAAAACCCTAGCTAAAGAAATGGGAAAAAACGAGGCCATGCTCGTTTTTCTTAATGGTTATCAAAACAGGCGCAACAACCCTAATGAAAATTATGCTCGGGAACTTTTTGAACTTTTTACCTTAGGAGAAAACAACAACTATACCCAAAATGACATCACTGAGGCTGCTCGTGCGCTCACAGGATATAACACAGCAACAGACGTAGGCGCGCCCATTACTTTCAACCCGAGCTCTTTTGATAACAATGCCAAAACTATTTTTGGCGTTACCGCAAATTTTAACCACGACACACTTATTGATCATCTCTTTACCGAGCGTCCTATAGAGATTGCAGATTTTATCGTTAAGAAAATATACAAGGCATTTGTAAGTCCAGAGTTACCTGCACAGCCACTGATAGACACGCTTGCAACAACCTTTAGAAACGCAAACTGGGAACTAGCACCGGTGTTGGGACAGCTGTTTAAAAGCGAACATTTTTTTGACGATGCAGCCATAGGCAGCAGCATTAAAGACCCTATGGAATGCATGCTCACCTTTATTAAAGAAGCAAATTTCCCCGTTACTGACTCGCAGCTGCGGATTATTCATAATTTCTCCACGAATCTGGGACAAGAATATTATAACCCTACAGATGTTGCAGGTTGGCAAGGCGACCGCGCGTGGATCAACAGCAGCACCATAACCGGTCGTTGGCAAGGCCTAGAATACATCCTGTTGACTGCGTGGAATCTTAATGAAGAGTTGTTTAGAAACATTGCTTTGGATTCTTCGGCTTCTACAAATGACGTGAGTATTATCGCTCGCGATATTGTAGATAGGTTTGTTCCTAAATCTTTGCACACAACAACAGACTATGCACTGGCAACACAAGTATTCAAAGGTGATGTACCTCAAAATTATTTTGATACGAACCAGTGGAACTTGCAATGGAACTCTGTTCCCTTTCAAGTAGTGTTGCTATTACAACACATTTTTAGAATGCCCGAATTTCAACTTAAATAACAGCGCTATGCGTGATACTTATAAAAATAATCAGGACCCAGCCAGTCACGAGCACCACGAAGAGCACGAGGCGTGGAGCCGCAGGACATTTTTACAAGCACTAGGAATTGCAGGAGCTGGTGGTTTTGCACTTGCTGGTTCGCAAATATCCAGCGCCATGGCAAGTCCCATTACCGCCGCACTCGCTGCAAGTACAAATGACAGAGTGCTGGTACTTATACGTCTTAAAGGCGGAAATGACGGTCTCAACACCATAGTTCCTATTAACGACCATGCGCTATATGCATCAAGAAGACCTAGTATTGCATTGCCGGTGAATAGTTTGTATAATTTAAGCCCAGATCACGGTCTCCCTAGCTTTATGAGCGCGCTGCAATCACGATGGGGCAATGGACAAATGAAAGTAGTACATGGAGTAGGATATCAAGGGCAGAACCTTTCTCACTTCAGGTCCAGTGATATATGGTCTAGTACAGACGCCGTAAACGCACTGGATACTGGCTGGATGGGACGTTTCTTTGAAAATGAGTTCCCTAATTTTATATTAACGCCACCACTTGTGCCTCCTGCCATACAGATAGGGAGTTTAGGGAATCTAGCGTTTGAAGGCGTACAAACAAACTATGCATTTTCAGTTGCAGATCCACAACAACTATACAACCTTGCCCAAAACGGCTGGCAGCACGACCCCGTAAATGTGCCAGCGTGTACCTATGGTGATCAGTTGGGCTTTTTAAGAACTACTACAAACACCACATTTGCTTATGCCGGGGTCATTAACACAGCTTATCAAGCCAGCACATCGCAGGCATCTTACGGAAATAACAGTATTGCGAATCAGCTTGCCATAGTCGCACGTCTTATAAAAGGACAGTTGGGCACTAAAGTGTATATGGTAAGCTTAGACGGTTTTGATACCCACGCAAACCAGGCAAATACCCATGCAAACCGCATGCAACAGCTGGCTGCGAGTATAAATGCTTTTTATACTGACCTAGCCGCTTACGGTAATCAAGATGAGGTCCTTTGCATGACCATATCAGAATTTGGTCGCAGGGTAGAAGAAAATGGTTCCAGCGGCACGGACCACGGCGCTGCAGCGCCCATGATGCTTTTCGGTGGTGGATTAAATGGGAATGGCTTTGTAGGAACCCATCCTAGTTTGTCTAACCTAGACGCAAACGGGAACATGATACATACCACAGATTTTAGAGACGTTTACAGTACCGTCATGAAAGACTGGTTATGCATACCCGCAGCAACGGTAAATCAAGCCATGCTTAACGGAAATTATAATACCTTAAACTTAGGATTTAATTGTACGACATTGGGAGTTCCTACTACTGCAGACAGCGACTTACGCCATTTTGTAATAAACCGCAATGAAGATGTGATGCTACACTTTACAATGGACGCTGGTCGCAAACTAGATATACGTATTTTTAACTTCTTAGGCCAGGAAATAGGTCAGCTAACAAATGAGTATTATATGCCTGGAGTTCACGATATCGATATTAAGAACGGACTCAAAACAAGGCTTGCAGCGGGTTCTTACATCTACCGCATCCTTGCAGACGGGCAGCAATATAGCAGCCAGTTTATGATTAAGTAGCCTGGTTGTTCTTTGTTCGCTTTCGCGAAAGCAAACCTACGGAACGAAAAAGTTCCCGCGGACCATCGGCGAAGTGTGAAAGCGTTAGGAACAAAAGCTTACTGAATCTTTTATCACACGCATCAAGGTAATCAGCTTATGAGCATGTTAGCATTGTTGCTAAACCAAAGTAAACTACTTAAAAGAACCCTAAAACTTACCTGTATTTCAAGCCGCATAAATCGTAAATTTGCAAATCTCAAAATAGAAACATGAGTACGCCACAACGATTTACCATTACCGCAGCATTACCGTACACAAATGGACCCGTACATATAGGGCATCTGGCAGGCGTTTACGTCCCTGCCGATATTTTTGCGCGTTACCAGCGCATGCGTGGCAGCGATGTTGCCTTTATATGCGGCAGTGACGAGCACGGCGTACCCATAACCATTAAGGCCGCAAAAGAAGGCGTCACACCTCAAGAGCTCGTAGATAGGTACCACAAAATCATTGGTGATTCTTTTAAAGAATTTGGCATTTCGTTTGACAATTACAGTCGCACCAGCGCGCCTATTCACCATGAAACAGCAAGTGCTTTTTTTACAAAATTATACAACGATGGCAAGTTCATTGAACAAGTTACAGAGCAGTTATATGACCCAGTAGCAGACCAGTTTCTAGCAGACCGTTTTGTTGTAGGGACCTGTCCCAAGTGTGGCAATACAGAGTCTTACGGCGACCAGTGTGAGAAATGTGGTACTTCTCATAATGCGACAGACCTTATAGGGCCGCGTAGCGCAATTACAGGCAATAAACCAGAACTTAAAGAAACAAAACATTGGTTTTTACCGCTAGATGAATACAGCGAGTGGCTTAACGAGTGGATTGTTGTAGGCCACGCACACGACTGGAAAAACAACGTAGTAGGTCAGGTAAAAAGCTGGATTATAGACGGCTTGCACCCACGTGCAGTAACACGTGACCTAGACTGGGGCATTCCCGTTCCGGTTGCTGGAGCCGACGGCAAAGTACTGTATGTGTGGTTCGACGCGCCGATAGGCTACATAAGTGCGACCAAAGAATGGGCAGCGCGTGAAGGCAAAAACTGGGAGGATTATTGGAAAGATGAAGACACAAAGCTGTTGCATTTTATAGGCAAGGATAACATTGTTTTTCACTGTATTATTTTCCCTGCGATGTTAAAAGCCCATGGCGATTATATTATGCCTTATAATGTGCCTGCAAACGAGTTCCTAAATCTTGAGGACGATAAAATATCTACCTCCAGAAACTGGGCGGTGTGGTTGCACGAGTACCTGCAGGATTTTCCGGACCAGCAAGACGTGCTGCGGTACGTACTTACCGCAAATGCGCCTGAAACTAAAGACAATAATTTCACCTGGAAAGACTTTCAGGCGCGCAATAACAATGAGCTAGTTGCGGTTTTGGGAAACTTTATAAACCGTGCTTTGGTGCTTACCCATAAATATTATGAGGGTATTGTCCCAGCGTCAGGAACCTTTACAACAAGGGATTTAGAAACCCTTGCTGCGGTTAAAACCTACCCGCAATTGCTTGCAGATAGCTTGGACAGGTACCGCTTTCGCGAAAGCGCAAACGAATACCTAAATCTTGCAAGACTAGGAAATAAGTACCTGGCAGACGAGGAACCTTGGAAATTAATTAAAACAGACCCAGAACGCGTGAAAACGGTGATGTATGTAGGCTTGCAAATAGCAGCTGCACTTGCCATACTGGGCGAGCCGTTTCTACCGCACACGACAGCAAGACTCAAAAATATGCTCAATTTTGCAGCACTAGATGCGGTACTCCCGGTTTGGAACACCGTAGAAACCCAAGAAAACCTGCTTCCTGCAAATCATAAAATAAAGGAAGCTGTTTTGCTTTTTTCTCGTATTGAAGACGAGCAAATTCAAGCCCAACTGGATAAACTAGAAGCTACTAAAGCGGCAAATAAAGCCACAAATCCTATACTCATGCAACAAAAAGAAGAAACAAACTACGACGATTTTATAAAAATGGACCTGCGTGTAGGAGAGATTCTTACCGCCGAAAAAATGCCAAAAACGGACAAGCTCATGGTCATGACTATAGATACAGGCATCGATAAAAGAACTATCGTTTCCGGTATTGCACAACATTTTACTGCCGAAGACCTAATAGGTCGCAAAGTAACCGTCTTGGCAAATCTGGCACCTAGAATGTTGCGTGGCGTAGAGTCAAAAGGCATGATATTACTGGCTGAGCACGATGGAAAACTCGTGTTTGTAAATCCAGATGACGCAGTTGTAAATGGAGCCACTATTGCTTAATAGTTTTTTGTTCCTGGCAGCGCGATGCTAGTTCCCTTTAGAAAGTTCAAGAATGATATAAAAAAGAGCCTCATTGGGCTTTTTTTATGCACAATTAATTCAAGTAATCTTGACACAAATGGCACTTTCTAATTGTCGTATTAAATTATTTTTAAGGCAACTAAATTTGCATATCCCATGAAAAAGCTTCTATGTGTTATTAGTATCGCTACATCCCTTTTTGGCTCAGAACGGGACGATAAACCCGCATTTATCACTAAAGGAACTTTTGAACTCACAGGTAGGGTTAATTTCTTTACGAACACCATGGAGAGTAATGCGTCTTTTTATCGGCCCGGCAAAAAGAACAAATTGGGAAGTTGTACCTCAATTGGGCTATGCTATTAAAGAGGACATGGTTATAGGTTTGGGGATAGGTTATGGAGCAAGTGCTAGTGAAACCGAAAATGCGATGGATTTTGAAGGAAATACTTTTATTATTGCGCCTTATACAAAAAAATATATCAGTCTATCTGAATGTTTTGCGCTCAACCTGCATGCTGAGGTAAGTTATGCCACAAAGGACTGTGAGAGTTCCGGAGAAACTTCGACTGCGGAGACTTTCTTTATAGGATTGCGCCCTGGTGTGAGTTACCGTATGAATCCTAAATTTGTTCTACAAGCACAAATAGGTAGTTTGGGTTAAATACTACGTCATTTGAAAGAAATGGCACGGAGCAATTCTCTGAGGACTCCTTTGGCTTGAGCATAAACGGACAGTAGATCCTGTTTGGGGTATCCTATTTTTTCTGATAAAACGACTTTAATCTTATAAGCGCTTTTGGATGCTATTTTCATGATGTACGTTGTATGACGCTTAACGCGGCGTGAATAAGCAGATTTACTTATCCATACGGAACGCTAGAAACTCTTAAGTGGGGAATATCTTTGTAAGCATGCAATAGCAAGTACAACGGGTTAGAATAAACAACATGGGAATAAATTCATAGTTAATAGTGCTATTGTTCTAAATTTTCTTATATTCACTAATTGTACTTGCGCGAGATGCGCTGTCTTAAAACTACATATTATATGAATTTAAAAGAAAATGCCGACATAACTCGTATTTGCAATACTGTACGTGCCGGAATGATAGAATACATCGAGCCAGGTGAGACGGCTTATACCTTAGTGCATGTAAATACGTGCATGAATCTTATAGACGATTTTCTTATCGCTATTTCAAACACCGACTCAAAGAAAAGTGGCATGACTCACGTTAAGAAAGTGGTACTCGCTTTAAACGAATTAAACGAGTCTTGCGACCATGAATTAATAGAAACAGATCAGCGAGAGCTTCTTGCAGACATTATTATTCTTGCAGGTTATCTTAAGGGCTACAACAAAAGAACAGAAGATACTACTGAGGACTTTCGTGAGTGGTAGATAGCAACAAGAGCACAGGTGCTTTTTTGATATCTCTGCAGTAATGTACTACGAAAAAGTCCGTACGAATTGGCGCTCTTTTAATCATCCTATTTTGAAGTATAGTTGTTTTTATACAACCAGAAAATGCACACTTGTTTGGGCAACAACTTCTTGTAGGTGCTAGTTATTGTACCTTGCAAAGGATTTAACAATCTGCGATGCGCCGTCTAAAAACGAAGCAAAACGTACATTGCTTTCATTAATACTGCTATGACTGTTTTAGCGGTATCTGAAAATACCGTACAAGCTGTGGGATTGGATGTTCCTTGGACCAAAGTGCAATTGGGGAAGCAGCAAAGGTACGCAGCACCTGCATTACTTGCGCTGAGCAGGTTTTCTATAACCGACGAATCTCCTATGCTTTATACACGAGCAGGCTCTGGAAATCAAGAGCATTATGAAAATAAACTACTCCTCAGACATGTTGCCACATCTGGCATTAAAGAGTTTCCTCAACAAGAACTACTCAACAACAGTTTTGCAGCACAGGTTTTAATAATCGATGCCCATCTGGTATAGACTACACGGTAGAAGTAAACTACCTCGCTGAAACTTTCGGCGGGTAAGGAGACAAGAGTTGCTACACGCTGAACGTGGATAGAACAGGATTAAAATCTAAGAATTTTCCACAGCACTGCGTATGGCTGCGTTTATCACCAGTGCGGAGAACTCACCTTCCCGGCAAATGAAAATGACCAAGAAAACATCCTGATTTACACCAGTGAAGAGAGTTGGTGCACAGACTATAATGAAACAGAATACTGCACCATTAAAAAGTCCCGAAACTATCCATGGCGCAATGGCAATTTAGTCGCGCCTATTGTACCATTTGTTTATGAGTAAGGTTAGTTGGTTATCCGTTATCAGTTTACCGCGATTGGTTGTTCCTTATTTATTAGGGACTCTAATTTTTTTTAATGGCTGTCTAGATAGACCTGCAGTGTTATCTATGCTCACTTAAATAGGGTTTTCGCTCATTGTTACCTTCTCGCTAAGAGCTTTAAAATGATGTTTGTCAAAAAGTAACGATATGCGTATTGCGTACTCTATTTTAACGACCGTTTTTCTTTTAATGAGTCGCTCAACGGGAAATAGGAGCTATAACCGTAACGCGATTATTAAGAGGTATAATGCTGCGTATCGTATTCACTTAGATACTGTTCCGATAAATTCCGAGGATTACTACCTAGACAAAGACAACATAAGCGCCTTTTTACTGAATAAACGCGATAAATCTATTTATAAAAGCGCGATTCTATAATTAAGTTTATCGGCTCAATAGGCTTATCCTTAAACAATTGAAAAAGCAATGTTATGATAAACGGCATTCCAGTTGATTACCAAAAAGTAAAAATCATCTCACTAGCAATACATAGCTTGACTATCTTAAAAACAGACATGGTTAACAGCGTTGTAAATTACCGTTCTGTAAGTAAGGTGCCGTAGCGGTAATTAAGGAGTAGGAGCACGTTAATTAAACAATGAAATAAGCCTCATTTTTAAGAATACCGCCCTAAAGACACTGTACAACGGCTCACTGACTCACAACTAATCCTTCCACTCAGCAATAAACAAATTTGTGTCGCGACCGCCGCCGTTGTTACGGTTTGAGGAAAAGGCGAGGTACTTGCCATTGTTTGAAAACACAGGAAACGCGTCAAAGGTCTCGCCGTGTGTAATGCGCTCTAGGCCCGTACCGTCTGTATTAATCATATACAAATTAAACGGGAAACCGCGTTCAGACTCAAAGTTAGACGAGAATAGCACGCGCTTGCCGTCTGGTAAGAAAAACGGCGACCAGTTTGCATTGCCCAGTTGGGTGAGCTGGCGCAGGTTAGAACCGTTGACATTGCATATATAAAGTTCCATTTCGGTAGGTTGTACCAGGCCTGTTTTTAGTAAATCTTTATATTCTTTAATTGCCTCAGGGGTTTTAGGCCGCGAAGAACGGAATATGAGCTGCGTTCCGTCTGGCGAGAAAAACGCACCACCATCGTAACCTAGTTCAAACGTAATTTGTTTTACACCGCTACCATCTATATTCATGGTATACAATTCTAAATCGCCACTGCGGTCGCTGGTAAATACTATTTTGTCACCTTTAGGCGATACGGTTGGCTCTGCGTCATAACCCTTTTTATCAGTCAGTTGTGCGGTAATATTTCCTTTTAAATCTGCTACAAAAATGTCATAACTGTCATAAATGGGCCATACATACTTACCGTTTTCTTTCAACGGCGTGTCCGGGCAATCGTTCATGGCTAGGTGGGTGCTGGCATACATAATATGTTTATTGTCAGGCAGGAAATAGGCACAGGTAGTACGTCCTTTTCCTGTAGAAATCATGGGTGGTATGCTTTCGCGAAAGCGTTCTCCATAATTCATTAAAAACATTTGATCACAAGTTACATTCCATCCAGCATTGTTGCTTTGAAAAACCAGGTGCTTGTCGTCAAAGCTCCAGTAAGCCTCAGCATTATCGCCGCCATAAGTCACTTGGTACATATTTTTAAAATGTTTCTCACCTTCCATAATTAACCGATTTGTATTTGCCGGCTCTGCTGTTTTGGGAACGCTTACGGGGGCGTTTTTTTTGGTTGCAGCGTCTTTACAGCTGGCACATAGTATTATCGTGGTAAGAAATAGGACTGTTCTCATGGATGAATTAATTTTGTGCAAAATTACAAGCAAGTTATGAGAATCGCTTACCTTTTTGCAGTCATTTGTCTTTTAGTCTCTTGTAAGATTAATGAGGAGCATTTAGAACCCGTAAAAGGCGATATGAAAGCAGACGTTGTTTTTCTCGCCTCAGACAGTTTACAAGGCCGGGAAACGGGCACCTCTTTTGAACTACTGGCCGCAGACTATATTGCAAAGCGCATGAAAGAATCTGGTCTGGTACCTAAAGGTAGCGCCGGAACGTATTTTCAGACCTTTTCGTTTAAACCGTCTAGCGATCCACATACAGAGGCTGCATTTATAAACGAGCAAGGCGATGGTCTTCTTACAGGTACAAACGTAATAGGATTTATAGATAACGGTGCGGCAATGACCGTGGTGATAGGGGCGCATTACGACCATTTGGGCATGGGTGGCGAGGGCTCGCTGCATCGCGATGGTGCAGCTATTCACAACGGTGCCGACGATAACGCGAGTGGCGTAGCAGTGATGCTCGAACTTGCTTACAGGCTAAAAAAAAGCGATTTAAAGGGTCAAAACTACCTTTTCATGGCTTTTTCTGGTGAAGAAATGGGGTTGCTCGGTTCTAATTATTTTACCAAAAATCCTACAATCGCTTTAGACAAGGTTTCTTACATGATTAATATGGACATGGTGGGAAGGCTCAATAAAGAAAGCGTACTTGCCATAAACGGTGTAGGAACCTCACCACGATGGAATCAAATCGTGAACGCTACAAATAAAGACTTTACGCTAGTAACTACAGATAGCGGTGTAGGCCCTAGCGATCATACCTCATTTTATTTAAATGATTTACCCGTTTTGCATTTTTTTACAGGACAGCACGAGGATTACCATAAACCAGGCGACGATGCAGAAAAGCTCAACTACAAAGGCATGCAGCAAATAGCCGATTATATTTACCGCATCGCCGCTGAAAATGATAACGCGGGGAAATTATCGTTTAGAAAAACCAAAAATGAAAGCGAGGAAGTACCGCGTTTTAAAGTAGGACTAGGCGTAGTTCCAGACTATCTTTTTACGGGTCAAGGCATGCGCATAGATGGCGTGAGTGAAGATAAACCCGCGCAAAAAGCAGGCTTGATTAAAGGTGACATTGTTATAAAAATGGGTGACAGCACGGTAACAGACATGATGAGTTATATGCGTGCACTTTCGTCTTTTGAAAAAGGCAATTCCACGATGATTATTATATCTCGTAATGGCACCGATGTGGTAAAGAAAATAGACTTTTAAAAGGGCTATTTGCTAGTTCTTCTTCTTAAATAAATTATTTATAGCGTTCCCAGCGGCTTTCTTTGTCTCGTCTGCAGCTTTCTTTTTTGTAGCCTGAATAAGAGAGTCTTTGGCACGTTTTATAGCGACAGAGTCTATGGGTTTGCCACGCGTTTCAGAACCGGCAGTTGTACCTTTATTTCCCTGAAGTATATCTTTAATGCCGGAAAGTGGCTTCTTGCCGCTCAGCGCATCGTTAATAGCACTGTTTATTGCGTCTTGACCTTTTGCTTGGAACTTTGCCTTTTGTAGTTCTATAATTTGATTTGTAAGGTTCATGATTGCGCTTTTGAGGTTGAGGTTAACCGTCGGTTTGGCCATGGAACCACCTATTTGAACAGGTACAGGAACACTCAGGGTTCCTATTTCCTGCTCGTTAAGTTTGCTCATTAACGCAGCGCCTTCCTTACCCAAATATTTTGCAGGAACCTTAAAGGCTAGGGTATAGTTCATATCGTTTGTAAGACTGTGCGTGCCGCTTGCCGTAACGTTCATATCCCTGACTTTAAAATCAAACGGGCTCACTTGTACCGCACCATCTTTAAATTTTAGTTTAGTAGTGATATTTGAGATGTCTATGTCGCTCAGACTGATAAAGGACAGTTTGTTATCCAGTTCAGCCATTAACGGGCTGCTGGTATTCACTTCCCTTGTAAGTAGCTGGGCAAAGGCGTCACCAGCGATACTGCTTAAAACAGGTGTAAAATCCCCGTTAAGCGTACCTGAAAGTTTAATGTCGGCAGTCATTTTGCCCTGCAAAGCGCTTATAATAGGAACTAACTTTTGGAACATCTCAAAACCATTAAAAGACTGCGCAATGTCTAGGTCTTTCATAGTAAGCGCCATGTCAAATACCGGCTGCGCATTTTTAGTATCTACAAAACCATTCAACCCTATATTACCACCAAAAACGTTTGTAGATGTATTTGTTAAGGCCATTTTCTCGTCTTTAATAGTCGCAAGTCCTTTTACGTTTGTTAATGTAATGCCGTCATAAAGCACTTTATTGATGGCAAAGTCTAGAGAAGCATCTAAAAACGCAGGTATTTTAATAGATTCTGATGCGGCAGCCGTTTTTTTATTAGAATTAGTAGCTGCTACGGGGGCAACATCGGCCATAAAATCACTTGAGTCTAAGGTGTTGCTGATCACTTTAAATGCTCCTTTTAGCCTTTTGTCTTGTAACAAGAAACCTACGAGGTTATTAATGGTACCGGTGGCATTGAGGTCTGTGATTCCAGTTTTTGCTTTAAAGCTGTTTAACTTAATGGTTGAGGCAGTCATGTCCACCGCTGCCTGGTCTATCACAAAGGCATTATTAAAGGCGGAGCCGTTGTAAATAAAGTTAGTGATGGAGGCTGTCCCATTCATGTAAACATTTTCATAGCGCTCTTTTTCAACGCTTTCCATCTCAAATTTTGCGTTCATATCCAGCCCCATTTTTCCAGACAGATTTATGTCTGCCGGCATAGGAAATGACTTTGCAAGGTTTTTGAAGTCTAGGTCTCCTTTTGCATTCATATCAACCTTCACATTACGGGTAAGGTCTGTAACCATCGCACGTCCAGCGAGTCTATCACCGGCGAGGTTAAAAGCAATATTAGCGACGTTAATGTAGGTATCCTCTGCAATGCCTGTTTCGTTTTTAATAAAGACATTAATATTAATGTCGGTCACTTTTTGTGGTAGGTCTGCATATTTAAATGATGCATTTTTGGAGGA
>Ga0222647_1000615_pt1 | contig 14099 bp, 13 predicted proteins | sample AntAcemetagen333_FD_179864 | JGI IMG/M metagenome (GOLD analysis project Ga0222647, IMG submission 179864) | Saline water microbial communities from Ace Lake, Antarctica - #333 | ecosystem: Environmental > Aquatic > Non-marine Saline and Alkaline > Saline | place: Antarctica: Ace Lake...
CGCTAGTGCTTTTTTTGCAAATGAAGGGGTTAGCGCTACCCTCGCCTATAAAATAACACAGCGTGTCGGCTTTTCTGAAATGCTTATCTAAAGACAATTTCATTATTAACAGAAACTTTTAGAAACAGTAATAATAAGAGCACAAAAAAAGTGGCTTTGCCGTTAACAAGCATACTATAGCTGTAATATACTAAAGCTTCCTCTTTGCATTAACAAATCAGCAGGTGGTTTTAGAAACTTCAGGTTAAGCTTAACTAGTATATAGCCAGAAACAGTCCACGAAAAACGTATCTCTTAACAGGTAGTTTAACAACGTTATTTATCGAACTTAGGTATGGGGAACGCTTGTTAGAATCTCACTTAATAATCAATATCACAGATACCACGTAAGCGGAACTAATAAACTAAGGTAGGATAATTTTAAAACAACCATCCATTCTCGAAGCTTTTGACGCATAATTATGCACACTTAAAAGATGAACCCCCATAGAAGTACCTAAACACTATTTTAAAAAAAAACTATGAAAAAAACAGCATTAATAACAGGAGCTAGCAGCGGTATCGGAAAGGAATTTGCTCGTATACACGCAGCACAAGGCGGTAATTTAATTGTGGTAGCAAGAAACGAAGAAAAGTTAAATGGGTTAAAAAAAGAATTAGAACAAACCTATTCCATAGATGTTTTTGTAATTCCAAAGGACTTGACAGCTGCTCATGCATCAAAAGAAATATATGAACAAGTGCACCATGCTGGACTGAAGGTAGATTATTTGATAAACAATGCTGGTTTTGGCGGTTTAGGAAAATTCCACGAGCGCACCTTAGAGCGAGACTTATCTATGATACAACTAAACATAAGCGCGTTAACGTCTTTAACCCATTATTTCTTGCAGGATTTTGTAAAAAATAACCAAGGCAAAATCCTTAATGTTTCGTCCATAGCCAGTTTAATGCCAGGACCCTTACAAGCAGTGTATTACGCGACAAAAGCTTATGTAAGCTTTTTCAGTAATGCGATTGCTGCTGAATTACACGATACCAATATCACGGTTACAAACCTGATGCCAGGAGCAACTGAAACTCAGTTTGGAAAAGTGTCTGGCATGGATAAAACCCAAATGTTCGATAAAACTGCAAGCGCCAGAAGCGTTGCCGAAGACGGATACCATGCAATGTTAGAAGGGAAATTAGATGTTATCGCCGGGCTTAACTTTGCACAAAAGGCTCTTATTTCCACGATCCCATTAATACCTAAAAAGATACTTTTAAAACAAATTAGACAAATGCAAGAGGTACAATAGAAACAGTGGCTCCATAGCTCGGACAAGTTATATTCTCATGGTTACGTCTTACATAATACGACCTCCCTAAGTAAATTCAAAACAGAAAGCGCAATCCAGTTAAACAGGTCTCACAACCGTAAGCTGTGTGGCTTTTCGGGAACGTTGTTGCCATAGTGGCATTGTTAATAAACCGCTGCGTCCTTCTCCGTTTAATCTTACTGAAAGGCATAGACGGTGTTAACTGTTAAACAAATCTAAAACAGGGTAACTTACACGTGTATATCGTTTCCGTTCTAATCAAAATCTAGTAATTTTAGCAAATAAATAAAGCGCGCTTAACTGCGTGCCTTTTAGAATAACAAAACCATCATTTTTGTTAGGCTTTATAAATTTTTAGGAATCCCATTAAGAGCCTGTTTTAAGGCACCCATTATGAAAGACGCACACCTATTCGATTATATTAAAGACGTATTAAAAAATATGCCTAAAAGCTGGTTGGGCATTACCACGCACCGACTCGATATCTACGATGAGGAACAAGCAAAAACCGAATTTTTAACGCATTTTGAAGCCTTATATCAAGATAATAATGTACAAGCTGCAGCGCTAAGCGCGTTACCTACTGCTTACGACTACATCCGTTTGGGGCATCCATTATCCTGTGTGCTTGAATGGGCAATTGCACGCATCAATGCTGTTAGCGCAGCGCATGTAATGAGCTTTTCATCTGCTACGATACCTATACTCTCCATTTTAAGAACAAACAGCATCTCCCATAAAAAAACCAGAATACTATATACAGACGCATTACCCAGCTTTTTTAATGCTACCGTACTGCGCGAGGTTTATGGGTACCAATTTGAACTTGAAAAAATAAGTGAACTAAGAACGGTTACCGCTTTTGACGGTAGCACGGTTTTCATTACACAGCAACAGGATTTGGGTTCCTTCAACGCCGGTAACCCTAAGCCCGCGCGCGTTGATTTTTCTATTGACATACATGCAACCCTAGGTAGTGTATTAATGATTCATGGAACACATAACGCGTCGTATATTGCCCCAATACAACACGTGCGACGTAGGGAAAGCATTGCCATGACACCAGTAGATAGCCTTGCAGCAATCCATATACTGCTAGGTCAAAATACCAAAGACGAGACCGCAAATCATGCAGCAACAAATAAAGCTAGGGTTCTGAGCCTTATTAACGATATTACTGGCACAACCACAACACCGCTAGTAGGTTCTAGTGGGCTGTCCATACAATATGCGATAATGATGGGCCTTATTCACGATGCAGTGGCAACGCATAAAGGGAAAGCTATTAAAATAGTCGTTCCGCCTAATTGCTACGGTGGTACAAATGACCAAGCACGACGCATTGCTGCTGCGATTAACAATGTAGAAATAGTAGATTTGCTCGTTGATGGTGACAATGACATGATCCAAAGCATAGACACCGTATTAACTCAAATTGCAAACGACGACGCAATTCCTTATGTAATTGCTGAAATACCTACAAATCCGCGAGTTGAAGTTCCAGATTTGGAACGCCTCAAGGCCGTTTTAAGTAAAGAACGTAAAACAGCAAAAGGTTCCGTAGCAATAGACCCTGTTTTTGTATTAGATCAAACGTTTTGCCCCAACGTACAGTTTTTAGGCGAAAACCAAATACTATCTACGATAAGAACCATATCTTTTGCAAGCGGTTCTAAATTTCCGAGTGGCGGAAAATGCACTGCAGGTTACTGCGTCGGAAACGAAAAAACCAAGGCATTAATGGATAAAATAGCGCTGCATCTAGACATTTGCGATAACGAAGCTACACCGCTGCAGTATGAGATACTTGCTGCGCAAATGCCGTCTATGAACCAGCGCATTCATAAAGCGTATGAAAACACCCGAGAGTTTGCAAACTTTATTCAGGTTGTTCTACCCGAGGCAAAAATTAACTTTGTCTCTGAAGAACTAGCAGCAGCAGGCTTTACGCCGTCGGTATTCTCAATGGACCTACCCACTAAAGGCAACACCCCAGCAGAAAAAGAAACACATAAAAGAGCACTTAACTTACAGTTAATAAACCTTATGATTGCAGAGATACCAGACGAGAGCAAGTTTTGCGTAAGCTACGGGCAGTTAAAAGGCTGCTACTGGACCATCCCGGCGACATCTACCCAAGGAACCACAAAAGAAAGTGATAAAGATTATATCGTACGCGCATCACTATCCCCTAATATAGATTTAGAAATGCATAAACGGGTGTTTTTGAGATTTGTGGAACGTTTGTAAATCGCTGCGTTTTGAGTCTCGAGTTTTCTCCCAGGATTTGTGCACTTGCCGACCTGCTGCGTGTTCTCTTTAATACGTGAATTGTATGTAGGTTTGCAATAAGACTTAATCTGTGGTTCTTTAAGCACTAAGCCGCGAGCCTTTGGGTTTTCTCTGGACCCCTACTAACTAAAAACAGTCGTAATTTAAAAAACGCGAAACGCATAATTTGAAGGGATTCTAACTAAAAATAACTCCTAACTTGAAAAACGCACAGCTCACCGGCTCGCAGTCTAGCCCGCCATAGTCGTGTATACGTTGTTTACGTCTTCATCTTCTTCTAATTTTTCTATAAGTTTCTCTACATCTACGCGTTGTTCCTCACTTATTTCTTTTTGGATGGTTGGTATATACTCAAAGTCGGAACTTAAAATCTCTATCTTCATATCTTCCAGACCTTTTTGCATAGTTCCGTATGATGGGAAATCAGCATAAATCATAATGCCGTCCACACTATTTGAGTCTTCCTCATCTGCTGCATCCAGAAATATCTCTTCCGCACCAAAATCGATAAGCTCTAGTTCCAGTTCCTCTAAATCACGACCAGCCGCTGCGATTCTAAAATGGCATTTGTGCTCAAACATAAATTCTACAGAACCACTCGTTCCCAGGCTACCATCACACTTATTAAAATAGCTGCGCACGTTTGCCACCGTGCGGTTATTATTATCTGTAGAGGTCTCTACAAGCACCGCGACACCATGGGGTGCATAGCCTTCAAACATAACTGTTTCATAGTTTGCCGTGTCCTTATCGCTCGCCTTTTTAATAGCGCGTTCTACATTTACCTTTGGCATGTTCACAGCTTTGGCATTTTGAATCACCGCGCGCAATCTCGAGTTTGCATCTGGATCAGTGCCACCTTCTTTTACAGCGATTACAATATCTTTTCCTATGCGTGTAAAAGCCTTAGACATCGCACTCCACCGTTTCATTTTGCGACCTTTGCGTAACTCAAATGCTCTTCCCATTGTATAAATCTCCTTAATTATGTGTGCCAAATTTAATATTAACTACAACCTCATGCAACAACTTTGTGATTTACTCTTCATTTGCTGGCGCAAACGGATGCTGTTCGTGAGTACGCTTTCGCGAAAGCGTTGCCCGTAAAACAACCTGCGAGCTAAGCATTTACAAACAGAATTTGCGGTGTTAATATGGTTTTTATTTAGCAAAAACAAAGGGTTCCAGCATATTACCTGTCTGCACAAAAAACCAACAACGTAGCCTATTAATGCAATAAAATAGCCGCATTAAGGGTTTGAAGATATATCTTTGAATTTAAAGCGACACCCTTTTTAAATATGAAAAAAGCACATACCTCCTTTTGTACATTTATAATGATTCTCGCAACCCTATCGTCCTGTATAGAAGATGCAGACGATAACGATAACCGCCTGCCTAGATCCAATGCCTACGAGCGTCTTACAGAGAGTACAGAACATACCTTGCTTTTAGAAGCGCTGGAATTAACTGGACTGGACCTTACTTTTAAGAACAGCGGTTCATTTACCGTTTTTGCGCCCAATGATGCTGCTTTTACAACCTATTTGAACGATAACAGCATTGCGATGTTAAGCGATATTCCTAGAGCAGAACTGCGCAACTTGCTGCTTAACCACGTGTTGCAAACGCTTAAACGCGATATAGATTTTACCGCGGGCTACACAAAAACCAGCGCATTAAGTACGAACAATAAAAACTTGGACATGTATGTGCAAATAGAGCCTAGCCTGTTGCTTAATAATCGTGTGAGCATCACAAGAGCAAACGTGAGTGCCAGTAACGGTGTGCTGCATTTTACGGACAATATACTAGTGTTGCCTGCACTTGCAACACTAATTGCTGCAAACCCAGATTTTGCTGCATTAACTACTGCCCTAACCCAGCAAAACCTCGTTGCCGCATTAGCAAACACGACCACCGCCGGAACAAATCCAGCACCGTTTACGGTTTTTGCACCCAATAATGCAGCATTTCAGGCGCTTATAGACGAGAGTACTACAGACTCGTTAAACAACATTGCAGACTTGCTTGCGCTCCCTAACCTCAGCGATATTTTGCTTTATCATGTTGTTTCTGGTAATGCATACCGCAATGCAGATTTTAACGATAATTTTACCATAGACCCTATTACATTTGGAATTTACACGATAAATACCACAGACGGCACCGCGATTACTGACGGGTTAGGCAGGGTAGTAAACCTAACAGAACGAGACATAACGGGTGTGAACGGCGTGCTACATTCTTTAAACAACCTATTGCGGTTTTAATGGATTATCACAACCTCAAACAGCGCATGCACCAGCAATGCTTAGCGATTATAAAAGAACGCCTAGACACCATTATCGCAAACTTGGACGCGCTTATGGACGCTAAAACCAGCGAGACCAAAAGTAGCGCTGGCGACAAGTATGAAACCGGCATGGCTATGATTCAAAACCAGGAAGAGCTTTACACCAAACAGCGCGCCGAAACAAGCAACATTTACAGCGCCATGCTTAGAATAGATTCTTCAAGACCCTGCGAGCAAGTTGAAAATGGCGCCCTGATACTTGTACCTGGCAGTTTGTTTTATATATGCGCAGGCATGGGCAGGCTGGTTTTGGACGACAATGCATATTTCGCAATTTCCCTTAGTTCACCTATAGGCGCGGCGCTTAAATTTAAAAAAGCAGGCTCTTTTTATACCTATAACGATAAAAACGTGCCCATAAATAGTATTTACTAACGGGAATAACTGCGTTACGAAAACAACTGAGCGACCTACAGCGCATTTCAGAAACAGGCGATAACATAAACATAAACACGAGCAACATATCTATTTACTAGCATGTAGCACATTGTTTAAACATAATAAACGCCATTGTAACCGTTTTACAAAAAGCAAACCCGACCGATTATAAACCACAGTTCACGGTTACTAAATTTATAATTATGGCCACGGGTTATATACCGCGAGGTAAAGGACGTGCACCGAAACAGAGCATTCCTGAACAGGCAATCGATAAAGCACCGTTAACCGCCATGTGCAAGCAAGCGGGTTTACAAATAGACCGCTTAGAAGATTTTCCAGCAACTGCGTGTTTTAAACACCCATTATTCGGATGGCTTAACAAAAAAACAAACAGTAGGTTTTGCGGCTATTCACGCAAAGCATCATTTAAAGATTGTGAAAGATATTGTTGGATAGTTAATAGATATACATGGTGAATGTTACGACTTAGGACTTCAGACTTATGACTTATTGCCTTTATAGTTTCACCTCCTGTTTTCGCACACCGGCAATCCCAAGGGTGAAGGTACCTAGTTTTCTTTTTGTCGTTGGATTTATAGGGATTCGGTCATAATTTCCAGTTTTCAATACGTGTCAAAAACTTCTATCTCCAAATAATCACTTTTTAAGATTATTAATTTAACAACCGCACATGTTGCGATCTAAATGCAATCATTGTTTCTTTGAAAAGTCGGCCGTCACGTAAGCAGCTGCTCAAAAAAACCACCTATATTGAGTTTGCGGTCTACAAAATGTATTTCTAAAATCCAGTCGCGTGGGTTGCCATATTTGTCAGGCGCGCGCATGTCTACATGGTTCTCGGGATGTATGTAGTTTGTCATATCCTCCGTGTCCAGTTTTTCATGCGGAAAATGCCCGATAAGATGCCCTGCAATAGACCCACCAAATTCCCAGTTATAAGCTGCTGCAAAAGCAGACACATATTCATAATAGCGGGCTCCTGTGATGGACGGGTGCCTATTAAAATAGGCTTTACATTTATGCCATGCGTCTTCAACATCGCGCATCAATTTAAGTTTCATTTTGTCATTTCCTAAAACATAGGTGCGGCCCAGGTCTGCTTCCCAGTCTTCTAGTATGGGGCCGAAATCTAGAAATAAAATGTCATCTTCCTGCAAAGTTAGGTCCTGCGGGTTCTCGTCATACGGATACAAGGTGTTTACACCGGCGCGCACAATGCGTTTATGCCAATACTTATCGATGTCATAACGTTCTTTTGCAAGTTCAAAAATGGCTGTGTTCAGTTCCTTTTCTGTAATGCCAGGTCTAATATACCCAAGCGATACTAAATCATCAAACAGGTTGAGTGCTATTTGTTCAGCCTTTATAAGTTGTTCTTTTGCCGTTACCATATGCTTGAATTTAAGGTAAAGGTACGCCGCAAATACAGTTTTAAAAAGCACTTTTTACCTGTAAAAATCTTTTTTACCGCAACAAAAAAGGAACACCCCTTTTAAACGGAATGTCCCTGAACGATTCTGTATTTCACAAGTCTTAAAACTTCACGGAAATAGCAAACGTAAGTTGCTCTGGTCTCGTATCTAGAGCACCTAACTGACCTGCTCGGGTAAATTGCGCCTCGTTTTCTTTAAACCCGCGCTCGTAACGCAGGTCCAGTCCTACGCTTCCCAAATCTACGGCAATACCGACTTGCAGTCCAACTGTAAATTCTTCTTGTACCCTTGCGAGTTCTACATCTTGGAGGTCAGTATCTAAAATGTACTGAAAAGACGGTCCTGCAAAAATAGAAACTGGTTTAAAAACATAGACACCCAGCAAGACTGGTGCGTCTATTTTATCTACTTGTGCGTCGAGACCGTTGTATTGTTGATTAAGCCGTGTAAAAAACAACTCTGGTCGTATATAAACTGATTCCAGGTCTATTTTTCCGAAAAAGCCAGCATGGAATCCTATTTTTTGCTCCGGATTATCTATGATTGTTTGCCCGCTCTGACGCAAATCCCCTGTAGAGCCATAATTCAGGCCCGCTTTAATACCAAAGCCGCCGTCCTTTTGAGCCATCATGCCACAACTTGCTAACATTAAAAATGCCAAAACACTTATTCTTTTCATAATTCCGATATTTTATTAAAGAGTTGAGTCTCTCTATTTACCTACTAAAACGTGATTAAATTCAATTTATTACGTGGCCAAAGTTAAGAAGTCTATCAACAAAGCAAATGAACTCCCGTAAGCTTATTCTCAAAAGCCCGTATACCTTTGCAAATAAGACATTAGCTTCAGGTGATCCATGGATACTTTGTAATCGTTTATAAAATTATGCTTTAAAATTTGAGCAAATAGCTGCGGTAGTCGAAATTTGCACTATGAAACAGATAGAACGTTCTAAAACCACATTGGGCCTCAACCTACCTACGGACCCTAGATGGGTAGACCTTGCGGCACTGAGCTTGCAAGACATCCTTACAGACCACGCTTTTTGTGAACAAAAGGCGGCAAGCACCATTATTTCTATAATACAAATGCACTCTGACAAACCAGAAATCGTCGAGGCACTAGCACCGGTAGTAACTGAAGAATGGGGGCATTTTAGAATGGTACTCGCTGAACTTAAAAAACGAGACTTAACTCTGGGTATACAGCGGCCAGACGAGTACATTAAAAAGCTCATGCAAGGAAAACCCAAAGGACAAGGTCGCGAACAGCTTTTTCTGGACCAGTTACTTATATGCGCTCTTATAGAAGCGCGCAGTTGTGAACGGTTCAAAATACTTTCTGAAAAATTAGAGGAGACTGCGCTACAAGATTTTTACCACACCTTTATGGTTGCAGAGGCTGGTCATTACAAGCTGTTTATAACACTCGCAAAGAATTTCTTTAAGGAAGTTATAGTGACGCAACGCTGGCAATATTGGTTGGACTACGAAGCCTCCTTTCTACAAGAACTAGAAATGCGCGGTGACCGAATGCATTAACCCATTTTTTAAGCAAGTTTTTTTACCGTTTGCCGTCTTAACCACTATGAAATTCTTTACACCTAAAGCTTACAGAAAATTACTGCGGTCGAGCATCGCTGTTATTTATCTTATCATCATTGCTGGCGCGGTGGTACGCATGACCGGCAGCGGCATGGGCTGTCCAGACTGGCCTAAATGTTTCGGTTATTATATACCGCCTACCCAAGTAACTGAATTGGAGTTTTCGGCTAACACGGATTATACAAAAGGCATGGTCATTATTCTTAATGACGAGCTGCGTGTTGCTGCGATTACATTTAAATCTACAGCGGTATACAACGCTGCAAACTGGAATCCCTATACAAAACATGATTATGCTGTTTTTAACGTTTATCATACCTGGACGGAATATATCAATAGGCTCATAGGCGCCCTGGGTGGACTTGTGGTCTTGGTGATGGCAGCGAGCTCGTTGCAATATTTTAAAACCCGCCGCTACATTACCATTTTAAGCATAGTTGCCTTGCTGGCCATGTTAATACAGGCTGTTATAGGTAAAATAGTGGTAGACACAAACCTGTCGCCCGCGCTTATTACCATACACATGGTTGTAGCCTTACTCATTGTAGGGTTGCTGTTATACCTGCTGCACGAGGTGCTAGAAGTAGATACCAAATATGAAAACAACGGCCGTTTAACTAAATTTATAGGGATCATCATTGTCCTGACCTTAATACAAATAGTAACAGGAACGCAAGTACGGCAGTATGTAGATGACCAGATAGACCTTTTGGGATATCCATTATTATCGTCCTGGTTCGACGATGGACCTATTGTCTTTTATATACACCGGACCTACTCTACCTTATTAATCTTATTACACGTGATACTTTACCGCAAAGCAGTACTGGGACTGGGGCATCCTAAAGGCGTTTACCTAACACTGTTGGGACTTTTGGTAGTAACCGTACTTAGCGGTGTTTTTATGAATTACCTCGATTTTCCGTTTGGTTCGCAAGCGGCACATTTAGTACTAGCGTCTGCAATATTGGGATTTCAGTTTTACGTATGGATGCGCTGTCGAGTTGCTGTCAAAAACAAGCAGCCCACGACCGAGGTTGTTAATTAATGCTTGTTTTTAGCTTGTAACAATGCTGCAAGAAAACATATCTTTACACTCCATTAAAAATAAAACAACATGATCTACAGACTACGCGTGATCCTGGACGCAACCATAGACTGTTTTAGAGACATCGAAATAGAAGACACTGCAAGCCTAGAAGATTTTCATAATGTCATTATCCAGAGTTTTCAACTGCCTGGTGACGAGATGGCAAGTTTTTATAAAAGTGACGACGACTGGAATCAAGGGCAAGAATATTGCCTATTTGATATGGGTGAGGGACTTGCGCCTGTTCAAAAAATGATGGGAACCAACATAGATGCTGTTTTTGCAAAATCGAGCAGCCGCATGATTTACATTTACGACTTTTTGAGCATGTGGACTTTTTTAATAGAACTGGACGATATTGTAGCGAAAAGTGACAGTGCAGCGTATCCACAAGTGGTATTTTCTATGGGTGTCCTGCCAGACGAGGCTCAAGACCGTAGTTTTGAAGCAGACCCTAGGTTTGCAGATGAGGACGAAAGTAGCGAAGAAGAATACCGCAGCAACTTAGACGACGATGCCGATTTTTATGACGAACAAGATTTAGACGATAACGACCTGTATTAATCTATGATAAATTTATTCAACACCCGTATTGAGCAACTTGCATTGCATCGCATAGGCAACAAAAACAAGGGAGAACTCTTATACACTTCTAACAGTATCGCGCCTCTAGACGATGAGCTGCATGCGCTTATGAAGGAGTTTTTTCTCAAACCATTCCGTTCTAAAGAAGAAGCTTACTATAGTTTTTCCCATGAACAGGACCTGGAGTTCCATGAACTATTCGCTTTCGCGAAAGCGATATTCAACACACCTGCGTCGTTACTAGAAAAATCTAAACAAATAGCAAAACATCTGTATGAGCAAAGCGTGCATCCGCACATACGCAGCGGGGAACTCTACGTATGCTACCTAGAAAATGTGATGGTAGACAATAATAAGACAAATGCCATAGGGATTTTTAAAAGCGAGCTCAAACAAGATTTTTTGCAGTTTGAAGAAAACGAGATAGACCTTAAAATGGTCTTGCAGCAAGGCGTAAACCTAAACAAACTGGACAAAGGCGCCATTATTTTTAATACAGAAGAAGAGCAAGGTTTTAAAATTCTGTCTGTAGACTCTAACCGTTACGATGCAAAGTACTGGCTAGAAGATTTTCTGGGTGTAGACGTTTTTGAGGACGAGAATTTCTTTACCAAAAAGTACTTGAAATTCTGTCAAGATTTTGCAAAAGACGTGGTCTTACCCGCAGAGGACAAAAAAGAAGAGGTCATGTTCATGAACCGTTCCGTAAATTACTTTGCAAAAAATGACGCGTTTGAAGAGACTGCTTTTTTAAATGCCACCCTGGACAATCCGGACTTGATACCTGAGTTTAAAAACTACAAGGTAGAAAAAGGCCCTAAATATAGCATCGAAGACGTGTCTGAATTTCCCATATCTAACAGTGCCGTTACCGCAGCGCGCCGTGGTATTAAAAATGTAATTACCCTAGACACACACGTGCAAATTAAGATGGATTTTACTAACCCAGAGAGTGCAGAAAAGTATATAGAAAAAGGTTGGGACGAAGAACGACAGATGTATTATTACCTGGTCTATTTTAACCGCGAGGAAAAAAACTAATACTTTCTAAAGTTTCATGTGAGCGTAATTGCGCTGTATAAAATCCAGCGCAGTTTGCAACACGCCACCCATGTTTCGAGCGCGTTTAAAAATCATGTCGCCACTGTACTCATAGAGTTCGCCTTTGAGCATTTTAAGTTTTTCTTGCGTGGTAATATTGTCTGCTCGCATGCATTTTATAAGCGCGCGGTATCGTTTGTTTGAAGTTGTAAGCCGCTTTGCGATTAGCGAGCGTTCTTCGCGTTTGTATTGCTCAATACTTTCCTCTTTTAGTTTTGCGGCTACATTGAGAACCATTTTAACGTTCTCTTTAAAAAATTGTGGCCTGTAGGTATTGAGCCTACCCTCATAACACTGTTGATCAAAGTCTATAGGTCTTATGGCATAACTTACCCTATCAAAATCGTGCGTAGGGATAATGACATAGTTGTAAGCACGCATGTCCCCTAACAGCCGTATTTGGCAACGCTCATTAAACTTAACAAATTCTTTTGCTATTTGAGTGAGCTCTTGTTCTTCACAAGCGTCCATATAATTTGCTATAAATTCATCACCTGGAATACCGGCTATGTGCTCTTCTACAAGCGTTTCTTTACACACTAAAAAGTTTATACGGTGTGGCGACAATAAATGCTCAAGCTCCAACCCGTAGATTCTAGAGGCATCGGCTTTTTTAATATAGAAGTAGGTAAACCCGTCATTAAGGATATTTCTTATTTTGATTCTAAAAGGCTTTGTGTTCCCAAAGGTGCAAAAATCTACACCGTCAATAGTCAGATAATTCAGGTTCTCCCCGTTACCGTCTGAGTACAAAATATCATACACTTTTTTAAGATCACTATCTATATGTATACGCTCGTGGTCTGCATAATAGCATCGCACCCATAAAGTGTCTACGTCATTTTTATCATAAACCGTTACGCAACCTTGGAATCTAAGTAAATCATCGTACTGAATGGATATTTTTATTGCACGGTTGTATTTTTTTAGATAGTTATAAAGCAGGTCATTAATAGGAAAAGTGGGTTTTTTCTTAGAAACTAATTTTAAATCATTTTCAAATTCTGTGAACAATGGCGTAACATTTTGAGGTTTAATAGGTCATATAAGATACAACTAAAAACGATACAACGTGGAACCTATTTTATCAATTTTAAATTTAACTAAACATTACGGTCCAGTGCGAGCCGTAAATGACGTTTCTTTCACGATACAAAAAGGCCATGTTTACGGTATTTTAGGTCCCAATGGTAGTGGCAAATCTACTACACTGGGCATGGTGCTCAATGTGGTGAACCCTAGCAGCGGAACCTATACTTGGTTCGGCGGTACGACCACAAATCACGATGCTTTAAAAAGAATAGGCGCGATTATAGAGCGACCTAACTTTTATCCTAGTATGAGCGCGGTTCAAAACCTAGAACTGGTTTGCAAAATAAAAAACATACCTACCGCTAAAATACTTGAAAAACTTGAAGTTGTAGATTTAAGCAGTCGCAAAGACAGCGCATTTAGCACCTTTTCACTAGGGATGAAACAACGACTGGCAATAGCAAGCGCACTGCTCAACGACCCTGAAATACTTATTCTAGACGAACCTACGAACGGACTAGACCCACAAGGCATACGCAAAATACGCGATATTATACAGCAAATCGCAAGTAAGGGTACAACCATATTACTAGCCTCTCACCTACTCGACGAGGTTGAAAAAGTATGTTCGCACGTTATTGTCCTGCGCAACGGTAATATGATTTATTGCGGCCTTGTAGACGAAATGAATAAGAACTTTGGGAGTGTTTTTGTGAACGCGGTAAATAAAGAACAGCTGCTGTCTTTTATAAAAACCCAGGATTATTTTGGATCAGTCACAGAAAGTCTAGATGGTTATGAAGTCTTGCTTCTTAAAGAGACAGACACCGCACAACTTAATGAACTAGCCTTTAAGAATGGCATTTCTTTAAGCAGACTAG
>Ga0222647_1000616_pt1 | contig 14097 bp, 10 predicted proteins | sample AntAcemetagen333_FD_179864 | JGI IMG/M metagenome (GOLD analysis project Ga0222647, IMG submission 179864) | Saline water microbial communities from Ace Lake, Antarctica - #333 | ecosystem: Environmental > Aquatic > Non-marine Saline and Alkaline > Saline | place: Antarctica: Ace Lake...
TTGAAGAGATTGAAAGTAAAAGTGAAAATTAAAGTAAAAAATGCTTGAGCTGTGTTTGAGTGATTTATAATTTATGGTTAAAAAACCGTGATACCGATTGATTTTGGGGTCACGGTTTTTTTATGAAAATATATTTCTCCCACAGATTCATTCCGCTGATAACGCTGATTGAAAAATCTGCAACTTAAAGTCCAAATTATCGGAGAAGTCTATCTCAAAAAATCGAAATAAGTTGGAAGGTATTTTTCACTCATTCGCCTTCATCAAAATCCCTTCAATCTGCGGTTTAAACGTCAAATAATCTTTGTGATAACGACCTTTGTGTAATAAATCCGCTAAAACGCCACCGATTAAAAACGACAAAATATAAATAATCGCTTTTATCCAATTCGCTAATTCAAACGTTTGTAGAATATAAAATGCAAGAGCGACCGTTCCTAAAGCAACGGCTATTTTTGTGATAAAACCCACGGCTTCAACGGTTTGTATCGTTGCGTCTTCAATAATAACATTTAATTGTACACTTTCATTTTTGGAAACCAAAACCACATTATTATTCACGATTTTATAATCGTAATCGGGCATTTTCTTTTTTAATAACTTTTCAACTTGTGCTAAAGTCAAGTTTCTTTTATTTTCTATCGTCATTTTTTAATTGATATTATGGTGGTTTTATGATTTATTTCATGCTACGGTACATTTTTAAATCCTGAGTGATGAAAAATTTAGACTTTGGAGGTAATGTGATTAGCCATCTGAAAACACTACTTGAGTATTGGACGGGCGAATTTTAGTCGAAAGGTGACTACGATTTCATTAAGTCGCCTGTCCAATCGTCAATTTTTTAACTATCAAAAACTTTTGATTTGCTGCACTACGGTTGTTTCATCGCTTCTAAAGTATAATTAATAATATCAATTGGTTGATCATATATTTCCAATGTTTCCATAATTTTCGCTAATTGCTTTTCTACGGCTTCTGGATTATTCGCATTCAAAACAACGCCATTAATCTGAATAATATGATTTTTGACTTTTAGAGCAATGTATTGTTCTGCAACGATTTTTATCTTTCCTTTTGTAATTTCTGTTGGAGAATCAAAACTCCAAAAAATGCCAGAAGCCCGACCATCAGCGAGTGCAAATACCTTTTGATTAATAGTTATCGTTGTATCCAATTGATATTCAACACGATTTTTCTCATCTTCAATAAAGCGTTTCCACAATTCTTCATCTGAAATCGTTTCTGTTTCGCCTTTGAAGTCCGCAATAGGAATGGAAAAATATTGAACTATCGAACCATCGACAAAAAACGCCAAACCTTCCGCACTCACTGGTTCAACCTTTTCCCCTTTCATGGTAATCACAAAATTAGAATTTAATAAATTAAACACGTAAGCATAACCGCCTTTAATTCGCAAACTCGCACTATTATAATCCTCTGCTCTAATAACCTTGCCCTTTTCGTAATCTTTTCGCTCCAATAATCGACCATCTTTACTCCAATATTTGAACGCTCCGTGGGAGATACCTTCCACAAAATCCTGCTCATTCATTTTTTGCCCATTTCGATACCATTCGATGGATTTTCCGTTAGGCTGACCTTTTTCAAAAGCCGTTGATTTTCTCAACGCCCCATTGTCATACCATTTCTCAACCTTACCTTCCGCCACGCCATTTCTATATTCAATAATCTGTTCGGTTTGACCATTCGGATACCACCAAGTATGTTCGCCAAAATATTCGCCATTCACGACCTCGCCTTTCGACATCGCTTGACCATCGTCATACCATTCCGTTACCGTTCCATTCGGTTTACCATTTTGATAATAAACTTCCAAACGTTTTTTCCCATTATCATAATATTGCGTTTCTCGACCATATCGGGCTCCCATTTTATATTCTGCCTCCGCCTTTAGATTTCCGTGAATATCCCACTCTTGAGCCAAGCCACTCGCTCGACCTTCTTTGTACGGGATTTGACGAAATTTTTTACCATTGCCATAATAGCCAACTCCGATGCCCGTAAAAGGCGTTTGTTCGTAACGTTTATGCGTAACGCCATTAAACTCGTCTAAATCCTCAAAAGAAACCTTTTTTTGAGTCATTCCAATTTGCAGACAACCAACCGTCATCAAAATAATTAAAAAGTACCTTTTCATGTTTTTGTTTTAGTCCAAAAAAATCAATATTTCTCATTTCTCATTACTTACCATAACGATAAATAATTTAAGTTTCATATTTCACACAAATTAACATTATCAATATTTCATTATTTTTACAAAATAAGAAAGGCGTTCAAACAAAAGTCAGAACGCCTTTTTTACAAACTCATAATAGCACCATTAGGAATGAATCAAATTAAAATTACAAATCAAAAAGCATACGGGCAACCAAAATATTATCACTTTGAAAATATAAATTTATTTAATTCCTGCTTTTTACATAAAATGGTATTTTTTCTGCTACAAACTTGGTTTATATGATGCTTCATATTCAGACCACGGCGTAGTTTTATAGTGTTCTTCTGCAAAATAAGTAACAATTACTTCAAACTCTTCTCGTGAGCGATACCCTGGAACAGCCTGTATAATTTCTAAATCCTCATCCATAAAGACTAACGTTGGATAACCTACTTTTTCATTATCTTCCATGAATAACGTCGCCAACTCATGACGACCCCTACGACCTGCGGTAGAATAATTAAAGGTTTTACCTTGAAACTCAATTGGTTTTTTAGATTCTGCATCGAATTTTACGGCATAAAAATTTGTATTAATATAACGAGCAATAGCAGGATCGTTGAACGTAGATTTTTCCATTCGTTTGCACCAACCACACCAATTTGTGTACACCTCAATAAACACTTTTTTCTTTGCCTTCTTTTTGCTAATTACTTTTTCAATTGTCAGCCATTTAATCGTTTTGGAAGCACCCGCACCAGAAAAAGTTTCGCAAGCGGTGAATGCGAATGTCAAAAATAAAACCGTCGAAAGTGTTAGGATCTTTTTCATATATTGAATTTTTTGAAGAATGTTTTTTTAATATTGTTGTTTATGTTAATTTGCCAGTCAGATGCACGTTATTGGGCAGTAATTGAATGAGCTACCCAAGGTTTTATTTTTTAAACTCGATTTTAGACAAATATAACCTTTTGATATGTAACGGGTTATGCTGAAAATATTACGTGAAGTACAAAATCAAGTTTATGGAAATATGGGTAGGTTATTTATTTCCTGTGCCCTCATTTTACGAATCAAATACTATTTAAAAATCAAAATTAATTATAATCATCAATTTAGACTTATGAAGAGGATCATTTTTTTATTTATAACATTATTATTTATGGGATTTACCATTACAAATAATAAACCAGCTTATCGAATTTTCGACAATAAAGGTAATGAAGTTACGTATGACAAGGCATTCAAATCTGTAAAAAAAGCGGATATGATTTTCTTTGGAGAACTACATAATAATCCGATTGCTCATTGGCTACAGCTACAAATGACTAAGGATTTATATGATAATAAAAAAGATAAATTAATGCTTGGTGCAGAGATGTTTGAATCTGATAATCAACTTATTTTAGATGAATATTTACAAGGGCTGATTTCCGATAAAAAGTTTGAATCGGAGTGTAAATTATGGGATAATTACAAGACGGATTACAAACCTTTAATTGAGTTTGCGAAGACAAATGAGTTGAAATTCATAGCCAGTAATGTTCCTCGTCGTTATGCAAATGTGACTTTTAAAGACGGTTTGGCGGGTTTAGAAAAATTATCCGATGAGGCGAAAAAATATATCGCACCGCTACCAATCAAAACAGATTTGACGGTTTCTTGCTATAAGGAAATGTTGGAAATGGGTGGTGGAAACGAAAAATTTCCACACGCGCAAATGGTCAAAGACGCAACAATGGCTCACTTTATTTTAAAATATTATCAAAGTGGTAATCAATTTCTACATTATAATGGCTCTTTTCATTCCGATAAACACGAGGGCATTATTTGGTATTTGAACGAAATGAGTAAGAATAAATTGAATATTCAAACTATTACAACGGTCGAACAGGCAGATATTGATAAATTGGATGAACAGTATTTTGATAAGGCGAATTTCATTGTTGTTGTACCAGAAGACATGACGAAAACGTATTGATTAGGGTTTTACGTTCTTTAGCAAATCCTGTGGTGTAGCATACGCACGAACACTAAGTTATATAATATGTGATTTTTTAATAATCAGCGTTTTAAATTATTAAAAAACGATTATTTCTCTGTCTGAATAAACCGTGTTGGTTTTGAAACCGACACGGTTTTAAAAAAGCGAAAATAACAATTTTTGTGAATAGCTATTTACAATACTTTACAACCTTAGAAGAACAGCCTTTAAAAGCATAATCTACAGTCACTTACCGAAAACGGCTTACTACCATCTTTCTTATTGTTCCAAAAGTTGCCTGATGTTAAAAATAAATTCAGGGTCAGATGCTTTTTTAAATTCCGTAATAAATTTCCCCTTTTTATCCAATAAAAAATAATGAGGCAAACTAATCACATTGTACGAGCGAGTAATATTATTTTGCCTACCCGTTGTCCAAATATTGACACCATAATTCGGGTGTCGTTGCAAAAATGACGTCCAATCTTCCTTTTTCTCATCAACCGAAACAAACAGAAACACAATATCTTGACTTTGAAGTTCTACTCGGTTCGATAAAGACGCTTCTTGCTCCTTAATACAAGGCTGACACCAACTCGCCCAAAAACTAATATAGACCAATTTACCTTGAAATTGCTCCAAACTCACGGTATCGCCATTGGGTGTTTGAAGTACAAAATCTGGTGCGGCTTGTTTATCTGAAAATGCCAAAGCTCTGTCATAGACGTCATTAACGGCATTTAAATAGCGACTCACGACACTCCTTTTTTGAAACTTTTGATAATAAGCCGTAATGAATGGAATGTTTGCAGGTCTTATCGTTCGAGATAATAAACGCCCCAACATATATTCTTCCGCAAAACCACTTAGCTGCATTTCTGCCAATTCAAAAGTCAACGCAAACCGTTGAAAAGGGTCAAAAATCGTATCGCCGTGCATAGATTTAAAAGCATAATCTAAATAAATATCCAAAAACCCACCATAATCAGAATTAACCATTGCATAGTCATTACTGATTTTTAAATCCCAAAGGAAAATATAAAATTCATCAGGAATAACCTCACCACGTTTTGAGCGTAAATCGGCGTAAGCAAAAAGATAACTCGCCCATTTATAGGTCGTCATAGCTTCATAATAGTTTTTCAAACCCACCGTAAAGTCAATCTGAACAGGGTCGTTTTGATAAAAACGACGCTCCGCATCTTGCCTTTGTGCAACGTACGTTGTGAAATCATCGGGTGATAATTCATTCATTTTATTGAAGATAGAATCTGGAACAGAAATAGACGGAAAAACGATTGCTTCCGTGAATTTATCCCGCACACCAAATTTTTGAATGTAACGATGCAAAAATGAATTATCATTAAATCCTACTCCGCTGAATTTCATAGAATTATAAAAGTCATTATTGTCAAAATTCAACTCTAACCTCGTGTCAGTACTCAAAAAAAGTAATATTTCTTTACCGCCATAAACCAAAGTCACTGGCGAAGACTCTGTAATGTCAATGGCAACGGCATACTCCCCGCTAAAATCTAAATCGGTTTCCATGATGACTTCTGAACCATTAATAACATTTTGAGCATACTTTATTTTTAATGTTCGAGTACTCGGATTTGTTATTTTACCATAGACGACTGCACGATTTTGTGACCACGCAGCATTGAAAATTAGTAAACAAATTATAATAAGGGTGCTTTTTTTTCTTAATTTCATATTATAATAAAAAATGTTTTTAACAATTAGTTTTCAATTATAAATTTTTCCTAAAGTTGTTGTAACAAAGTTAGATATAATTTTTTTTAAGCTCAGATTAAGTTTCATGTATGATAGCCTGTGACTGAACTTTAATTTCTTGGTTTTTTAAATTGTACCTACCTTGCCAACTTGCTATTTTAATTATAAAAGAAATTACCTTAAATGACCAAAGACGTAACAAACCGACTTGAAGCACTCAAAAAACTCTTCCCAGAAATTGTCATTAATGGTGCAATTGATTTTTCTAAATTACGACAAATTTTAGGTGAAAATAAGGTAACAGCGGAAGCGAATTTTGGTTTGCATTGGCTCGGAAAAGAGCAGGTTTTTAAAGATATTGAACAAGCTCCAACTACGGATTTAATCCACGATAAATCGAAAGGTATTAATACACAATATGCTGAAAATCAGTTTATTGAAGGTGAAAATTTAGAGGTTTTACGGCACTTACAAAAGACGCATAAGGAAACGGTCAAACTCATTTATATCGACCCGCCATATAATACTGGTAATGATAATTTTGTCTATTCGGATAACTTCGTGGAAAGTAAGGCGAATTGGCACGAAAACGATAGAGAAAATGAGCGTTTTCATGCCAATTGGCTCTCGATGATGTACGCTCGTTTGACGTTGGCAAGGAATTTATTGCGAGAAGATGGGGCAATTTTTATTTCGATTGATGACAATGAATTGTATCATTTGAAATTAATAATGGACGAAATTTTTGGCGAGCAAAACTTTGTGGCAACGATGGTGCGTCAATGTAAAGTCGGCAGCGGACACGATAGCGGACACGTTGCGGTGGAATACGATTACGTGGTTTTTTATGCTAAAAACAAAGAAAAATTAGTTGCAAAAAAACAATTAGTTGACACCGAAAATGACAAAAAATACCGTTATTCAGATGCGTTTGTCGCTGAGCGGGGTCGATATTATTTGCGCGATTTGGATTATAAAGGTACTTATTCCGCTTCGATGGATTATCCGTTGGAAATGCCTGACGGAACGATAATTTATTCAGGTGGCAAACACGGTGAACCGAATACTTGGCGTTGGAATTTGGAAAAAGTAGCATGGGGAAAATTACCAGAAAATGATTTTATTGTTTTTAAAAAACGCCCAAATGGTTGGAAAGCCTACATTAAGCAATACCAATTCGTAGATAATAAAGGGAATTTGCGCATCCGAGAATTACCGTATCGTGCTTATTTTCAGTTTTTGAATGGCGAAGGCACGAAAGATATTAGAGATTTATTTGGCGAAGCTGTTTTTTCTTTTCCAAAATCAGTATCTTTACTAACACACTTAATATCAATGGTTTGTGAGGGCGAAGACTTAATTTTAGACTTTTTTGCAGGTTCAAGTACGACCGCACACGCTGTTTTGAATATTAATAAAACAAAAAACAAAAAGCTGAAATTTATCTGTATCCAAATTCCTGAAAATTTGCCACCAAAAAGCGTGGCAAAAAAAGCTGGTTATAAAACGTTGGCAGAATTGAGTTTTTCGAGAATTGGAAAGGCGATTGAAAAAATGGGGAGTGGGGAAGGAGTGGAATTTTGGAAAATTGCTGCCCGCTAATTTCGCAAATAACGCAGATTTTTAACTAAAAAAAAATAAGAAATGCCTGTAACGCCATCTGATTTTATCCAACTTCCTATCACTAAAGCGACGATTCTAAACGCTTTAGAAAAAGCTCGTTTGCAAAATTTTCGTGACAATTTACGGCATCGCCCGTCGATTGTGCAGTTAGATTCTTCGATTCGGGGTTATATTGGCGAAGTAGGTTTGAAAGCTTGGTTTGCTTCCCACGATATTTATTTTGCGGAAGTAAATACGATGAATGAGGCAGAAAATATGGATATTGATTTTACGTTTTGTGGCAAAAATGGAAATTATAATTTAGAAATAAAAACGTCATTAGTTGCGGATATTGATAAAAGTTGGGGCGACATTTTGCGAAAGCGAGATATAAAATTGATACGGCGAGGAACGGTTACGATTGAGGAGTTAAACGGTGATTTGCATTTGCAAATTTACTTTTATGGGCATCGCAAAAAGCGAGATAATCTTTTGGCAAGTCTAAATCTTGACCTTAATTTGCCTTCCGAGGAATTGTACGATAAAATGAAATTGTATCTTTATTTAGACAAAACTTTTTTTATCGGTTGGATAGATAAACCGACTTTGGTTACACAAATCCAAGCGAAATCCAAAAAGACTTGGGCGTACGGTATGCGAGAATTTTGGTTGTGTAATTTGGGAAAAAATGCTAAAAAACCGTTGCAAATAATTGAGTATTTGCAACGAATTTAAAGTACCGACGACTTTAGTCCTCAGGTAGCGATGAGAAAAAATGATATTTTAATTAAAGCGAAGCATTAAAAAAATCGTTCAAACAATTTTCTAAATGCTCCACCTTTTTTATTTTTCTAAAATCTAAAATCAAGACCGATTAAACCCAATTCCGTCTTTCACCTCTTTTTCTAATAAATTAAACTCATTCACATCTTCAAAAATAATGTGATTCATCACTTTTTCGGTGCGTTCATCGGGCGTTAATTGAGCCATTCGCAAGTGTTGTTTGTGAACGGCTTGAGCGACGATTTTGCGGATAGTTCGGGCATTTCCGAAATATTTATGTTTCGTTTTGACGAGCTTATCAATGTATTTAATAATGTGGATTTTTGCCAAATCATCAAATTCCAACTCTTCTTCCTCGAGTAGCGTTTCCGCAATTTCAAACAATTGAGGCGTATTATAATCCTCAAAAATAAATTGTTTGTCAAAGCGAGAAAGTAAACCCGGATTTGCATCCAAAAACGTATCCATTTCTTTGGGATAACCTGCCACGATAACCATAAAATCGCCCCGTTTGTCCTCCATTTGTTTTAGTAAAGTTTCGATAACTTCCTTACCAAAAGCATCATTACTGTTCGTCAAAGAGTAGGCTTCGTCAATAAATAAGCCGCCGCCCATCGCTTCCTCAATCATTTTATTGGTCTTAATCGCCGTCTGTCCACTGTACGCAGCGACCAAATCTTTTCTATCGACTTCCACCAAATGCCCCCGTTCCAAAATGCCCAAACCTTTATAAATCTGAACAATCAAACGAGCAATTGTCGTTTTTCCAGTCCCAGGATTACCTTTAAAAACGGTATGTAAAGAAAACGCCTTCCGCACATCTTTACCGATTTCTCGGTAATAACGAGCGAGTTTTGCCATTTCTTCGACCTCTTTTTTTACCGAATTTAAACCAATTAAATCGTGTAATTGCGTTAAAGCGTCCTCCAATAAAGCCTCATCAATCGGAATAGTCGCTTTCCGATTTAAGCCTTTTGTAAAGACTTTTTTAACGTCTTGCAAATCAATCGTTGATAATTCGTCATTGGTTAATTTTGCAATACCTTCCTCATTTTGCATTAGGCGAAGCGCCATATTTTGCTTGGATTCCTCCATGATTCCGTTGATTAATCGAGCGTTTCCAAAGGTTTTTTCTCTATTTCGATATAATTCTACGACCTTTTTGTGCAAATATTTTTCGGCATCTTTTGCAAGAATAATATCTCTTTTTTTGGAAGCAAAACTTGAAATTTCCATTAATTCATCTGGCAAATAATCTGGAAACTGAATGACATTGCTCATTCGAGAAGCCAGACCAGGATTTGAATTTAGAAATAACGACATTTCCGCAGGATAACCAGCGCAGATAATCGCCAAATTACCTTTTCCGCCCGAAAGTTCGGTCAATAAAATCTCAATGACTTCCTTACCAAAATCTTTTCCATCATCTCCACGATTCGTCAAAGCGTAGGCTTCGTCGATAAATAAAACGCCACCTCGTGCTTTTTCAATCGCTTTTTTGACTTTCGGAGCGGTTTGCCCAATATATTCGCCCACCAAATCCGCACGACCAACTTCATGTACTTTGCCGTGTGACAATAAATCCAAGCTCCAATAAATTTGTCCTAAAAGGTTGGCAACCGTCGTTTTTCCAGTGCCAGGATTACCCATAAAAACCGCATTAAGATTAATCATTTGCGACTCATCGAAACCCTTATCTTTTCTAATTTTTATAAATTGTAAATATGTCGAAATATCATTAATTTGCGTTTTGACGGTCTCCAAACCAATCAAATCTTCTAACGCTTTTTTCGCTTCTTCAAAAGTTGGTTTACCAGCATCTCCTTGTGGCTCAGTCGTTGCAATCATACGGTTTTGTGTCAAAAAGTATTGGTATTCTCCATCTTGAATAACGGGTGCATCGCTGACAATAAACGGAATTACAGCAACCAATTGATCCATAAAAATCACCTCCAACGTGTACGTATCTTTATACCAATATCCGCCAGCATCTGCACCATAACCAGAATCCATTTTAATGGTTTTTTGCTTATCGGTGAAGTTGTAAAAATATTGCATAAAGGCTTTGTGTTGCCCAGCATCGTTATAAAAATTGAACTGCAATTCTAAAGGAAGATTATCCGTATAATTCAACGAATTTTCCAGTTCTAATTCGATATTGACATATTTTGTACTGTTGTAGCCAAAGGTTTTGAGGTAAGTTCTATCTTTTAGAATCATCCCATTTCGAGGACTTTCAAACAGTTTGATATGATTAATCTTGAAATACGGATTATTATCCGCCGTCACTAATCCACCACTAATTATATGAAAAAACGTTTCGCCAATATACGCTTCATTCATATAAACTTGCCAACGATACCGCCCAGCTTTCCACCAACCAACCTCGGGCGTTCCCCAACCTTCCCGAACGTAAAAAATATTGGTTTCTTTACCAATCGTCAATTGCTTTTTGAGTTCGCAAAGCTGCGTACTGTCATTTGTATTAGTACAAATTAATTTGACTTCAACATTCCAATCCGCTTCATCGAATAATTTATTGTAAAAAGCAAATTCACAATAAATATATCGACATTCTAATTCGTCAAAAACCATTCGATACTTTTTCGTATTGAAAAAGAGGTTTTCCTTTGAGCCAAAAACTTTTAAGTGTTGTAATTTATAGTTACCACCTATTGCGTCATTTTTTTTCGCCATCTGAGATTGAAATTCTTAGTAAAAATATATTTTAAGCATAAAACCAAAAATAGAAATATTGCGGTAAGATTACTAATGAAAAGGAATTAAAAACCATTTCTATGAAAAATGAGCCGTCTGAATTTTGTCTAAAATTCAATATCCAAGCGGTCTAAAACACCTATTTTTCCTCCCTTTTTTTCTTTGATGCCTTGTTAATTTTATACGCCAATATCCCGAAACCAATGACAAAATGTGCAATCACGATAAAGCCAACGATGTAATAAATTGAATTACTTTCACCCATAATTTTGAATTTTTCGCCAATTTATAACAGAATTAAATTTTACTTTATGACTTTTGTCACGAAAAACCGAGAAAGTCGGCAGCGCCGCATTAAGAAAGTTAAAAATAATAATTTAACCATGAAAACACAATTACAAACACCAGTACTGACCATTTTTGAAAGTGCGTTATTTCGGACGACCTCGACCGTTATTCAAACCGATGATTTTGTGCTAATTATCGACCCAAATTGGCTGCCGCAAGAAGTTCAAACGATTCGGGATTTTGTTAACACAATAAAAAAAAATCGACCGATTTATCTATATTTTACACATTCGGATTATGACCATATTATTGGTTATCAAGCATTTGCGGAAGCAAAGGTCATTATTTCAAAAGCATTCTCGGAAAATACGGATAAAGCAAAAATCATGGAGCAAATTAATGCCTTTGATGACGAATATTATATCAAACGTAATTATCCGATTACCTATCCGAAAGGGGATTTTACTATAAATAAAAACGGCGAAAAATTGAAAGTTGGGCATACCGAATTGCAATTTTTTGATGCAAAAGGTCACAATTCAGACGGTCTGATTTTGTGGATAGCATCATTGGGTATTTTGGTGGTTGGCGACTATTTGAGCAACGTCGAATTTCCGTATATTTATTACAGCGGAGCGGAATATTTGGCGACTTTAAAAAGGGTAGAAGCGATTGTAAAAACTGGTAAAGTCAAGTTCTTAATTACAGGTCACGGCGATTATACGAGTGATTTATTAGATATTCAAAAACGGTTTGCCGATTCGTATCACTACATTTCAGAAGTAATGGATTGCATTCAAAAGGATGAAACCTTTGATTTAAATGAACTTTGGGAACAATATGATTTTCAAGGAATTATGACCAAATTCCATGATGGAAATCTGGAAGTCTTAACAGCAGAATTAAAAGCGAATTAATATATTATCACCAAACGCAAGGTTTTGGGCATACGTTTTAATAAAAATAACAACTACCAAATGAAATATTATTTTACAATTATCGTGTTGAATTGTCTTCTTTTTAATTCTATCATCGCACAAGAAAATACAGGAAAAGTTACGCAAACACTTCGAGGAACAATCGCTGACGCAGTTGATGGTTTGCCTTTGGCGGGCGGAACGGTTTATTTATTGCCAAACAAAAAAAAGTCCGTCGTGACAGATAAATATGGCAATTTTCGTTTTGATTCGATTCCCGTCGGTCGCTATCAATTAAAGGCAGCTTATGTTGGTTACAAATCAGTTTTACTTTCGGAAATTTTAGTTGAATCTGGAAAAGAAAGTATTAAAAATATTTTATTAGAAATCGGAACGGAAGAATTGCGAGAAGTCGTGGTGGTAGCTGGTCGCCCGAAATTAAGTCCGCTGAGCGTTCAAACCATTACGGCAGAACAAACACAGCGTTATGCTGCAACGTTTTACGACCCGGCAAGATTAGTGACGGCGTTCGCTGGGGTGATTAATCAAGATGACCAAGCAAATAATATCGTCGTGCGTGGAAACTCCCCAACTTCAACGGTTTGGTGGCTCGAAGGTGCGGAAATTGTGAATCCAAATCATACGGCAAACGCAGGGACGGTTTCCGACCGAGTGATGCCAAATGGTGGCGGTGTAAATATTTTATCGGCTCAATTATTAGGCGATTCTTACTTTTTCAATGGCAATCATCCAATGCAATATGGTAATGGTTTGGGCGGAATTTTAGATATGCGATTGCGAACTGGTAACGATGAAAAACGAGAATATACGGCTCAAATTGGTTTGATTGGCGTTGATTTATCGGCAGAAGGCCCTTTTAAGAAAGGCGGTGCAGCGTCTTATTTAATCAATTATCGTTATTCGACTTTGGGATTATTGAATGAAATAGGGGTGCAACTGGGCGATGAAAAAGTATCTTTTCAAGATTTATCCTTTAACATTTCATTACCAACTGAAAACAGGGGTGATTTGACCATTTTTGGAATGTTTGGAACGAGTAGTAATGTCTTTGAAGCACAGCGTGATACGGCGGCTTGGACGATTCAAAAAGATAGAAGAGATATTTATTTCAAATCAAGAATGGGTGCGTTCGGTCTGACGTATAATGCGTCTTTAGCAGATAAAGCTTCTTGGAAAACGACTATTGTGGTCTCCAGTACGACTTCTATTCGGGAGGATTATCGCTTAGAAAATGACTACACTCGCCAGATTCTAAGCATTGATGACCGACAAGAAACAAAGGTTTCCCTTGCGTCAATTTTACAATATCGTTTTTCTGATAAAGCGACCTTAAAAACTGGTTTAAATGCGACTCAATATATTTCAAATGTTCGCACAGGAGAATTTGTTGCTTCGGATTCCGTGCGTATTTATATGGAAGGTTTTAGTCAAAATTGGCTGTATCGTCCTTACGCAAATTTGCAGTATAATCCGATTACGCAGCTACGATTCAATGTTGGTCTCGGTTACGCTTATTATGCAGCGAATAATACGAGTTCGGTTGAGCCGCTTTTTTCGGTAAAATATAATTTTAAACAAAATCAAGCGGTAAGTTTTGCCTATCGTTTGCAATCGCAATTGCAAAGTCCGACGGTTTATTTTGGTGCAAACATGATTTCCAATACCTTTTTTCCGAACGGAGGAGCGTCTGGTTATAATCAGAATTTAGAGCTGACAAAAGCCCATCATTTTGGTTTGGCGTATCAAACAAATATCTTAGGTAAGTTAAATATTGATGCAGAATTATATTACCAACACCTTTTTGATGTTCCGATTATTGACAATGGTATAAGTACGTTTTCAGCGTTGAATTTGTTAGATGAAAT
>Ga0222647_1000617_pt1 | contig 14077 bp, 8 predicted proteins | sample AntAcemetagen333_FD_179864 | JGI IMG/M metagenome (GOLD analysis project Ga0222647, IMG submission 179864) | Saline water microbial communities from Ace Lake, Antarctica - #333 | ecosystem: Environmental > Aquatic > Non-marine Saline and Alkaline > Saline | place: Antarctica: Ace Lake | collected...
ATAGGATTACCCATTACCAAGACAGCGTTTCTATCTAAAACACTTGAAAGTATCAAAAAACAGATTTACAGTGATTTTGAATTAATTATTAGAAATAATGGGAAAAACGATGTCATGAAGAATGAAATAAAGTTGGCAGTTGGAGATTTCATAAATCTTTCAAACGTGAAATATTATGAAAGTGAGGAGCAACTCACAATGCCTAATAATTTCAATAAAATATTGGAAAAGGCGGAGGGAGACTTTTTTATTATCATGAGTGATGATGATACTATGAACGAAAATTTTCTTTTAGAATTTGATAAATTAATTCTAACCTATCCGGAAACGAATGTTTTCCATTGCCGATGCCGTTTAATAAATGAAAATGAAGAATTTACAGGGATAACGGAGATTTGTCCTGAATGGGAGACACAAGAAGATTTCGTTTTTCATAGGATTAATGATCGTAGACTCTTTTATTTATCTGACTTTGTCGCTAAAACTTCAGCGCTAAAAAAGATAGGTGGATTCAATACACAGTGCAGTGGATGGGGGCTAGATGAACTAACTTGGTCAAATTTAGCAGCAGGAAATGGCATAGGTTATTCCTCTCGAGTATTACTTAATTACAGAATGTTTACAGGAAATTTCACCTCTTCAAAAGAGAATTTGAAACTTCGGTTCGATGATATTAAATTAATGTATGAGAATTTTCAAAAGATTATTAATGAGACCTGTTGTATTGTAGATAGTGTCTATCCTGCCGATTACATGCATAAATTAAATGAAGAACGAACTAAGGGTCAATATGATTTACTATTTAGATCTTTTACGTTTTCAAGTTCATTATTAGAACAAGCTTCATTCTATTTCCAAAATAAAAATACAATCCAAACTAAAAGTGCTGTAAAACTGATGTTGAAAAGGCAGTTGAACCTGAAATAGGTAGCTACTCCAAAACAACTATGTTATCTTTTCCAGCTTAAAGAATGTTGACCTTAAAAAAATTAAGTCAAAATAAAGTAGTCCAGAATTTTTCCTTTATGACTTTGGGCAATGTTATTTCCCAAGTTCTTTCATTGGTTACAGTTTTAAGAATCACACATTTTTTTGCTCCTGACGATTATGGCCTTTATACATTTATCACCTCACAGGGCTTATTATTATTAAATATAAGTGATCTAGGAATTCAACCTATTATAGTTAGGTCGATTGCAAGAGATAAAGGTAGTACAAAGGATTTAATTATTAATAGCCTTATATTAAGGCTATTAACTGTTACTTTTCTGACATTTCTGTATTTTATCTATAATCGCTTTTTTGGAATTCTATCTATAGAGGAGGTATTATTCGTAGGGCTGTGCGCACTAGTGTATGCTGTGTGGACAATTCTGGAATATGCATTTTTGGGACATCAAAAAATGTTTACAGCATCCTTAATAAAAATCACTTACGGAATCCTTTGGTTTGGAATGGTATGGTTGCTGCCACAAGATTATTTCTCTGTATATAACCTGATTTTTATTTTCGTGGGGCTCAATATTCTTCAGGGTATTGCTATGGGGATTCTTTTAAAGGTAAATGGAATGATGACAGGTGGAAGATTGACTTTTTATGATTCTACCAGACAAATCCTTACGCAGAGCTGGCCATACTTTAGTGTAATGTTAATTATGATCCCAGTTCAACAGTTTTATAATATTTACTTAGAACTTAATTCAAATGTTGAACAAATTGGATTTTTTAATCTAGCTAGAAAACTACTAGCACCGGTCCAAATGGTATTAACCTATGCTGTTTTAGCAGCATTTCCTAGTTTGTCAACGCTATGGGTACACGATAAAGCCAAATTTATAAAATTGATTACAAATGGGTTCCAATACTTTCTTATTATAGGAATGACCATGGCATTTTTGTTTAATTTATTTATTAAAGAAATCGTAGTAATTTTATTCTCAGCAGAATATTTACCTGCAGTTAAGGTTACCCAAATGCAAGTTTGGTACACATTGCTGATGTCTGTCAATTTAACAATATCAACTATATTTGGGTCAGTAAATAAAGAAAAATTAATATTTAAACTTGCTGTTATTAATGGATTAATCTCTATTCCCATGCTTTATTATGGAAGTTATTACGGAGCTTACGGATTATCGATTGCCTACGTGGTATCATTTGCAATGATGGAAGTAATCGTGTGGAGATCATTTACAGATATTTTGAATATTTCTGTTAAAAAGGATATGACATGCTGGCTACTGATTATTGGATTATTTTTGATCAGCACCTTTATAGTCAGCTACATTAGCTTACCAATTAAAATCCTAATTTCAATTTTAATGCTGACGGCAATAGTCTACTATTTCAATAGAAATTTTAAGGGAGATTACCAAAATGAATAAATATATAATACCCATTATTATTTTCTTGATTATACTCATATCACTTAAATTCTTCGAAGCTAGATTTTTAGGAGACTTAATTGGAATAAAGTTACCGGTAATTTTCATAACAATTTTGGTAGGCATATCACTTATCTACTTTTTTTCATGCAAGGGTAAATTTGTTTTGCCTGTTCAACTTCTTACTATTTCGCTTCTTTTTTCCATAGTATCAGCTTACATTGTATGGGGTCAGTCAATAATGGATAGCTTGATGAGAACAATGCCATTGGCTGTAGTACCGTTCTTCTTTTTATTATCCAGATTTAATGTTAAAATAAATGTTCTGGAAACTGTAATTTTAATTTTTGGATATTTATACTTTACACTAAACATTTTTCAATTATTAAATCCTTCTACAGCTTATTTTGGATACGCTTTAGTAAGTGAAACTGGCGGGTATGTGGAAAGCAGAGGAGTAACAAGGGTAATTTTTCCCGGCGCAGGTATATTTTGGCTAGCATGTTTCATTTCTGTTAACAAAGTCTTGAAAAAAAATGAAAATAAGTATATACATTTGCCATTAGTCGTTTTGGGCTTAGTAATACCAGTTCTTCAAGCTACAAGACAATTAATCGTATTTTCTGTTGGATTATATACGTTTCATTTTTCCGTCCATTTATCACTAATTAAAAAAGTTATCTTGTCATTTTTGCTAATTATAGTAGCTGTTTACATTTTTAGCTTAGATTTATTAGTATTCGAAGGTTTGCATGAAAAATCAGTAGAGACAAGTTCCGAAGGTATTAAATATATAAGATTAATTACTGGCGAATATTACCTTACAGAATTTTCTGATACTATGTTTACCAAATTTTTTGGAAACGGAGTTCCAAGCGGAAAAAGTATGTATGGAGCTGTAACAGCAAAGCTAATTGATAAAGGCATTTTTTTAGAAGATGTGGGTATAATTGGACTATATTCTCAATTTGGAATATTAAGTGTAATTGCATGGGTACTTATTTGGTACAAATCATTTACTGTTAAATTGCCCAAGGAATACAGTTACTGCAAATATTATCTATGGTCAATTCTTTTTACATCATTAACCTCTGGATCTATATATAATATACATTTTGCAATCAGTACCATTTTGACACTTTATATATATAATCAAGTTCAACTAGAAAGAAAATCATATTTGAAAAATTTGCTAAAATTATTTATATCACAGAATAGTGCTATTTCCATTAATTCTGAAAGGTTAAATAATTAATAAATTTGAAAAAAGTATATTTAGAAGTAGCCAAAAATAAGAATCGGATTTTACAAATGCAAAAATTGAATTTCTCAAAGATTATTTTCATCGACATAAAGGTCTAAAATTCATAATAGTATAATAAATCATAATTGTATAACAAATCATAAATCCAAAAATACATATTGATAAAATTTTATACATTAAAATTGAATTTAATTATATAATTGTTACATTAGAATGAGAAAGTGAAAAGACAAAGATAACTATATAACACTCTTTGCTAGAATCCCCATCCTAAATAGAAAATCTTAAAAATATTTTTAAATTTTATGGATTTAAAATAATAAACGATATTAACCCTTAATAATATTTTAACTCAGTAATTCAGCAATAAAACCAATACGCTCAATTCATTCATAAAACCCTAATGAAAATTATATATATATCAAACTCATATTTTTTTGATATGGATTTATCTTTTACTACAGAAATGTTCAAAATATCTGACTTTTACTATGTTCTTGACATACCGATTTATGCTAGAAATTCAACAGCATTAACATTGAAAACTAATCAAAAGAAAGCAGGCATTTATCCTGCAATACATTTTCATCAATTTTTGGAATATTCTGATTTTCTTGATTTAAGCAAAACATTTATCATATATCGATGCTCTAAAAAAACATATGCTATTTCAAATTTAAAAATTCAGTTACAGCTTTCTCAATTGATCAAAAAGTTAGATCCCACTATTATTCACTGTAACAATTTTTTAAACAAGAATTTTTGGCTGTTTTTAAAAACGAACTTAACACCAAAACTCTTAACAGTACATGATCCTTTACCTCATTCAGGTGAGGTAACAAAAAAAGATTCAAGAAAAAGAATTTTCAATTTCAAACACATCCAGAATATCCTCTTGTTAAACAAAAGTCAGACTGAGAATTTCATTAGATCTACCGGATTTTCGTTAGACAATCTTTATTATTCGAGATTGGGTGCATACACTTATTTGAGAAAGTATAGCAACCTATCATTGCACGTAAAGAAGCCATTTCAGGTACTTTTTTTTGGCAGAATTTCACCCTATAAAGGAATTGAAGAATTGTGTCAAGCTTTCAAATTGATTGGTGAAGAACATTCAAAGGCGACATTAATTATTGCAGGTAGAGGTGATTTTTGGTTTGATGTAACCAAATATTCAAATTTAGGACATATTTGCATTATCAATCGGTTCATACCCAATTCTGAATTAGTCAATCTAATTGAAACATCTAGTTTTGTAGTTTGTCCTTACACGGATGCAACCCAGAGTGGGGTTATTATGAGTGCCTATGCCTTAAATAAACCTGTGATAGCCACAAATGTTGGAGGCCTCAAAGAAATGGTGTCACATGAAGAGACAGGACTATTGATTGAACCTTCTAATATGAATGAATTATATCTGAGTATAAAAAAACTAATTGAGAATCGGATTTTGGTTGAACAAATGGAAAGAAATATTGAAAATTTAAATAAAACAGGCTACATGAGTTGGACAGGAATAGCAAAAGATATCCTAGCCATTTATTCTACAATCAAATGAAAAAGCCAGTATTGAATATTTTACAGGTTATTTATTCCTTAAATCAAGGGGGCGCTGAAAGGTTCGTAGTTGACCTTTCAAATGAGTTAGCAACATCCCATAAGGTCACAGTCCTTACTTTAAGAGATGACGTGCTTTTTGATAATTCATTTTTTAAAAAAGAAGTTAACAGTAATGTAACTTATATCAATTTCCCACTAAAAGAAGGATTTAGAGCTATTGATATATATAAAATAGACAAAGTTGTTAAAGAATTAAATCCTGATGTAATTCATGCACATTTAGACACTATTTATTATTTCTTATTAAGATCTATTTTTGATAGTAATATTAAAATATTTCATACCATTCATAACGATGCGGCGTTTGATGGCAGGAAAAAATTGGCAAGTTCAGTTAGAAGGTTGTTTTACAAATTCAATAAAGTAAAGCCAATTACAATTTCAATTGAAAGCGATTTATCGTACAAGTATTATTACAACACAGGAAATCCAATACATATTAATAACGGAAGAAAAAAACCAACAAAATCACCTATTTACGAGTCTGTAAAAAAAGAAATATTAGATATGAAGGAGAATATAAGTGATTTAGTTTTTATTCATTTGTCACGATTCAACGAAAATCAAAAAAATCATTCCTTGTTGATTAGGGTTTTTAATTCTTTATTATCTGAAAGGCATAATTTGATTCTACTTATAATTGGAAGAGATTACGATAGTGAGGAAGCTAAACACATACAGGAATTAGCAACTAAAGGGATATACTTCCTAGGCGGTAAAGAAAATATAGGTGATTATTTATTCTTATCTGATGCTTTTTGCTTAACCTCCAATTTTGAGGGTTTGCCTATTTCTTTGCTAGAATCATTAGCTTGTGGAGTAATCCCCATATGTACACCGGTGGGTGGTATAAAAAATATTATAGAACATGGTATAACCGGATATCTGAGCGATTCAATTTCAGAAGAAGAATATTCAAAAGTTGTAAGAGAATTTATAAATAATCCACATAAAATATTGAAATCAAAACTTGTTGATCATTTTGATTCCAACTTTTCTATTAAAATTTGTGCATTAGAGCACGAAAAAGCATATTTAAAAGTCTAGTTTCCAAATTTAAACTATTTAATTTTAAAGGATTATATTAAATTAAGCCTCGTTTTAATTAATCCCTAAATCCTTTAAAACGTTTAAAATTTCCTATACCAATTATCTAAAATGAAAATCATCAAATTATATGAGCACAAAGCAAATACAGGTGGAATTGTAAACTTTCAATTAGATCTAGAGAAATATTACGAATATTCTCAAAATGAATATTTTTACTTCCGAACTGGAAAAGTTAGAAATAGTAGATTTTTATCAAATTCTTTAATAAGATGGTTTGATTTAGCTTTGTCCTATTTAATTTTTCCCTTTTACTTGATGATTATTAATCCTGACCTTATAGAGATTAATACTACTCTCATCAGGAAATCTTATTATAGAGATAAGATGTATTTCAATATTTTCAATTTTCTATTTTCAAAAAGAAAAACGTTATTGTTTATACATGGATGGAATGAGTCATTTTATGACAGCATTATTTCTATGGAAAAAAACAAGGCTGTAAACTACTTTAATAGCTATAATTCAATTATTGTTTTGGCAAATTCCTTTTCCAACAGATTAAAATCAATTGGCGTTGATCAGACGCAAATTTCCGTTATTACTACAGGTATAGATCTTGCTACATTTGAAAAAAGAAAAAGAATAGTATCAAAAATTGATAGTATACTTTTTTTATCAAGAATGGAAGAGGAAAAAGGTATTGTCGATTTTATAAATGCTATTCCACTAATTTTAAATTATGATAAGAATATAATTTTTAATGTTGCAGGAGATGGAAGCTTCTTAAGTGAGGCCAAAAATCATGAAATTTCAAAAACTTATTCCGAAAATATAAATTTTCATGGTTATATTAAAGGAGAGGAAAAGATCAAATTGCTTAAGTCTTCAACGGTTTATGTATTTCCATCATATCACGGTGAAGGATGTCCTGTTTCAGTTTTAGAAGCGATGGCTTCAGAACTTCCTATTATTTACACTAATGTAGGTGCTATGAAAGAATTACTGCTAGATGGCATAAATGGTATTTGCATCCATCCAAGAGACCCCAAAGCTATAGCAAAATCAGTAATTGATCTTATAACTAATAGATTGGTTATGAAAAAAATTGGTGAAGCCAATAAAAAAATGATTAAAGAAAAATTTGATTTAAGAAAAATATTTTCTCGAATTGAAGATATCTATCATAATGCTTAACTACTATTCGAATAAATCACATATGGGTAAATTGCTGCAATAATCAGCCTGTCTAACTACTTCACACCAAAATACTTTTTTCTCAGATTGTATACAAACTCATCGAGATAATTATAAATATACTTTTCGGATACCATTTGGTAGATTCCTAGGAGATTCCTACTTAGCTTACTGATGGCAGTATGAACCCAGTTTAATGCCTCATTTGTAGAAGTTTTAGATGATTTTACTTTTACATGGTTATTTATCAACCTTTCTAGGTTTACATAATCTTGGATTTTATCAGTAGTTAAACCCGATTTTTATCTATTGAATCCTCCACAAACTGCTCTATGGATTCTGCCGTCACATTTATGCGTACTTTCATTTTAATGAAACCGGACTGCTGACTTTTTTCCTCGTAACAATATCCTCTAATTGGGGGAATTCTGCAGTAACAGAAAGTCAAGTGAGCAGAAAAGATTGTTTGCCTCCATTATCGTATATGATTTGAGAGAAGTTCTTTTCCTAAACTTACTGAATTCAAAAAACCTACTTCAACTAAACTAATACTATTTTGAAAAACATTTGCACGGTCAGCAGTAAATCCGACTGTTTTCAACGTAGCTTTACAAGAAAATCTCAAAACTTTCCTTATCTTGAAAATGGTGGGTAAATTCACTAATATTCATTGCTTCGTGTATTTTTAAACAAGAAAAGGAATTTGAATAAAGTATGAAATTAGTTGACCTAGGCTGTCAAATAAGGTTCTACCACGAATTTAATGGAATAGCTATCTTTGAGCAAAAAGATGTTTACGGAGAATCTTTTCACAAGAATACTAGATTTAGAAGATGGATGGGTAGTCGAATCAGTTGACACTGATTTTTCTAAAGAGGAAATTTTCATCCAAATAGTCTGTTTGTTGGAGCAGTTAGAAGATGCCCAGACCGGTGAACTCTGCAAAATTTACGATCACGCGCCAGCACGTAAATGGAGGCACTTGGACACGATGCAATACAAAACTTACATCAGGTGTGAACTGCCTCGGATTAGTACTTCTCAGGGTAAAATAAAGACTGTCCAGCCCAACTGGGCCTCTGGATACGTGCGTCATACCTTCCTGTTTGAACATGCGATAATCGACTTGTTGAAAGCGAGTAAAAATCAGACCAAAACTGCTCAAATTATGCGCTGTGGGTTTAACGTAGTAAATCGTGTCATGCACTTGAGCACAAAAAGAGGCATGGAGAGAAGAAACTATACAGAGCTGGTATTAGCTCAATTAAGTATCGATGAAAAGGCCTTCAAGAATGGGCATCACTACGTTACCGTCCTGAGTCATCCCGGATCGGGGTGTGTACTTGATGTGGAAGAACATCGAACAAAGGAGGCCTGTAAGTCATTATTTAATAGAACATTAACTGAAACTCAACTGGGGCAGGTAACTACAATCAGTATGGACATGTGGCCCGCTTATATTAATACGGCTCAAGAGCTACTTCCCAATGCTGCGATCACACACGATCGGTTTCATCTGATCATGTACCTCAATAAGGCTATTGATCAAGTGCGCCGAAGAGAAGTCAAACAGCATGACGAGCTTAAGAATACGCGCTATGCCTTACTTAAGAATCCGGAAAACCTCACCGAGAAACAGCGCATTAAGTTTGAGTCAATTATAGGTGCTAACTATGAGGTTAGCAAGGCTTGGCAGGTAAGAGAAAACTTCAAAGATCTATTCAGCTCCGGAAAGCTTTTCGCCTGGACACTTTACAACAAATGGACTACTGACTCGAAGCGGAAAAACATAAAGGAAATAGACAAAGTAATAGAAACATTTAACAACCATATTTCCGGGGTAGTAAATGCATTGATAATGAATCTAAGCAATGCAATGGCTGAGCGGCTAAATGGTAAAATACAAGAGCTTAAAACAGTAGGAAAAGGCTATCGGACCTTCGCCAACTTTAGAAGCGCAATACTGTTTTTCCATGGCGGCTTAGATCTATATCCCCACTAACTTAAGGGTAGAACCTCAAATAATATTTGGCTAGGTGAAGGATTCCATAAAGTCATATTATAAGGTTTAAAAGCAATATTATGAATAAGAAACTCAAAAGAATTATTATAACCCTTGGTTTACCAATAACTTATTTTTCTGCGTTATGGTTAAGATTCACCAGCAATGGGCAGCGCCTCCAATCCAATGAGAGGCTATTTTCAGTTTTAGGAATATTCCCAATTTTAGATGAGTACTATCAACCGCTCATCAATCCCAAAAAACATCTCAAAAAGTCCCTACGAGCGGATCGAGATCTAAAAGGGATTGATTGGAATATTGAAAAACAACTTGAGATATTAAATCAGTTTCATTTTATGGATGAATTAAAGAAATTCCCTTTCGAAAAACGTAAGGATACAGAGTACTTTTATGACAATAAAATGTACGCATCGGGAGATTCCGAATATCTCTACAATATTGTAAGACTTTTTAAACCAAAAAGAATCATAGAGATCGGAAGCGGAAATTCTACTTTGATGGTCATCAATGCCATTCAAGAAAACAAAATTGAATCATCTGAATACCAATGCCAACACATTTGTATAGAACCTTATGAACAGCCGTGGTTGGAAAAAGTAGATGTTGAGCTGAAAAGAAACAAAGTAGAAGAACTTGACCTTTCTTTCTTTACCATCTTGGAAGAAAATGACATTCTTTTTATTGATTCCTCCCACGTGATAAGGCCACAGGGAGATGTTTTATTTGAAATATTAGAAATTTTACCAATGCTTAAATCTGGCGTAATTATCCATATCCATGATATTTTTACACCAAAAGACTATTTGGATGAATGGATATATCAAGATAAAAAGCTTTGGAATGAACAATATCTCTTAGAGGCATTTCTCTCATTTAATACAAGTTTTGAGATAATAGGAGCTGTTAATTACCTAAGTCATAATTATAGGGAAGTATTAGGGCAAAAATGTCCAGTTTTCAAATCGCAACCTGGACGGGAACCCGGAGCCTTCTGGATCAGAAAGGTTTGATATAAAACCTAAAAAGGCAAGTCAAATCTTGCTATCCGATATTAAATGCAAGATTTTGCTTTGGAACACACCTGAAAGTGATGGTTTTACCCTTAAGTTAGTGGAACATATAGCTAATAATACCAAAACTATCACTAGACAATTCTCAGGTATTAGCTATATCACTCACATCCATCTAATCGCAAGATGATTTCAGAAATCAACCACTTTTTATTGACTGGCTTGCATTAAATTCGTGGTAGAACCAAAATTATTAGACTAGATTATAAAAAGACCGTATTTGAAATTTCAAATAAGGTCTTTTTATAAATTTCAGTGTGAGAAATAAACTGTTTTACTCGTTTCCAACTATTCTAACCTTACCCCCTTCTTTAGGATTAGCATCAATATTTATTATAGGAGAAGGTGAAGTTGTCGTGCCAGGAAGATGAATGGAGGCATCATCAATATAAATAGTAGTGACAGCAGGTATTGTTCTAGCAGTATAATTATTTACTGACCAACTCAATTCTGTTGTAGATAATCCATCTCGATCCTTCGAAGGATAGGTTGTCACATTACTTATGTCATAAATTAGGGTATCGTTACCTTCCAAATCACCTTGCCAAATCATGACTCTTCCATTTCCATTTGACCCATGAATATATCTGGCTTCGATTTTGAACCATTTACCAATTGGAATAGGAAGTGTATTTAAAGGTTGATAGTTAAATGAAGATCCGCCAGGAAACCACTCGCCTGTATTTCTCAATTCAATAAAGTTATCTCCACGCGATCCTTTACCTCCTGAAACACCTAAACCCATTGTAAAAATTGGGTGGCTTCTTGAGCTTGTAGTTTTGACTTTCCACTGCATCATATTATGCCAAGAGACACCATAAAAGTCAACTTTTTGGGGTAAAAAATACCATGCGGAATATATTGCGTCCTTATTGCTATTAGGTTGACCATCTACGCTATATCTAAATAACTGAGTGGATGCCATGTCAGTACCAGCATCAACAGTTAATTTGTAAGAAAATGACCCAGATTTTGCTCTTTCCTTGGAGGCGTCTGAAAATAAAACCCGATTTGCATTCATTTTATAGTTCCCTCCACCTGGACTCCATTCTGATAGATTTCCTGTTTCTGCGGTGGCTTTCCACAATAAAGCACCTGTAGTATTCATTCTTAAATTAGAGGAAGTTTGAATTGGCTCTTTATTCCTATTTTCAGTACTATCGGATACAAATTCCGGATAACCGATCCCGTTATTATCAACATCATTTAGTGATGTTGAGGTATTACTATTTAAAATGGTTATAGGTAGTAGAAGGACTAAAATTATATTTATGTTAATAATTGATAATATTTTCATTGTATTACGGTGCTTTAAGTAAAATTTTAATGATCCTAATTCTTTAATATTTATCGGGGCGGAGGCGACCGATATTTTTCTTACGCTAACTAAACAAATCCAAAATAAAATACAATTCAAAGACGACATTTTGCCTTAATATACGATCTCATTTTTTTAGAATTCCAATTTCCAGCCACTGACTTAATGATAAATCATTATTTAAATTTAAGCGTTGTGACCATACTTAGCCTATTTTTGGGGCATTATGTTCATTTTTTATAAAGATCAACATGATTGCATTTATTTAAAAACTAATCTATTGATAAATATTTTTATTTACTCTCATAAAATTGTATTTCATGACTACTTAAAACTAGTTTGATATTGCTATATACAGATTGTAAAAAGCAATCAATACAATAGTGTTTATTTTTATCGATTATCTCATAAGATAAGGTAAATTTTTTTAATTATTTTTACTAATCAGATAAAATTTCGAAGAATGTATTTTCTTTCCATTGAATGTTTCAAATTATTTTTTTTTAAACTATACTAAATTGGATTTGAAATACACTTAATATAAGATTATAATATGTCTGTATCGAAATTTATCTTTTAATAATATTTTTTACTGAAATACTTTTCCCAATAAAACTTAATATAAGCCAGTAACAATTAGACTCAAAACTGATACGTTGATAGTAACTTTGCATTTTGGATAACCATCCAAAGATTATTTGGGTGTCGTACTCATAATCACCCAACAGATTAATAAAAATACTAAGAGAATTGGAAGTCGGTGTAGGCCCTAATTCCTGGTATCAATCAACAAATCCTCAATACCAATAAACTCTTGACCCACTCTTTGTGGTTTTTTTGACCGAAACGACATCCTGTATAAATGCTGTCATAGTGACTTTTTACTTATATGGCTTTATCATTTTAAAGCCTATAATTTTATTCTTTAATAAACTTCCTACTAGAAAGATTATGCCCATTTCCTATTAAATGAAGGACATAAACCCCCATATCTAAGTCAGAAACATCTATTGTCACTGCAGAATCTTCTGGTCTTGCTCGGAATGACTTCTCGACAACGCCATTCATAGACACCACTCTAAATTCAAAATCATAAATTCCATCCAAATTGGTAAAGATTACATTAAGGTATTCTAAAGTTGGATTCGGGCCGATTATATACTCCAACAGGACATTCGGGGTGTCTTTTGCCTGGTTATCAACTACCTTTAAAATTACTGCTTCAGAGAAATAAGATTGGCTATTGGTATCAGTGATTCTCGCTACAAGCTCATGGTTTCCTTCAGGGATATTTTTCCAGTCAATTCCTGAAAAATCTTGAGTTAGTTCGGCAACTAACTCGTTCCCATTGAAAAGTTCAACTTTTTCAATTGTGGCATCATTACTTTTTATTTCAAATTCAATATGAACCTCACTCATTGCCTCAAAGTCAGACTTTTCACTTGGTAATCGAATTCTGATTTCAGGACCAACTAATGTTCTGAAATGTTTAGTAAGACTAATGTCTTTCTTCGGCATATCAAGCTCGAAAAGGGTTTGATTTCCAACTTCAACACCATCTAAACTCCAATGGTCAAATACCATATTTTCTTCATTTTCTGCCAAGAATATTATTTTTTCGCCTACTTCGGCTTTAGTTAAATCGGAAGTAGTGGTAATCTTTCCTATTGTTTCTTCCTTACTGGTTGACATTGTAATTCTATAGGTCTCATTACCCTTAAAATCGGGATAGGTGATTTTGGTTGTTATCAGCCTTGCAATCTCATCCTTTGAAAGTTGTCTGCTCCACATCCCAACATTATCCAGGATCCCTTCAAATCTCCTATTGTATGCGGCATTGTTTGTAAGTGAAGCTGAACCTATCGTCAATTCCAAGTCTGATTTGGCTATGGTTCCTGAAAACTGGGGGGATTTTTCAGGCTCAGTCGTATCCATAAACAAACTGTAGCCCTCACCTGATTTGTAGGTGGCAATTACCCTTATCCATTTGCCCAAAGGAACTGTCTGGGTAGATACCCAATCTTTCAGATCCGGACTATTTGTACGGATTCTTATTTTGTTATCACTTGTAATCGCCATGGAATAGGTCTGATTTTCAGGCCAAGTAGCTGAAAATGTCTTACCTAGTATGATACTGCTACTCGCCTGACC
>Ga0222647_1000620_pt1 | contig 14020 bp, 12 predicted proteins | sample AntAcemetagen333_FD_179864 | JGI IMG/M metagenome (GOLD analysis project Ga0222647, IMG submission 179864) | Saline water microbial communities from Ace Lake, Antarctica - #333 | ecosystem: Environmental > Aquatic > Non-marine Saline and Alkaline > Saline | place: Antarctica: Ace Lake...
TTGCACTATAAATTAGTAAAAATTTATATTATGAAAACAATTAAAAAAAGAGTGCTAGTGGTAGTTTTTATTTTGGGAACATTATTTAACTACGCAAACAAAGAAAGACATTTTAACAAAACGATAAATCCTGAAAAAGTAAAAGTAGTTTTTAAGGATGTTAAAAAAGGACAACTATTAACTGTTAAAGATGAAAATGGAGTTCAAATTTATTCTGAAACTGTTTCTAGCGAGGGTGAATTCGTTAAATTCTTTGATGTATCATCTTTAAATAATGGGTTATACACTATTGAATTACATAAAGAATTTGTGATTATTATTAAATCTCTTATAGTTAAAGACCATAATGTGTCTTTTATTGAAGATTCTGAAAAAATAATTTTTAAACCAGTTATCAGAAACGAAGAAAATTTAGTTTTAATTTCTAAAATGGATTTTGATAAAAAACCTGTAAAGATTGCTTTATTTTTTAATGGAGAAGTTATTTACTCAGAAACCACCAAAGGTGAAGAAATGTTAAAAAGAGTGTATCGACTAGATAAAGAATTAAAAGGAGATTATAAAGTTACTGTTTATTGTGATGATAAAAGTTATAGTAATGAGTTTAGACTTTAAGTGTTGATTTATTGATTGTTGTAGTTAAGTTGTGAATTTAACGAAAGAACGAGCCTTAATTGGCTCGTTTTTTTTTATTCTTATCTATAATAAAATGGCTTAAGCTCCCGGGAAGTTTGGCTTTCTTTTTTCTAAAAAAGCAGTGGTTCCTTCTTTAAAATCGTTGGTACCAAAACAATCACCAAATTCTTCAATCTCTACATCAAAACCATTTACACCGTCTTCAAAATTTGCGTTTACTGCTCTAATTGCTGCAGAAATTGCTACAGACGAATTCCTTAAAATTTTACCAGCAATTTTTTCTACTAAAGGCAATAGTTCTTCTTGCGTAGTTACATGATTTACTAAGCCACAACGTAAAGCTTCATCAGCAGGAATCATTGTTGCCGTCATAATCATTTCCATAGCTTTACCTTTACCAACTAATTGCGGCAAACGTTGTGTACCTCCATAACCTGGAATTACACCTAATGAAACCTCTGGTAAACCCATTTTTGCATTGTCGGACGCAATTCTAAAATGACAAGCCATTGCCAACTCTAAACCACCTCCTAGAGCAAAACCATTAATTGCAGCAATTACCGGGATTGATAAATTTTCTATTAAATTAAACAACATTTCTTGACCTTTTCTTGCTAAAGTTCCTCCTTCATCAATAGAAAAATGAGAAAATTCAGAAATGTCTGCACCAGCAACAAAAGCTTTATCTCCACTTCCTGTAAGTACAATTACTTTAACATCTTCATCATCTTCTAAAGCTTCAAAAGCATCACTTAATTCATGAATTGTTGCGCTATTTAAAGCGTTTAATTTATTGGGTCTATTAATAGTTATTTGTGCTATTTTATTATTTTTTGCAACTAAAATGTTATCAAATTTCATATTCTATAATTTAAGGCAAAACGTTATTATTTTATATTTTGGGCAAAATTACCGTAAAAACAGTTCCAATTCCTTCTTCGGATGTAAAAGAAATTGTACCATCATATGCTTCTATAATATTTTTAATCATTGGCAAACCTAAACCCATTCCGCTTGATTTTGTTGTAAATTTTGGTTCAAAAATTAAATCTTTTACTTGTTCTGAAATTCCTTTACCGTTATCAATAACCGTAATTTTTATATTATTTCTTTCTGACGAAACTACAACATCAATTATTGGATTTTCTTGATTATCTGACGCTTGCATTGCATTTTTAACCAAGTTTGTAACAATTCTTATCAACTGAGTTTTATCTAAATTAGCATAGAGTTCTTTTTCTTTTGGATTATAACAGATGTACTCTTCGTTAAAAATTTCTAAAGCCAATTTAACAACACTAATAATTTCAATTTTTTCTCTTTTTTGAGTTGGCATTTTAGCAAAATCAGAAAAAGCAGACGCAATAGAGCTCATTACATCTATTTGCTGAATTAATGTTTTACTATACTCTGCTAATTTTTCTCTAATATTTTCATCTTCGGGATTAAATTTTCGCTCAAAACTTTGCACTGATAAACGCATTGGCGTTAGCGGATTTTTAATTTCGTGTGCAACTTGTTTTGCCATTTCTCGCCAAGCTTGTTCTCGTTCACTTTTTGCCAATTTTACAGCACTTTCTTCAAGTTGATCAATCATATTATTATAAGACTCCACTAAAATCTTGATTTCTGAGCTTGCTGCATTTAAAATTATTTTTTCATTCCGTTTATTTAAACGTGTTTGTTGCATTTTATCAGAAATTGTTTGTATTGACCTTGTTATGTAACTGGATAATAAATAAGCCATGGCAATAGCAATGATAAACATCAGCAAATACACCAAGGCCAACCTGTACATAAACTCTATTAATTCCTTTTCTATTTCAGAATTATCTTGGGTAAATTGCAATTCTAGAATACCAATCCTCTTAAATTTAGGATCGTTTATATAAGAATATGAGGTTTGGTATCCTACACCATCTTCTTCTCTACTTTTTAATATTTTATGATTTGAATTTTGAGATAATTCATTTAAAACAAAATAAATTAAGGGTTTTATATTCGTTTCTTCAAAGGCATTTGTTTTAGAGGAAACTAATAAATTACCATATAAATCAAAAATGGAAATATTTAATTTATTGATCGATGAAATTTCATAGATACGTTCTTGAAATATTTTTGATAAATTTTCTGTATTTACTAAATAAGTAGTTTTATTGGTTAACTCTAACTGAATAGTTTCTTGTGTTGTTGCTTCTTTTCGCTCAAAACGTTGAATATTATAATCTTTTGTTTGTTCGTCATATTGATAAACTGTTACGCCTAAAATTAAAACGGATGCCAAAAGCACCAATAAAATCATAGACAAAAAAATACGTATTCTAAGTGATATGTTTTTAAATATTCTCAAGAAAATTAGTTTTTTTACGTTTCGTTTTCATTAATAAAAAATCATCAAAATAAAATTCGTTGTTTCTTTTTAGGTTACAATAAACGTTCCAAAAAAGAATATAAATCTAAACTACATATTTTATATCTTAAAGTGCAAAAATATACAAATAAAAAAGTCATTACGATTAACGTAATGACTTTTAACATTTAAAAAATAATATATTTTTAATTTACTTTAATTTTAATTGAATTATAGCCATCCGATCTAATCCCAATTATTCCAGAAACGCTTTCTCCTTTTTTAATAGTAACTCCGTTTATATCGTAATCTAGTAAGTCTTGTTGAAACTTTTTATTTGCAGCACTTGCAGCTATCATATTTCCACCGGCTAAACCCGGGCCAACTAACAAACCTATTGGCGTAGAACTTGTTTCTGTTTGAAAACCGTTCTGTGATTTGTTTGTGTATAAATTAATTGGTGTAAGCAATAAATACCATAAATAAGAAGCCGGGCTTTGTTTTAAGGAACTATAAACTTTATCATTTTCCATGATGTATAACTTAGAACCATCATCATAAGTTAAGTTTACGTCTGTACCAAAAACTAAATCTTCATTAGAGTTATTTGTGACTTTAATAGCCACTAAACGCACACCTCTTGCTACTTCTTTCTTTTTGTACTTTTTATCTAATAATTCGTACTTGTACTGCAAATTAACTGACTTATCGGTAGCAGTAGAATAGTAATTTATATTACTAGGGTTGATGGTTTTGTAACCAGAAGCACAACTTGATAGTAAAGTAATAACAGCTAATGATAAAATAATTTTTTTTAAATTCATTTGATTATTTTTTAGAGATAAAATTTGAAATGCTAACCTAATTGATTTAATAAAATTGACCTAACAAAACTGTATGATCTTTTAACTTTAGAATCATTCTTTATATAAGTGGTATAAACTTTTTTCTAAATATAATAATTAATGGAATTCCTCTTGCTAAAATCCAAAGTGTAAATGCAATCCAAATAGCGACTAACTTATAATCTAACCAATCAAAAAAGAAAAGTGTGGGTATAAAAACAAAACCTGTAGAAATAATTAATACATTTCTTAAGTATTTCATTTCTCCCATCCCTTTAAACATTCCATCAAAAATAAAAGTGATGGCACTTATGGGTTGGGTTAAAATTACAATCCAAAAAACATGATAAAATTGTGCTAAAACTAATGGGTCTTTTGTAAAAACTTCCCCAATAGAATTGTAAAATAAAAAAGAGATAGTTACAACAATAGCACCCATAAAAAGGCCATACTTTACTAACTTGTTACTAAGCACTATTAATGTTTTGTAGTCTTTTGCTCCTAATAACTTTCCTGATAAAATATTGCCAGCACTAGAATACCCATCAATCATAAAAGCACCTAGCAACCAAAGGTTTAAACCAATTGTGTAGGCTGCAATGTATTCTTTTCCATAATCTGTGGCAAATGCTGTCGCAAAATATAAAGCTGTATTTAAAGCGATTGTTCTTATAAAAAGGTTGCCTATCATTCCCAATAAATTTGGGATTTGTTCATGAAACGGAAAGCTTATTTTTAAGGAAATCGATGTTTTTTTTATTAGTAAAACCAACGCTATTATTGCCATTGTTATTTGGGCAATTAAACTTGCATACGCTGCTCCTTCAATATTCATTGCAGGAATAAATCCTTCAATACCGTATACAAAAGCAATATCTAAAACGATGTTTAACAAAGCACCTACAATTGCTATAATCATAGGATAAAACGTGTTTTGCAAGCCTCTAAAAATTCCAAAAATAGAAAATACGAAAAGCGAAAATGGGAACCCAAAAATTCTAATTTTAAAATAAATTACACACGCTTCTAAAACAGGACCTGATGCATTGTAGAACTGAAAAATCTGTTCTGCAAACGGATACGAAATTGCCAAAATTAATAAACTACCTAAAACTACAATCGCTATAGCTTGAGCTGGTAACGATTTAATTTCATCCAATTTATTGGCGCCAACATATTGAGAAATTATTGACGAAATTGCACTTCTAATTTGTCCAAAAACCCAAACCAACATAGAAATAAACGCACCAACAATACCCACTGCTGCCAAACTTTCTGTAGCATTTTGATCGATATTACCAATAATTGCAGTATCTGTAATAGATAACAAAGGTTCTGCGATACCAGCAATTAAAGCAGGAATTGCCAGTTTATTAATATGTTTAAAGCTAATGTTCGTTTTCAAAAATATATATTTTTAGCAAAGGTACATATCTAAAAAGTTTGAATACACTTTACTTTCTGAAAAATGAGTAACTTTGTAGTCTATAAAATTCTTTTATGAAAAACATTTTAGTACCTATCGGATCTACAGAAAGTGCACAAAACACCTTACAATATGCCATTGATTTTGCTGCTGATGTAAGTGCAAATATTCTAGTTTTTAGAGCATACGGTGTGCAAACTAAAGCAGGAGTCATGAAAAATATGAATACGATTATAGAACGTGAAACAAATTTATATTTACGCGCAATCGTAAATTCTGTTGATAGAAAAAATGTAGCTATAAAACTAATTTCTGCTCAAGGTTCTTTAGTGGATAGTGTTGAGGCTATCGACCACGAATTAGATGTAGATTTAATAATTGTTGGTGCAAGGAGTAACTCAATTAAAGAAGAGATTTTTTTAGGAAAAACAGCAGGGAAACTAGTTAAACAAACAGATTTACCTCTTTTAACTGTTCCTGACGGATATAAATACACTCCTGTTAAAAATATTTTAATGGCATTTAACTCCGGAATTGTAAAAAGTAAAACGGCCTTAAAACCATTACAATTTATAGCAAAGAGGTTTAATTGTGAAGTAAATTTATTACAAGTAAAAACGGCAGACTATACAGAGGAAGATTTAGTTATAAATAAAGATTTAGAAAGCCTAAAATCTTCTTTAACGATAACTGAAAACGCAACAACTTTTCAAGGTGTTTTAGAACACTTTCAAAAACATCAACCAGATATGTTGTGTGTTTTTAGACGTAAAAGAGGTTTCTTTAAAAAACTGTGGGAAAAAAACACCGTTCTAAAGCAAGAATTTCACACAAGTGTACCTTTATTAATTTTAAAAGGAAAGTAACTAATACTTCAAGTCTGGAGGCTCTATAAAACCAATTTCTCTATTATAAATTTCTTTGATATATTCTTTTATTTCTACTAAAAATTCTTCTAATTTTTCTTGGGTAATCATATAATCTGGAGTTCTATAATTTGATGAAAAATTAATTGCTAAAAATCCATTGTTTAAATTTTTAAAAGAAAAGATTCCTGCTTTTAAGTTTTTAGAACTATCAAAATTTTTGCTTTTTGAAAATAAATACCCATACAATAAAACCTGAATCGCTTTGTAATGGGCTTTAACTCTTAATTCTTCAAAATTTAAGACTTTTAATTCTGAACTCTGCACCATACCAGATTTATAATCAATAATTCTAATTTCCCCGTTTAACTCATCAACTCTATCGACATTTCCATGAATTTTGATTGGAAAGTCTATTCCGTCAATTTCAATTTCTGCGGATAAATTTTCTTCTGTTGCGATTATTTTTAGTTGGTTTTTTTTATCTTCTAATAACAGCTTTTCTTGGGTTAAAAAATTAGTAATAAATCTGTTCGCAACCTCAAAAATTAAACGGTTTTTACCTGTTGATAAATCTCCATTTTTAAACTGAATTTTAAAATGTTTTATCACCAAATCTTTGGCAATTTTTTCCATTTTCAAAATATCATCCACACTTAAGAACAGACCAATAAAAGGTTTGTATAATTCATCTAAAGTTTCGTGCACAACAGTACCCAACGTATTATATGCAACAGTTTCTTCTACGTCTTCAAACTCTTTAATCCGTAAAATTTTCTGTTTGTAAAAAGCTACAGGATTGTATAAGTAATTAGTTAATGAGGAAGGCGAAAAACCTTGAATTGCTAATTCTTTTAAGCGTGCAAAAACCAACTCGTTTTTAGCAATTTCTTTTAATTCTGTTTTTTGTGCAACCACTTTTGGAGAAACAATTTTGTGAATAATATCTGTTCTCATCATTTCTAATTGTGTTACAAATCTACTTTTTTCTCCACTTCCAAAAACGTCATGTTCTGTATTGTATAAAATAAAAATATTTTTGGCTCTTTGGATTAATCGGAAGAAATGATACGAAAAAATAGCATCTTTTTCTCTAAACGTTGGCAAGCCAAATTCGATTTTTACATCAAAAGGAATAAAAGAATTTTGTTGGCTACTTGCAGGTAAAACACCTTCGTTTGCAGATGCTAAAATGATGTTTTCAAAGTCTAAAACACGCGTTTCTAACATTCCCATTAATTGCAATCCTTTTAAGGGTTCTCCTTGAAATGATAAACTTTCTGAAGTTATTAATTGTTTAAAAAAAAGTGATAATGTTTTTAAATCTGTAAAATATTCAAACTCATTTTGCAGGGTTTTTAACTGGGTAAAAACAGTATAAAATCGAAACAAATATTCTTTTTCTAAAGCATTTACATCCTCTTTTAAAAGATTTATTAAATCTAGAATTCTATTTATAAAATTTGATACAGAATCAAAGGTTTTAAAGAGATTTAGAATTACATTTTTAACTTCTAGTGTCTGATTTTCTAAAAAATTTTCGAGGTGCTTTACAGTGATAAACGTTTGATTCTCTTTTGCAATTTCTGATGTAAAATCATCAATATTAGAAATCAACCCATAAATAGATTGATGTTTAAAAAAGCGAATTACATCTTTATAATAAAACTCATTCGTAATTTTTTTCTGCAATTTATCTTGAGAAACGAATAACTGAAAAACAGAAAACAACAAACTTGTAGTTGGGATATCTTTTAAAGGATATCCCATGGTAATATTAATGGCATTGATGTTTTTAGGCAAAGAACTAAGCGTAATTGGCAGCAAAGTTTCGTCTGCTAAAACCAAAGCGGTATTTTTAAAATCAGGGTTCTCTTCTAAAATTTCACCAATATATTTTATTTGCGTATTATTTTTCGCAGCACCAATGACTTGTATTTTTTTTGGTGATGAAAAAGTGTTTCCTAAAGATTTTAGTTTGTTTTTTTCATAATATTTCCACTCTTTTTTATATTTTCTAATAAATTTTCCTGCTTGATGATTGGAGTTAAAAAACGCTTCGTCAATATCCCAATAAATTTCTGAGTTCCCGATTTCTAGAACTTTTTGAAACAAGAATTCTTCAGCTTTGTTCAATGCATTAAAACCGATAAAAAAGAATTTTTTACTGGTATTTTTATTCAAAAAAGCATCAATTTTTTTGGAGGCTTCTCTATACATTAAACCCTGGTAACCGATGTTTTTAGTCAATAAAAATTCATAGAAAGCAGTATAATAATTATTTAATTTCTCTAAAAAAGAATAATGATCTTTTATCAATTCTGTTTCTTTAAAAGTGCCTTTTACAGACCATTTTCTTAAACGTTCAATATCTCTTAAATAGATAAAAATCTCTTTGGTATTTATTAAATGCTGATCAATTTCATTAAAATCTTGTAAAACGGTTAGTGCCCAGGAAGAAAAGGCATCAAAAGAATCAGGATTCTTCTCTACGCTTTTATAAATGGTGTAAAAATGAAATAATAACTGAATAGAATCTGCTTTTTGAACTCCAGAAATTTGATAAATAAATTGCTCTATATTTAGCATTTCTGGTAAAAAACCTACCGCTATTTTGTCTTTAAAGGTTTGTTTTACAAATACTTTTGCTCTTTGAGAAGGCAATACAAAAACAACATTTTCAAACGATTTTGTGGTTTGTAAAATATCATCTAACGTTTCAGAAATAAAAGATTGCATAACTTTTTTTTGAATTCCTAAATTACAAAAACTTACATTTATACCTCTCTAATCTTTAAATTTATTTTGATGAATAATGAATTACAAATTATTGGTATTCAGGCTGATTTATTTTGGGAAAACCCTATTAAAAATATAGCTTTTTTTGAAGAAAAAATTAATGGTTTACCAGAAAACACCGATTTGGTTGTTTTACCAGAAATGTTTACTTCAGGTTTTACGATGAGCCCAGAAAAAGTAGCTGAAAAAATGGATGGAAATGCTGTTTCTTGGATGCTTAAAATGGCCATAGAAAAGCAAATTGCAATTACTGGTAGTTTGGTGGTTAGAGAGGGTAAAAATTATTATAATAGATTGGTTTTTGTACATCCTTCAGGAAAAATTGAAACCTATAACAAAAGGCATTCTTTTACCTTGGCAGGTGAGCATAAAATATATACTTCTGGTACAGAAAAGTTGATTATTACTTTTAAAGGATGGAGAATTTGCCCTTTTATATGTTATGATTTACGTTTTCCTGTTTGGGCAAGAAATACCGAAAAATATGATCTTTTACTATTTATAGCAAATTGGCCTATTACAAGAATAAAGGCTTGGGAAACGCTTTTAAAAGCACGTGCAATAGAAAACATGAGTTACGTTATTGGTGTAAATAGAACAGGAAAAGATGCTAATTTATATGAGTATTCTGGAAATTCTTTAGTATTTGATTATTTAGGTGAAGAACTCTCTAGCTTAAATAAGAATCAAGTAGGTATTATTAGCGCAACTATTAATAAAAAAAACCAACAAAAAGTTAGAGATGCATTGGGTTTTTTAAATGACATGGATGCCTTTCATATAAACCCATCTAAATAAAATTATGGAAATCAAAAATGTAACTATTACAGATGTTGATATAGTATTCGAACTTTATAAAAGAGCTTCAAACTATCAAAAAGGAAAAGAAAATGTGATTGTTTGGCCTAATTTTAAAAGAGAGTTGGTGGAAACTGAAATTGAAGAAAACCGACAATTTAAATTATTAATGCATAACGAGGTTGCTTGTATTTGGGCAATTACCTTTAGTGACCCTCAAATTTGGGAAGATAAGAATAAAGATGTTGCTATTTATATTCATCGAATTGCAACGAATCCTAATTTTAGAGGAAATAATTTTGTTTTTAAGATTGTAGCTTGGGCAAAAGAATTGGCTATTGAAAAAGGAATTCAATTTATTCGATTAGATACTTTAGGGAAAAACATCAAATTAATTGAACATTACAAAAATGCAGGTTTTAATTTTCTTGGAATGTTTGATTTAAAAAACACAGATAATTTACCCGAACATTACAAAAAAGATGCTGTTTGTTTATTTGAAATTAATTTAGGTGTTTAAAAAATTTGATTAAAAGGGTTAATAAAAGAAACCCTTTAGATTTTAGATCTAAAGGGTTTATAAAATTTTAATAATTATTTATAGTTCTAATAAAAATTAGTTTAAGCTGGTAACATCCATTTAAACTCAAACTTTGTATTTGGAACTACAATTCTTTCTGTAATTCTCTGCATTCTTTCTGGCAATTTCATTAAGTAATCTCTTGCTTTTTCTGCTTCGGGTGTTAAATTTGTTATCTTATCTATTTCCCAACTTACCGTTAGTTTTTTTAGAATATCTACATAATCAAAACCTGTATACACCCCAATTCTTTGGGCAACTGTAGAAAAATCATCAAACAAACTTCCTTTTGCACCAAAAGATTCTCTTAAATGCAATGCTGGCATTACAATTTTATATTTCATCATGTGCTGAAACGCCAACATCATTTCTGAAGGGTCTATTTTAAAGATTTCTTTTACAAAATGCGAGTATGCTTGGTGATGACGCATTTCGTCACCAGCAATAATTTTAGACATTTTTGCTAAAGATTTATGTCCTTTACTTCGTGCTATTTTTGCAACATTATTGTGTGAAACATAGGTAGCTAATTCTTGAAAACTTGTATAAATAAAGTTTTTATAAGGATCTTTTGCTGTACCGATGTCAAAACCATCAGCAATTAAATGCTGCGTAGAAATTTCTACTTCACGCATATTTACACGACCTGATAAGTATAAGTATTTGTTTAAAACATCTCCATGTCTATTTTCTTCTGAAGTCCAAGCTCTAATCCATCTTGCCCAACCATTATCTGGTTGTTGTGAGATTCCATCTATATCTAATAACCAAGATTCGTAGGTTGGTAGTGCTTCTTCTGTTATAGTATCGCCCACTAAAACAACCCAAAAGTCATCATGTAGCTCTTTAGACAGCTCTCTAATTTCTTCTACTTCAGAAATAAAAGTGTCTTTTTGTGAGTTTGGCAAAAAATCTGTTGGTTGCCAAATTTTTTCTGCTGGAATTAAGAATTTATCTACAAAACTATCAATATTTTTTTCTAGTGTTTGCATTACTTCCATTCTGATATTCTTTATTGACATAATTGTATCATTTTAAATGTTCTTTTATTACTTTTTCTGTTTGTATCATTAATTCATCAAACGGTAGGGAATCAATTTTTATTGGTTGGTGTGTTGTAATCTTAATCGGACTGAAAATGCCTAAAGGAAATTTACCATATTTAAAAACTTTCCAAGAGTTATCGATAGTTAAAGGTACAACAAATCCTTCTTTATTATATTTTGTAAGCACTTTTAATCCATTTGTTGCAAAAGCCTTTGGTCTGCCATCTCGACTTCTTGTTCCTTCTGGAAAAATAACTGCAGACCAATTATTTTTATCTATTTTTTTTGCAAAATTACCCAAAGCAGTAATTGCCTGTTTTGGATCTTTTCTGTTAATTAACGCTGCTCCTCCATGTCTTAAATTAAATGAAATACTTGGTATTCCTTTTCCTAATTCTATTTTAGAAACAAACTTTGGATGGTGCTTTCTAAACGCCCATATAATTGGTGGAATATCAAACATACCTTGGTGATTAGAAACAAAAATTAAAGTGGTATTTTCAGGTAATTGTTGCTTGTTTTCTACGGATACTGGTGTTCCTAATAATAAGAGTGATTTTGTTAACACAAAATTCATATAATCTACAACGAACTTATGTCCTTTATATCCAAAAGTCTTTAATCCCAACCATTGTAAGGGATGAAAAATGATTAAAAGAATATAAAATACCAATGCAAAAATTGATGATAAGATGTAGCTTATAATTTTCATACTTAAAACCAGTTACTCCAAGGGATTTTAGAGAGTATTAATAATAATGCTACTCCGTAAAAAATTACGAATGTCTTAAATTTTGCAGCATCTTCTGTTTTTTTCTTATGTTTTGACCAACCTATTGTTATCAATATAATTGCTAAAATCATTGTTATTGGATGCTCTACTGCCAATAACCTTACAGATTTATCTTTCATCACTGATGCTGCATCTGTTTTTAACATTTGAAACCAAGGCGACATAAAATACCATCCTAAACCAATTAGTAATTGAATATGAGCTACAATTAATGTAAAGAGTCCAATTCGTATATCTTTGTCTTTGAATTGTTTTTTTTGAGTAAGCCCAACAACCGCATTTACCACAGCAAAAATTAAAATTGCCAACACTAAATAAGCCCAATAAGAATGTATGTCTTTCATAATAATATTCTTAATTTTTAATACTGTAAAGTTACTAATTTTAAAAACAAAAAAACCACCTCTATCGAGGTGGTTTTCTACAAACTTTAAAGAGTAATTACTTATTGTTTTACGTAAGCACTTCCTACTTTTACAACAGCTAAACTCCAAACACCATTTGCTCCATTATAAATATTATAAGAAACAATATATTTTTGACCTTCAGCATCCGAAGGGAAGTTATTTAATAGAATTGTATTTACCTTGTCAACTCGAACAGATTCTGGCTCTTCTGCTTTACCAGATCTAACATCAAAGTTACCATAATTACCATTACCAACTAAAGTATAATCTGCGGCAGTTAATGTATATTTAATAGTATTATCTGGAACCCAGCTTGTGCCATCATGACCGAACTTAATCGTCTCATTAATTACATTATTGTATAAAGTCCAGTTAGATCCGTCATAGATAACAAATGTAACAAAGCTATAAACAGCTTTGTCGTCTGTTCTACCGTCCCCATCAATATCTTGGGTGTCTGTTACGTATAATTTATACATAATCCCTTCTATATCCCCTGCTTCTTTACTTTCGTATTGAAATCTGTTTTTGGCAAATACTGGAATTTTAGCTAAAGCTTCATCTTTAAAAGAAAATTGAGCTCTACCTTCTCCCATTGCTGCATATTCAGCATCGGTGATACCTGTAGACTGTTCCCAAATACCAGCATTGTTAATAAACCCATCTTCTAAATTTAAAACTTGAGCACCATCATAATACTTGTATTTTAAAGAAACTAACAATCTGTTAGCAGCTGTAGGATATTTAGCGTCTAAAAACGTTGAAATGTCAGAAGGGCTAGAAAAATTACCATAATTATGACCACCAGCAACATAATCAGCAGGACTTACTTCATATACCACTAAACTTTTTTCATTGTTTTTTTTGTTGTATAAATTGAAAGTTACGGCTGCTAGAGATTCTTTACCCCAAGCAGAGTACTTACTAGATAAAAAAGCAGGTAACATTGTTTTAGCATCATCTAAGGTACTAAAGTTTCCAAAGTTTAAACCTAAAGATTTATAATCTGCTTCTGTTAATGTAATGATTGCTTCACCAGATATTACTGACTCTTGAGCATCAATTTCTGCGTAAATGTCTTCCATTGGGTTACACGAGGTAAACAACAAAGAAAGGATTGCGAAAGAATAAAATATTTTTTTCATTTTTTTAAAATTTATTAAAATTTAATTTTTAAATCTAAGCTAAAAGTTCTTCCAAAACCAAACCATACCAATGGATCAGCAGCGTCTAAAGCATCAGCTACATATTCTGTATCCAACAAGTTGTTTACACGAACAGTAACAGTAGTATCAAATTCACCAAGATTAAAACCATGACGTAAACTTGCATCAAAAGTACTGTAGTTAGGCGCTTTCCATCCGTCTCCACCTCTAACTGCAGGTGTATTTGGATTAAAATCTGCTCTATCTAAAGGATTAATTTGGGCATACATATCTGCAAAGTAATTATAATCTACTGTAATAGAAGATTT
>Ga0222647_1000622_pt1 | contig 13962 bp, 15 predicted proteins | sample AntAcemetagen333_FD_179864 | JGI IMG/M metagenome (GOLD analysis project Ga0222647, IMG submission 179864) | Saline water microbial communities from Ace Lake, Antarctica - #333 | ecosystem: Environmental > Aquatic > Non-marine Saline and Alkaline > Saline | place: Antarctica: Ace Lake...
CCAAATTGAAAGAAAGGATATTTAAAAAGATGTACCAATAATAAAGCCCAAAGTAAGCCAAAACCAAATTCAGCGCCCGCTTTTGTAGATTGTACCAAATGAGATACACCAATTGCAGCACCAGCAAACAACAAACCAGGACCTAAAGAGTTTAATACTAATTTTTTCATGTACTAATTCCTCTTAATAATTTCTGCTAATAATTTTTTAGCACGCAAAAGCTTTACTTTTACATTGCTCATGGGTTCGTTAATTTGCTTGGAAATTTCTTTGTAACTTAATTCTTGAAAATAACGTAATTGAATAACTTCTTGGTATTTAGGTTTTAATTTCTTAATATCCTTTAACAACTTCGCTAAATTTTGCTCTCCAATAATTTTATCTTCTGGAGTAGGATTTTCGTCAGCAACCAAATACACCTTTTCTTCTTGTTCTTTTGTGGTTTCAAAAGAAATAGAAGTATTTTTTTTACGCAATATATCTATATATACATTTTTAGAAATGGTGATTAACCATGTTTTAAAAACGTAAGTTTCATCAAAGGTATTTATTTTATCAAACGCTTTAGAGAATGTTTGAATTGCAATATCTTCTGCATCATTTTCGCTTTTAGTACGTTTTAATTGATAATTAAATACAGCTGGCCAATAAGTCTCTAACAAATATCTAAAAGCAGCTTGATTTCCTTCCTTAGCTTTAGAAATATTTAGTTCAAGTATTTTATCATTTATTTCCAATGAGTTGGTTTTGAGGTCAAATTAGCAATAAATATACTAATTTGAAACAACATTAAACCAATTTCTAAAAAAGGTAAGAAAAAAATAATTTGAGGCTCTTTAAGTTTTTTTGCTGAAAATCCTATAAGAATGTAGTTTAGGATGAAGTAAAATAGAACTATTGAAAGTATTATTTTATACGGATAAGTGAAAAACAAAGTGATGGCTAAAACATAAAAAATAATTTTTGTAAAAGCGAATACATCTAATAATAGACGATGTTTATATTTATATTTTTTTTTGATGAAAGCTGCTTCTTTTTTATCAGAAAACCATTTAGAAAATAACTTTGGTGCAGAAGTCTCTGTAAAACTATTTTCTGATAAGCAAAAAGTTGTATTCTCTTTATTTGCAGCGTCTTTAATAAATAAATTTTCTAAACCAGCATTTATTTTCATGTGATTTATAAAACCTTTAACCTTAAAAAAAGTTGCTTTTTTGTAGGCTAAATTACCTTCAAAAGCCATGTAAGGAAATCCTTTTTTCGCAAACCCAAAACATTTAATTGCGCTTATTAAATTTTCAAAGCGAACAAAAATATTCATCAAAGAGTTTTCTTTTTGATACTTTTTATATCCTAAAATAATTTCTTTTTTTGAAGTGAAATTTTTACTCATTTCAGAAATCCAATTCTTGGAAACAGGATTGCAGCTTGCATTTGTAAATAATAAATGGTCATAAGAAGATGCCTTAATGCCTAATGTTAATGCGTATTTTTTACTAGCCCAAAAGGCTTCATTATTTTCTACTTCTACAACTTTTATAGCAGTATGTTTTTCTGAAAAGGATTGAATAATATCATTTGTTTCGTCTGATGAAGAGTTATTAATTAAAACAATTTCGAATACAGAATGTTCTTGTTCTAAAATTGATGGAAGTAATTTTAGTAAGTTTTCGCCTTGATCTTTACCAAAAATAATTACAGAAACAGGAGTGTTAATTTTAGTTTTTCTACCGTTTTTTGATTGAGAAAGAAATGAAAAAAAAGTAACTAAATAAGTTACTTGAATTATAGAGCATGTTATAAAAACACAAAAAATTACAGATAAAATCATTCTTTTAAAAAGGTTAATTATGTTGTGGTTCTGCACAACTATCAAACTTATCTGGGGTTTTTCCGCAAAAACCACAAGCCTCTCCATTTTCGTTTAACATTGGGTTTTGGCTTGCACAAGTACCTGCAAATTTACCATCCTTTTTCGCCCAAATCTTAATAGCAATTCCTGCTACTGCTAGCGCTAATAAACCTAAAGTAAGAAGTAATAATTTCATATAAATTAATTATAAAGCAAAGGTACATTTAATTAATGTTTTTTTTAAGTCTCTTAAAGCCTTTTTTGTATGTTTACTTAATAGAAAATAATCATTAAACGAAAACCTATTTTTAGAGGAGTTAAGAGATGGAAAGCAGTCTGCATACAGTCAATTATTAGAAGATTATCAGCAGAAAGTTTTTGGCACTTGTATTTCTTTTGTGCCTAATAAAGAAGATGCGGAAGATATTGCACAAGAAGTTTTTTTAGAGGTTTTTAAATCGATTTCTAGTTTTAAAGGAGAATCTAAGCTTTCTACTTGGATTTTTAGAATTGCCACAAATAAATCTTTAGATTTATCAGAAAAAAGCAAACTAAAAACGTTTTGATCTTATGCAAACAATCTTAGGTAATGAAATTCCGATAGATAAAACGAGCATCTAATTTAAGGATAGGATGAACTATTTATAATTTTATAGGTCTAATTGGAATTTCTAGAAACGGAATTGTATTTTTTAATCAATATGCAGGTCCAAATAATCAAGCGTTAACAAATGAAATAAATTCTTTTGATCAATGGCTCGGGCATCCAGCAGGAACACTATATCATTATCACATAGAGCCTTCTTTTTTAACAGATAGTTTTGGTAAAGAGGCATTTTTAGGGTTACTTTCTGATGGATTTCCTGTTTACGGACCTCTAGAAAATGGAACGACAATCACGAATGCAGATTTGGATGATTATCATGGTCACACCTCTGTAACAGTCGATTTTCCTGAGGGAATTTACCACTATCACATTACAAACGAAGATCCATATTTAAATGGAAATGGTTTCTTTGGAACTGCTGGAACGATTACAAATTAACTTTTGAGAACCTTTATAATAAACATATTAATTTCCTTTTTTTTCTTTTCTTGTAATGATACTATTCAAGAAAAAGAAAACACGATTTCTATTGACGAAATTACGATTCCGTCAATAGAAATTAATAGAGATCATGCGAATGTTAAACTAAAAAATGGCGTTTTATATTTTGAAGAAACTCCTTTTTCAGGAATTGTAAATACGTTTTATAATGATGAAAATATCAAGTCAAAATCAGCATATCATCAAGGGAAAAGAGAAGGTTTTTTTTTAGGTTGGTACAGAAATGGATCACAATGGTTTAATAGGTCTTATACAAAAGGATTAAAATCGGGTATTCATAAAGGATGGCATGAAAATGGAGTTCAAATGTTTGAATATCATTTTAATCAGAACGGAGTTTACAACGGAGTTGTTAAAGATTGGTTTGCTGATGGAACGCTTGCAAAGCATTTTAATTTTATTGAAGGCAAAGAAGCTGGAAGTCAAAAGATGTGGGATTTAAAAGGTAAAATAAGAGCTAATTTTTATACTGTAAATGCAGAAAGACATGGTTTAATTGGATTGAAAAAATGTGTAAGTGTTTTGCACAAACAAACTGAATAATTTTGTGATTCCTGTGAAGACTGAGATAGTATTAATTAAAAATAAAAAATGAAGTTTAAATCAATATTATTACTTTTTATCATTTGTGTTTCTTGTAAAAAGGACGCGATTGTTGATAAAACGAAAACACTTCCTTTTTACAATTCAGAAGAGTTTACTCCTGAATGGATTGCAGAAAGTGCTGCTTCATATTCAGAGATTCATACCATTTCTCCTTTTGAATTTACGAATCAAAATGGACGAAAAATAACGAATCAAAATTTTAAAGGTAAAATATATATTGCCGATTTTTTCTTTACAACATGTCCTAGTATTTGTCCGATTTTAGTTAAAAACATGGGTTCGCTTCAAGAAACGTATAAAGAAGACAATGATATTATGTTGATATCACACTCTGTAATGCCTTGGGTAGACACTGTTGAGAAAATTAAAGAATATGCCTTAGAGCAAAAAGCAATTGACGATAAATGGCATTTAGTAACTGGTAATAGGGAGGCTATTTATAAAATAGCAAGAGCCTCTTATTTTGCAGATGAAGACTTTAAGAAAACGAAAGATGAAAGCGAGTTTATTCATACAGAAAACTTTGTTTTAGTTGATGAAAAGGGAAGGATTAGAGGCGTTTATAATGGAACACTAGCTTTAGATGTAGAGCGATTAAAACGTCATATAAAAATCTTAAAAAGAGAAATTTAATTAAATAATATTTACTTCAATTTCTAAAATAACCCCAAATTTGTGAAGTATTGTTTCTTGTATTTTTACAGCAAGCTGATAAATTTCAATGCCAGTGGCATTACCATAATTTACTAAAACCAATGCTTGCTTTTCGTGAACACCATAATTACCAAAACGTTTGCCTTTAAAACCAGCTTGTTCGATTAACCAACCAGCAGGAATTTTTATTTCAGTATCAGAAACAGAATAACTAGGAATAGTTGGATGTTTTTTTTGTAGTTCTAAAAACTGATTTTTTGAAATTACAGGGTTTTTAAAAAAACTACCACTATTTCCTATTTCTTTAGGATCTGGAAGTTTCGATTTTCTTATTGCAATCACAGCGTCAGAAACATCCTTTAATGTTGGGTTTTTTATTTCTTTGGAAGTTAATTCAGTTTCAATTGCACCATAAGAGGTATTTAATTGATGTATATCTTTAGTCAATTTAAAACTTACAGACGTAATAATATATTTGCCTTTTACTTCGTTTTTGAATATTGAATTTCGATAACCAAAATTGCATACATCACTTGAAAAAGAAACTAATTTACCTGTTTCAATTTCTAGAGCTTCAACTTTTGTAATGGTGTCTTTTACTTCAACTCCGTATGCTCCTATATTTTGAATAGGACAAGTACCAACGTTTCCAGGAATTAAAGATAAATTTTCAATTCCGCCATAATTATTATTAACACACCACAGCACAAGTTCGTGCCAATTTTCACCTGCATTTACCGAAATATAAACCGTATTTGTTTCTTCTCTATCTATTGAGATTCCTTTAATATCGATATGCACAACTAAATTTTCAATATCTTTCGTAAACAACATATTGCTTCCTCCAGAAAGTAGAAATAACTCTTTTTCCGTTTTTAATAGTTGTTGCAGCTCATAAACAGAAATAACTGAAACAAAACGTTTGGCATTTACAGAAATACCAAACGTGTTAAAACTTTTTAGTGATATGTTTTCTTTAATTTTCAATTAATTTTTGTAATTTTTTAAAGCTGCTGCTAAAATTTCTACAGATCTAATTAAATCTTTTTTATTTAAAACGTATGCAATTCTAACTTGGTTTTTTCCTTCTCCTGGCGTTGAGTAAAAGCCGCTTGCTGGCGCAACCATAACGGTTTCGTTGTTATGATTGAATCTTTCTAACATCCACTGTGCAAAATGATCAGAGTCTTTTACAGGTAATTCTGCAACGCAATAAAAGGCTCCTTTTGGGTTAGCAACTTTTACGCCTTCGATTTTGTTTAATTCTTTAATTAATGTATTTCTTCTTTCAACATATTCTGCTTTTACATCATCAAAATAACTTTGAGGTGTATCTAAAGCAGCCTCACTTGCAATTAAAGCATATGTTGGCGGACTTAAACGTGCTTGTGCAAATTTAATAGCACTTTTTAGAAACTCATTATTTTTTGAAATAATACAACCAATTCTCGCTCCACACATACTGTAACGCTTAGAAACAGAATCTATAATAATAGCGTTTTGTTCTAAACCATCTAAAGCCATAACAGAGGTATGTTCTAGACCATCGTATGTGAATTCTCTGTAAACTTCATCAGCAATTAAAAATAAATCGTGTTTTAAAACAATCTCTTTTAATTTCTGAATCTCTTCTTTTGAGTACAAATATCCAGTAGGATTTCCAGGATTACAAATTAAGATAGCTTTTGTTTTCTTGGTGATGAGTTTCTCAAAATCTTCAATTGCTGGAAGTGCAAAATTATCTTCAATTTTAGAAATTACAGGAACAATTGTAACTCCAGAAGCAGTAGAAAAGCCATTATAATTTGCGTAAAATGGCTCTGGAATAATTATTTCATCTCCTGGATCTGCAATGCTACCCATTGTAAAAAGTAGCGCCTCAGAACCACCGGTTGTAACTACAATATTGTCTGCAGAAACTTTAATATTATGTTTTTCGTAATAGTTAACAAGCTTATTTCTATATTCTTCAGAGCCTTCAGAACGGGCGTAAGCCAATGTTTTAATATCATTATTTTTTACGGCATCTAGAGCAACTTGGGGAGTATTAATATCTGGTTGACCGATATTTAAATGAAAAACTTTTATACCTCTTTTTTTTGCATCTTCTGCATAAGGAACCAATTTTCTAATTGGCGACTCCGGCATTTGTATTCCTTTTTTTGATATTGCTGGCATAATAAAATATTACATGATTAGGGTTACAAATTTGCGAAATATTTTTTAGATGAGCATTTTAATTTAGATTTCTTTGAAGCTTAAATTTTATTAAAAATGAGAAAAATTAAAATCTTAATTTGTATCTTGGTTCAATACTTAATTTCTTCCCTTTGAAAAGAGCTTTAACACTTTTTGTAATGGCGGTATTTACTTTTTCATTGAACTTTAGAGCACAAAATAGTTTTCGTTTTAAAAACCCAACAAAAAAGCGTCAATGTATTGTTTTTAAGGTGATTAATAATTTAATTATAATCCCCTTAGAGATAAATGGAAGAGAATTATCTTTTATTTTAGATTCTGGTGTAAGTAAAACCATTCTTTTTAACATTACAAAAAGAGACAGCCTTGGTTTAAATGATGTTCAAAAAGTTCTTTTACAAGGTTTAGGAAAAGGGGAAGCTGTAGAGGCTTTAATATCATATAAAAACAAGGTTTCTATTAAAAGTTTAGTAAGTACTAATGAAACTATTTATGTTATTTTAGATGATTATTTTGATTTATCTAGTAAAATGGGAGAAACCATTCATGGAATAATTGGATATGATCTTTTGAAAAATTTTATTGTAAAAATTAATTATCAGAGTAAAAAAATAGATTTTTATAAACCTGAAAATTATAGGTACAAGAAATGTAGAAAATGTGAAACCTTTCCTATTGAACTCTATAGAAATAAACCTTATATAAATTTGAATGTGCAAATAGATACTGTTGGAAAAAAATTAACGAATGTAAAATTATTAATAGATTCTGGAGGAAGTGATGCTATCTGGCTTTTTGAGGATTCAAAAGAGGATGTAAAAACACCACAACTTTTTTTTAATGATATTTTAGGCGAAGGTTTAAGTGGTACTATTTACGGGAATAGAAGTAGAATTCCCAAAATTAAACTAGGTTCTTTTGAAATCGAAAACCCAACAGTTTCCTTTTTAGATACTATCTCTTCTAAAAATGCTAGAAATTTTAAAGCAAGAAACGGTAGTTTGGGTGGGGGTATTTTAAAAAGATTTACAATTTGGTTAGATTACCCAAATAAACAAATTAAGTTAAAGAAAAATAGATTTTTCAAATCTTCTTTTAATTACGATATGAGTGGTCTTGATGTTGTTTACACAGGAAAGCAACTCGTTAAAGAAGTAGAATCTGATATCACTAAGTATAAACTAGCCAAAAATAATTCAGTTACGTTTATTACTAATTTTTCCTATAAATTTAAGCCATCCTATAAAATTAAAGCTGTAACTAAAAATTCTGCTGCAGATAAAGTAGGCATAAAAGAGGGTGATATTATTTTAGCAATTAACAGAAAATCAGCACACTCTTACAAATTAAGTGATATTGTAAATAAATTACAGGAAAAAGAAAATAAAAAAATCCGTATTAAAATAAAAAGAAACGGTGTTGAGATGATTTTTGAATTTCGTTTAGAAAAAAAAATATAAACGAATTAATTTGAAATTATACTTTTTTCTTTTTCTAAAGAAACACCATTATTTACAATTCCTTTTATTCTAATTACTTTAGTTGCCTCTGTAGCATTCGAAAAAATAGTTATAGATTTAGAAAAACCACCAACTCTATTAGTATCATAAGAAACTTTTATTTCACCTTTTTCACCAGGCATAATTGGTTTTTCTGGTTTTTTAGGAACCGTACAACCACAAGACGATTGTATATTTTTTATAATTATAGGCTGATTTCCAATATTTGTAAAAGTAAAAATTCTTTCGCCTTTAGCACCTTTATCAATTTTACCATAATCAATAGTTTCACTTTCAAATTTAAATTCTTGAGCGTTGATTGAGAATGAAATTAAAAAGAAAATCAAAATAGTTGTAAAGCTTTTCATAATTAGATATTTATACTGTAAAATTATAACTTATTTTTTGTTTTAAAAAATCAATCATTACATTTTCTCTACAAAATAGATAATTGTATTTTTGTCGCCTACATTTAAAAAAATTATTACAAAGTATGACAATTCCATCAAAATATGATGCAAGCCAAGTAGAAGATAAATGGTATGCATATTGGATGAAAAACAATTATTTTCATTCAACGCCAGATGAAAGAGAACCTTATACAATTGTTATTCCGCCGCCAAACGTAACAGGAATTTTACACATGGGGCACATGTTAAATAACACGATTCAAGATGTGTTAATTAGACGTGCACGATTATTGGGTAAAAATGCTTGTTGGGTTCCAGGTACAGATCATGCATCTATTGCAACTGAAGCAAAAGTTGTTGCCAAGTTAAAAGAACAAGGAATTAGTAAAAGCGATTTAACCCGAGAAGAGTTCTTAAAACATGCTTTTGATTGGAAAGATCAATATGGAGGTATTATTTTAGAACAGTTAAAAAAGTTAGGCGCTTCTTGTGATTGGGAAAGAACTGCCTTTACCATGGATCCAGAAATGTCTGAATCTGTAATAAAAGTTTTTGTTGATTTATACAATAAAGGTCTAATTTACAGAGGTTATAGAATGGTAAATTGGGATCCTGAAGCAAAAACTACACTTTCTGACGAAGAGGTGATTCATGAAGAAAGACAAGGGAATCTATATTATTTAAAATATAAAATAGAAGGTTTTAAAGATACGTTAACAATAGCAACAACAAGACCAGAAACTATTTTTGGGGATACAGCAATTTGTATCAATCCAAATGACGAGCGTTTTACACATTTAAAAGGCAAAAAAGCAATTGTGCCTCTGTGTAACCGAGTTATTCCTATTATTGAGGATGAATATGTAGATATCGAATTTGGAACAGGTTGTTTAAAAGTAACACCTGCACACGATGAAAACGATAAAAATTTAGGAGATAAACATAATTTAGAAGTTATTGATATTTTTAATGATGATGCTTCTTTAAATTCTTTCGGATTACATTATAAAGGAAAAGACAGATTCGTTGTTCGAGAAGAAATTACCAAAGAATTAGAAGAAAAAGGCTTTTTAGTAAAAACGGAAGTTCATACCAATAAAGTAGGAACATCAGAAAGAACAAAAGCCGTTATAGAACCAAGATTGTCTGATCAATGGTTTTTAAAGATGGAAGAATTAGTAAAACCTGCAATTGAAGCAGTTTTAGGCGAAAATTCTGAAATCAATTTATATCCAAAGAAATTTGAAAACACGTATCGACATTGGATGGAAAATATTCGTGATTGGAATATTTCTCGTCAACTTTGGTGGGGACAACAAATTCCCGCTTTTTTCTATTGCGACGGAAAAGAAGATTTTGTAGTTGCAGAGAATAGGGAAGAAGCTTACAAGTTAGCTATTTCTAAAAACGTGATCGAAAAGTCATTTAAAATTGAAGACTTACGTCAAGATGAAGATGCATTAGATACTTGGTTTTCTTCTTGGTTGTGGCCAATGTCTGTTTTTGACGGAATTCGCAATCCTGAAAACGAAGAAATTAAATACTATTATCCAACAAACGATTTAGTAACCGGTCCAGATATTTTATTTTTCTGGGTGGCAAGAATGATCATTGCTGGTTATGAATATAAAGACGTAAAACCTTTTCAAAATGTATATTTAACGGGTTTAGTTAGAGACAAACAAAGGCGAAAAATGTCTAAATCTTTAGGGAATTCTCCCGATGCACTAAAATTAATTGAAGATTATGGTGCAGACGGTGTAAGAGTTGGTTTGTTGTTAAGTTCTGCGGCTGGTAACGATTTAATGTTTGATGAAGATTTATGTCAGCAAGGAAAAGGATTTGCAAATAAAATTTGGAATGCCTTCCGTTTGATAAAAGGTTGGGAAATTGATACTAATTTAGAGCAACCAGAAACTGCAAAAATTGGTTTAGCCTGGTACGAAGCTAAGTTTCAAAAAACGTTAGCAGAAACCGAAGATCATTTTTCTAAGTATCGTTTATCTGATGCTTTAATGGCAATCTATAAATTAATTACGGATGATTTTTCTTCATGGTTATTAGAGATTGTAAAACCAGAATATCAGCAACCAATAGATCAAAAAACATTTAACGGAATTATTGAAGTTTTAGAAAATAATCTAAAAATATTGCATCCGTTTATGCCATTTTTAACAGAAGAAATTTGGCAACATATTGCAGAAAGAACTTCGGATGAAGCTTTAGTAATAGCTAAATATCCGGTTCAAACTGAATTTAATTCAACAATAATTTCTGATTTTGAATTTGCAACTTCGGTAGTTTCGGGAATTAGAACCATCAGAAAAGATAAAAATATCTCTTTTAAAGATGCCGTTGAATTGTTTGTCGTTGATAATGAGAAAAACACGAAAGAATTTGACGCTGTTATTCAGAAATTAACAAATGCATCCGCAATAAAAACAGTTTCAGAAAAAGTTGAAGGTGCATCCTTTAGAGTAAAATCGAATGAATATTTTGTACCAATTTCTATCGAAAACATTGATATTGAGGCTGAAATAGAAAAACTAGAAGGCGAATTAAAAAGAGCAGAAGGTTTCTTATTCGGAATTTCAAAAAAGTTGTCTAATGAACGTTTTGTTTCGAATGCTCCAGAACAAGTACTTGCTTTAGAGCGTAAAAAAGAAGCGGATACTGTTGCAAAAATCGAAACTATTAAAAGTAGTTTAAACTCCCTTAAGTAAATTTTAGATATATCAAGAATACAAGTCCATGAAAACTATTTTTTATGCACTTGTTTTACCCTGTTTTTTGAGATTTATTCTCCAAAAATTATCAATTTTTATTTAAATTTTAAAATAGACCATTTTTTGGGTAGGGTTTTTTGAAACAGGGTTGTTATAGTAGTAGTATCATTTAATAACAAAATAACCGATAAAAGGTTATGTAATTTTAACTAAGTATTTATGAAAAAACTAATTATTCCATTTGTAGCATTAACCTTACTAGCAACATCGTGTGTTTCTAAAAAAAAGTATGTTGCTTTAGAAAGTCAGTATAAGGACACCAAAGGAAATCTTCAAAAAACAACTTTAGAAAAAGAAGAACTTGAATTTAAGTTTGCCAAAATTGAAACTAGAGTTGCAAGTTATTATGAAAAGATTAATGCTTTAAAAGGAGACAACGATAAGTTACAAGATGAAAATGATGTAAAGTTAGATATGGTTGGTAAGACAGCAGTTATTTCTAATAAAACAAGAAAAAGCATGAGAGAAACTTTGTCTAAAGTTTATCCTGAAGATTTGGCAAAAGCAAAAACCTTAAAAGATTCTTTGAATCTGGCTATTTCTTATAATCTGAAGAATAAAATGAATTCATCTGATTTAAGTGGTTCTGATGATATTAATATTGATATAGAACAAACTGTAGTTATGATTTCTATTTCTGATAAATTATTATTCAATAATGCGAGTTTTAGAGTTAAAGACGGAGCTTATAATTTTCTAGAAAAATTAGCAAAGCTTTTAAATTCTGAACAAAGTATGGACGTAATGATTGAAGGTCACACAGATTCTAAAACCATTAATAATGAAGTTGTACAAGATAATTGGGATCTAAGTGTAAAGAGAGCAACTTCTATTGTTAGAATTTTAGAGGATAAATATAATGTTGATGGAAGTAGATTAATTGCATCTGGAAGAGGAAGTACCATGCCGTTATTACCAAATACTTCAAATGCGAACAGAGCAAAAAATAGAAGAACTAAAATTATAATTTTACCTAATTTAGATAAATTCTTTGCTTTAATGGGTGAGGAAATCACAAATTAGAAGTACTAAAATTTAGAGAAACTAAAAATCCTTTAAGCTTAAAAACTTGAAGGATTTTTTATGTTGTGTGAAAATTGATTTTTTTTTAATAAGTTATTTTGATAATACAAAAAATGGGTCTATTGTATTATTTCCTAATTCCCAAACTTCCTTACCATTTAACCATATTTTTTGTTGAATTAAACTCGAATTAGAACTTTTAAAAGTAGCTTCAATAGTATCAGTATCGTTCTCATTCCATTCTATATAAGTTATGGGTTTTGCAGAGGTTTCAGTATGATTTAAAGCAATACCTATTCTATATTCATTTTCATGTTTATATACTTTAAAACCTTTAGGAGAGTCTAAGTTTCCTTTAAAATAATATGTTTTTTTACCATTTATTAAATGGTAAATTCTTATTTTGTATACATCTATTTTATTTGTACTTTCAGGGTTTAATAAGTCTTCATTTTCACTATTAATAATTGAAAATTCTACACCTACATATAAGTTATAAGAATCTTCTTGTTGAGATTCATTACAAGAGTAAATTATAATTGAAATTGCTATTAAAATTAATTTTTTCATAATATTTATTTTTAAGGAGTTATATTGTATATCATTTTTTTATTGCTGTTATAGCTATTAATAGGATTAAAATTATTAAATGCAAACCAGCCATTATAATTTGTATAAGCTGTATTCCAACTCCAATTCATATGAAGATATAAGTAACCAATTCCAGTGCAATCCTCAAAATAATAATCAATATCTTTGTATCCGTCACAAACCCACATATGTCCAGAAGAACTATTAGAGCCACTTAAAATAACAGGTTTTCCATTGTCTATATTATTAACAACAGTTGGGTAATAATAATTAGACCAATCTGCTGAGGTATAATTAAAGTCATGTCTTAAAACAGAACCCATATTTGCACCACTACTAACTCCTGTGCTATTACAATAATAACTCAATGGATTAGGTACTCCATCATACATTGTAGATATCTCATTATGAATGTCATTAATAAAGTTTGCAGTTGTTGTTGTACCATAATTTGCAGGCATGTTAGACCAATTATAAGTTGTTGGATGTTCAAAATACTTCATTACTTGAGCCATAGCAATTGGAACGCAACCTGCATAAACTTGAAAAGGGTTTCCATTACAATTTATAAAAGGAAGAGCATCATTATAACCACCTGTTTGATGCCAAATAGTATTTAAAAGTGGTCCAACAGTTTTAATTTCAGTGTAGGTTGTACAATTATCTTCATCAATTTTTGAAGCTAGATTTTAAGAATTAAAGAACTCTTGAATATTACCCCAGGCATTCTTGTCTTTTTCACTTTGTTTTAAATCAGAATTTTGAATGTCTGTAATTTGTTTTTTTGTGTCATCAATCCAAAATTGTAAACCTTCAGGCATAGATTCAAAATCAACTAAAAAATTATCATTTTCTGGGAAGCCAATAATAGGTTGTGCTCTTTTATCAGCAGATAATAGTACAAAACCACCTTCATTATAATTAATGATATAAAAACTCACTTTTTCTTCTCCGTTTTTAACTTCTTTAATTTCTTTAATTGTTTTCTTTTCAGTATCTTTTTTAGATGTACTTTTTAAAGAAGTTGTGCTATTTTTATTTATGAATGATAAATTTGTAGATATTTTAGAAGCTTCATTTAAGCTAACAAAATTTTCATTGGTACTACTATATAAATCATTAAAATGACTATCGTCTGTACAGGAGAAGAATAGAAATGTAAAAACAGTTAGATAAATTAGAAGCTTTGAACTTTGTTTGTTTGTTTGTTTGTTTTCATAGTTTTATTATTTTT
>Ga0222647_1000625_pt1 | contig 13913 bp, 8 predicted proteins | sample AntAcemetagen333_FD_179864 | JGI IMG/M metagenome (GOLD analysis project Ga0222647, IMG submission 179864) | Saline water microbial communities from Ace Lake, Antarctica - #333 | ecosystem: Environmental > Aquatic > Non-marine Saline and Alkaline > Saline | place: Antarctica: Ace Lake | collected...
GAAATAGTTTATCACATCGACTACGAAATTATTGAGAATTTTCAAGCTCAATTATTTGAAATAAAAAATACGGAAAAAGTTAATGCTAACACCAGTAGTATTTCAACCTATCGGCTGCGAATAATTATAAAAAATAACGAACTTATTTTTTATGAAATAGACGAAGGTCACCGTAATCAAAAAGGTATTTGGATAACAAAATCGTTAATAACACGGCATTGTGGTACTTCGCTTTATTATGAATTAGATAAAAAGTATGCGGCTATTTATGGTGTAAAAATAGATCCATCACAAATATTTAGTACCGATTTTGTATATTTTATACCGCAAAAAGCATCTTTTTTTAATTGTCCGTTTTACGAAAAAAGAGAAATTTTGACAAAAGTTGTTGAAAATCAAGACACAATAGCGCTTTTAAATTGGTTGAAATCGGGAAATGTTCCGTTGCAATTGTACGCCATTGAAGGTATTTTTCAACTGACCGAAAAAGGGATTTCTTTTCCGCCAAATACTTGGAATTGGATTGAATTAGTACAAAAAAAAGACGGTAACGTGCGAAGGGCTGTGGATTGCGGTTCTGAGCAATTTCCAATTTATACTTTGGTGCGTCAAATCAAAGCAAAACATCGAAAAGCGAAGCGAATGCTAAAACGGAAATAATTCCGTAGCGACTATTTTACGGCAACTAAGGCAGCCGTGACTGATAAAGAAATGAAAATGAAACAAAAGATTTTTGAAATTTTAGACGAACACGAAAAAAGCGACAATTACCTGGGTAAAGCAATTGATTTATTCATTATTGTCTTGATAATACTCAGCGTCATCGAAGTTATATTAGAATCCTTTGAAGTCATACACGTTCAATATGCTTCGACTTTTTATCGTTTTGAGATCTTCACCGTTGTCGTTTTTTCACTTGAATATATCTTGCGAATTTGGATTGCCGATTTGAAATTCCCACATTTATCCAAAGCAAAAGCAAGGTGGAAATTCATTTTTTCGACCACGGGTATGATTGATTTAATTGCTGTTTTGCCATTTTATTTACCTTTTATCTTAAGATTCGATTTTCGAGTCGTTCGAGTATTAAGAGTCGTTCGTTTGATGCGAATTTTTAAAATCAGTCGTTATACCAAATCCTTACGATTAGTTGGTAATTTGGTCGTTCAAAAACGGTCAGAATTAGCCACAACTATTTTTATTACTTTTATTTTAATCTTACTTTCTTCGACCATTATGTACGATTTAGAACACGAAATACAACCCGATAAATTTCCAAATATCGTTTCCACTTTTTGGTGGGCGGTTGCGACTTTGACGACCGTTGGCTATGGTGATGTTTATCCTGTAACTGGGTGGGGCAAATTCATTAGTGGTGTTATTGCGGTTCTTGGAATTGGTTTAGTTGCTTTGCCGACGGGCATTATTAGTTCGGGTTTTATTGAGCAATTAGAAAGTAAAAATAAAGAAAAAGAAGTAGAAAAAAATAAAGATGAACCTTATAAATATTGTCCACATTGTGGTAAGGATTTGAAAAATCATTAGTTGATGCAAAAAAGCTGCATAACCAAGAAACGGTTACATAGCTTTTTTAATTTTCAGACTTGTACGATGTGCAAATATGCAAATTAAAAATACTTAGCACCACCTTTTTTAATTACTAATAATTTGATTATCAATAAATTATGCACTATTAAATTAAAATTAAACGATTAAGTAATTTACGGTCAACGGTTTAATTTTTGTCAAAAAAAATGGAATTAAACCGCATGAGATACGGTTTAATTCCATTAGTGAGCGGTACGAATTTTGTTAAGATGAGCGGTGTCGGTTCTCCGAACCTCAAAATCATTAATAACATTACTTTTCTACAAACCCCGAGGTTTCGGGGTTTGTAGAAAATGGAAATTTGAGTTGTTTTTTGAAGTTCGGAGAACCGACACCGTTGCGACCAAAAATCGTACCGCTCACTAATGGTTTAATTCCCTTTTTTTTTGACTTTATAAATCAAATCCTACAAATTCTCCAACACAAAATTTGTCATCTTCGTGTAAAGATGAATTCGAGCATTATCACCATAAATTCCATGGTTGCGATTTGGATAAAAATACGTATCAAATTGTTTATTGGCTTTAATTAGAGCCGCTGCCATTTCAGCCGTATTTTGAAAATGTACGTTATCATCAGTCAAGCCGTGAACCAATAAATAGTTACCATCCAACCGATTCACAAAATTAATTGGTGAATTATCTTCGTAACCTTTTTTATTTTCTTGTGGCGTTCTCATGTAGCGTTCGGTGTAAATCGAATCGTACCATTTCCAATTCGTAACCGGAGCAACCGCAATCGCTGCCTTGAAAACATCGTTCCCTTTTAATAAGCACAAAGACGACATATAACCGCCATAAGACCAACCAAAAATACCGATTCTACCACCGTCAACATAGTCCAAACCTGCCAAATATTTCGCTGCTTCGATTTGGTCTTGCGTTTCGTATTTACCTAATTCTTGATAGGTTACTTTTTTGAATTTTTCGCCTCTTGCACCAGTTCCAGTATTATCTACCGAAACCACGATATAGCCTTTTTGAGCCAACATCTGAAACCAAACGTAATTCGTTCCGCCCCAAGAATCCGTCACGGTTTGCGAACCTGGTCCACCGTAAACGTACATAAAAACTGGATATTTCTTAGATTTATCAAAGTTTGGCGGCGTAATCATAAAGCCGTTTAAATCCGTATTTCGACTATTTTTAAATGTAAAAAACTCAGTTTCGCCCAAATCATACTTTGCAAAACCTTTATTAAATCTCGCATTATCTTCCAACATTCTCACTTCCTTTCCTTTACGATCCCGCACAACGTAAACGCTCGCTTTTCCCATCGAAGAATGTGTATGAATGAAATAATCAAACGTACTACTGAATCCAGCCGAATTAGTACCAGCTTCTTTCGAGATTTTTTTGTCGTTTCCACCATTCAAATTCACGCTGTAAACTTCACGTTGCATCGCATTTTCTTTCGCTGCTTGATAGAAAACCGTTTCATTTTCTTCATCAACACCGTAAAAATTCGTCACATCAAAATCGCCTTTTGTTAATTGCGTTTTCAAAGTTCCGTCCATATTATACAAATAAACGTGATTAAAACCATCTTTTTCAGAAGTCCAAACGAAGTGTTTGCCGTCTTTCAAAAAGGTCAAATTATCATGAATATCCACATAATATTCATTTTTTTCATTCATCAATAATTTTGCATTGCCAGTTGCCGCATCAGCAATGAACAAATCCAAATTATTTTGGTACCGATTCATCGTAAATACACACAATTCATTCGGGTTTTGCGTCCATTTCAAACGGGGAATATATTCCGCCGCGGGCGTTTTTACTTTCACGACCTTATCCGCTTTCAAACTATAAATATGTGCCGTCGTTTCCGCATTCTCCTCACCAGTTTTTGGATATTTGAATTTGTAAATTTCAGGATACATCTCATTATTATAATACGACATCGAAAATTCCTTCACTTCACTTTCGTTAAACCTCAAAAACGCAATCGAATTACCATCAGGCGACCAATAAAATCCTCTATCCAAGCCAAATTCCTCTTCGTTCACCCAATCCGTTGCCCCGTTAATGACTTTATTATTTTCGCCATCTTTCGTGATTTGCGTCACTTTTCCACTTGCTAAATCCTTGAAAAACAGGTTATTATCTTGAACAAAAGCCACCTTATCACCAGCAGGATTCAACGTCGCCAAACGTTGTTTTTCCGTAGCAACAAGCGTTAAAGATTTCTCCTTTAAATCCCAAATATAGAATTTTGCAAAAGACGAATGTCGATAAATCGCCTCCGAAGCCGTTGCCAATAGTAATTTATCTTCGTTTGCCGAAAATTCATAATTGTCAAAACCGTCTGGTGCATTTTCGTCTGCCACTTTCATATCCGAAGAATAAAATAACGTATCGACCGCATCGCCAGTCGTAATATCATATTTTACAATCGCAGTTCCATCTTTTGTCCGCACTTGACGAGTATAATGTTTGCCGTCTTTCAAAAAGTTAAAGCCAGGCACCGAGCGAGGATAAAACATATAATTTGTCCAAATATCCTCTAAATTTATTTGCTTTTTTTGAGCCGTAAGCGTTGGTATTATTATCGCTACAGCGATAATAAGTAATAATATTTTTTTCATTTTTTAATATTTAATTACGTAGGGCAAACGGCAATGCCTTTGCCTTTATTAATTTTTTAATGATTTTTTAATGACTTTTTATTTGCAATAGGCAAAGGCAATGCCGTTTGCCCTACGTGATTTCAAATTGATTTTTTTCTAAATATTATACCTTAAAATACGAATGTAATCAAAGTTATTTTGCCAATGATAATACCAAACGACAGATTAAAAATGAGCCGGATTTGTCTGCCAATGCTTTTCCCAAAAGTCAATTAGTTCGGCGTAAATACAAAATAACCCGAAAAGGCTTCTGATGAAATCTCGACGATAATTTGGATTTCCGCCTCTAATATTTAAAAAATTAGCGAAAAGGCAAAAATACAAAAAACTTGTAAAGAAGGATTTTTAAGGTTTGGTAAAAACTGCGGAAAAGGGAAAAACTGGTATCGCACCATAATTTTAACGTCCAAATATTGATTTAGCAACTCAAGCCGCCGATACCTTAAATCCGAATTTATTGAAAACGGAAGCGACTTTTAGACATTCTTAAAAATACTTAAAATTCAAAGTATTTTTTTTGAAAAAAACATTTTAACAAAATATAAATTTATTACTAATTAGTAATCAATAAGTTAAATACATTTCTTTATAAAAATCAACGTTTTTTAGATAAAATGGTATCAATCTTATCAAAAAAATTAATCTACTTATAACGTATTACGTATATTTTTAAACTTTTTATAAAAAGGTGTCTTTTGTCAACGGTATTCAGCCGTAATCAACTTATATTTGGAATTATTTTACGAAAAACCATTAAAGTAAAACGCAAAAGTACATGTCGAATAAATTAAAGTATGATTTAAGAGGCGTTTCTGCCTCAAAAGATGAAGTGCATGCCGCTATTGAAGGCTTAGATAAAGGATTATACGAAAGAGCTTTCTGTAAAATTTTACCAGATTTTGCGGCAGGCGATGCAGAATATTGCAATATTATGCACGCTGATACTGCCGGTACAAAAACCAGTTTGGCTTATTTATATTGGAAAGAAACAGGAAATTTAGACGTTTGGAAAGGTATTGCACAAGATGCAATTATCATGAATTTGGACGACATGGCTTGTGTCGGCTGCATTGATAATATCATGTTATCCTCTACAATCGGAAGAAATAAGAATTTAATTACGGGTGATGTCATTAAAACTATCATTCATGCGACGACTGATATTGTCACCGAATTGGCTAAAAATGACATAACAATTCACCTTTCTGGTGGCGAAACCGCTGACGTTGGCGACATCGTTCGCACGATAGATGTTGGCTATACGGCTTTTGGAAGAATCAAACGTTCTGACCTGATTATCAATGATATACAAGCAGGTGACGTGATTGTCGGTTTGGCTTCTTACGGTCAAGCAACTTACGAAACCGAGTACAACGGCGGTATGGGAAGCAATGGTTTGACTTCGGCTCGTCACGACGTTTTGCATCACGACTATGCGACACAATATCCTGATTCGTATGATAAAAATACGCCAAAATCCGTTATCTATGTGGGATCTAAGCGGCTAACCGATGAGGTTATAATCGGAAAAGTAACGACTGATGTCGGTCGCCTTATCCTTTCACCGACAAGAACTTACTTGCCAGTATTGAAAGTTTTGTTGACGGAATTGAAAAATCAAATTAACGGACTAATCCACTGTACGGGTGGCGCTCAAACTAAGGTTATGAAGTTCGTTGATGATAATGTTCATATTATTAAGGACAATTTGTTACCGACTCCTCCCCTCTTCGAGATGATTCAAGCAGAATCGGGAACAGAATGGAAGGAGATGTATCAAGTCTTTAATATGGGACATCGTTTAGAGGTTTATTTGAAGCCAGAAAATGCAGCAAAGGTTGTTGAAATTTCGAAAAGTTTTGGAATCGATGCTCAAATAATTGGTCGTGTTGAAGCAAGTCCAACCGGACGAAAATTAACGATTGAAAGTCCTTATGGTACTTTTAATTATTAAATCGTCAGTGGATAAAAATTTGATTATCAATTAAATAGCTACCTTGCACCGAATTAATGTTATTTTGGCAGAACGCTCTTTTACGGAATTAAAACCTGTAAAAAAATACTTTTTAATGTTAATATTAATAAATATATGTTTATTGTAATTTTAACACTAAGAATACATACAAAAACAAAAAAATGAACTATTTTAATGGCGGATTGAGATTCTTTTCAAACTATTGCTAAGTTCTCTTTAATAAAACGTATTTACGTATTAAATCCTTGTATAACTAAGACGAAGATTATTACACTTTTTTGAAAATCGCAGAGTTGAATACCAAGTCTAAAAAACCGCATGCTAACTATGAAAAATAACACTTACTTGCTCCTATTAATGCTCCTTAGTACAATGGTGAATGCAAAAACCGCAGTTGTAAAAGGAAAAGTAACAAGCCCACGAGAAAATATCGTACACCTGTCAATGTATGCAGATTTGATTACTTTCGAGCCGATGCAATACGAAGTGACCTTAAATGCGGATAATACATTCTCTATTGATATTCAAATTTTTGAACCAACAGTTGCTACTTTGACTCACGGGAATAGTTCTATCGAAGTGTTTTTGGAAGCAGATGACGATTTAATGATTGAATTTCACGGTTGGGACTTGGAAGCAACGGCACTGTTTAGTGGAAAAGGTGGCGAAAATAATTATTATTTGAATAAGTCTGAAAGACGGTTCAAGCGGCTAAGCGATGATTATATTACCTACCAAATGAGTCATTTAGACCCTGACGCATTCAAAACTTATATGGATAAAATGCGTCAAAAGCGGTTGGCATTTTTACAAAAAGTAGAACAGGAAATTACATTTTCTCCTGCTTTTACAGCTTATGCAGCGGCAGATATTCATTATTGGTGGGCACATTCACTGATGCAATACCGTTGGGAACACCCGTTTTATAATGATATGGCTGCACCAATGAATTTACCAGATACGTATTTTTCATTTCTAAACGAAATCGAAATTAAGAATGACGAAGCCGTTTGTAATTTAAGATATATCTACTTTTTAGATCAATATTTAGAATACCAAAACTCGAAAGATGTTCGGTATAATAAGTATGGTGCACCGATTAGAGAAGATTATAGAGGGGCAAAAAGATTTTTGGAAGGTAAAGCAATGTATTATGTGTTAGCAAACGAAATTTATATTAAGTGTAAAAATAAAGATACCTATTCAATTGGTAATGAAGTAGCAGAATTTTTGGAGGGCTGTCCTTATGATAATTATAAATCATTAGTGAAAGCAGAATACCGAAAAGCAAATGGTTTGGAAACTGGCGGTGCTGCTCCAAATTTCAACTTGGTCGGTACCGATAATAAGCAGATTCAATTAAGTGATTTCAAAGGTAAAGTGGTTTATTTAGATTTTTGGGCAACATGGTGTGCACCTTGTACTTACGAATTATTGAACAGTAAAAATCTAAAATCACAATTCAAAGATAAAGACGTTGTTTTCTTATATATTTCTTTAGATACGAATATGGATAATTGGCGTTCATTTTTGCAACGTCATAATCCAGAAGGCATTCATGTTTACGCACAAGGCGTTTACAATGCTCCTGTTGCGGAAGAATATTCCGTGCGAGGTTTGCCAAGTTTCTTCTTGATTGATAAAGACGGAAATTTAGCTCGTGTTCCTGCCAAACGTTCGAGCGAAATAGGTGTAATTGAAGAGATTGAAGAGGTGCTGACGAGGTAAAAAGTCTGTCCCGAAAAACTTCAGCAATCAGCGATTGTTCGTTTTTAATTAGCAGTCAAAAAAATAGAAAAAGCGGTTGTAAGATAAATCTTGCAACCGCTTTTTTTATTAATAAAAAACGTTTTTTACTTCATTTTTTAACGTTAAAATCTAAAACATAGCGTCTAAAATTAAAACATATAACCGATAGATAAACTTGCACGAGCAGCAGGTAAAACAACCGTTGCCGCAGCATCAATTGTTCTTGCAGCATTATCAGATTCTAATTGATAACTTCCAGGGAAGTCAGCTAAAAAATCGTTAACATCTTGTTCCCATGCTTCAAATACATCATTATCTTGAGCGGTGAAACCTGCACTAACTCTATTAAAACCAACACCTAAACCGACAAAACTCCAGTTAATCGTTACTTTGTCCTTGATAATCCATTGGTAACCTAATTGACCACCAATACTTGTAGCAAAGTATCCTAAATTGACTTCTGCGGGAACGTCAACGAAGCCGTTATTGTCGTTATTATAAGTTCCGTTTACATCAACAGAGTAATTTGATATTTTCAAATATGGCGCAACAAAAAATCCTTTTGCCGCTTCTCCTCCTGTGTAAATACGATATTCTAAAGCGACATAGAAATTATTATACTTTCCATCGGTTACCGTTAAAGCATTTGTACTTCCAGCATCTTCCGTAAAGTCAACTGCCGCACTTGGAATATCAACAGGAAACTGATAGCCAATTTCACCAAAAATAGTCGTTTTATTTGTTAATATACGCTCATATTCTAAGTTTAGCGTACGGTTAAAGATACTTCCTACACCGATTTTGGCGATGTTTTGTTGTGCTTGTACGGTGAATGCTGTCGCAAGGACTGCAAACAATAATAGGCTTAATTTTCTCATAAAATTGAGTTTTTAATAATGGTTTACGTTACAAAGATGGCGAAATTACAAGTAAAATGTATTCCTTGTATGCAATCGTACCTTTGTTAATAAATATTTAAGGATGACTTTTGTCAGTTTTGTAGTCTGTCCCCCACAATGTTTATCTTTACTAAATATTCAAAAATCTAATATTCGAAATATGATAGATACTTATAATACTATAAATGCTACGTCAAAAGGAATTTTTACGGATAGGGGTAGTAAATTTATTGCTTACGCCTACCCGATTCAGTCCGAAGAAGAGATCAAGGAATATTTAGAAATTCTAAAAAAAGAGCATTGGAAAGCTGGGCATCATTGTTATGCGTGGCGACTGGGAACGGACGGAAATACACATCGGGCGAATGACGACGGCGAACCTTCGGGAACGGCTGGGAAACCGATTTTGGGTCAACTGGATAGTTTTGAAATTACGGATACCTTGGTGGTCGTTATTCGGTATTTTGGTGGCACAAAATTAGGCGTTGGAGGTTTGATAAATGCGTACAAATCGGCAGCGATTGACGCATTAAAACAGGTCGAAATTATTAGTAAAACGATTGATAATTATTATAAAATCGTTTATGATTATGGTATTACGAGTCAAGTTATGAATTTTATTAGCCATTACGAATTGAATATTATCAGTCAAAGTTTTGGTGAAAAAGCAATTATGGATTTCTCGGTTCCAATTTCTAAAACTGATGAAGTTTTAAAAATTTTGGAAGAAAAGTCTTTAAATGAAGGTTTTTCGGAATTGTTTGAATTAGAATTAATGATGACGAAATAAGTAATTTTCAAAGAAATTCATTTTTCGAACTTATAGTGAAAATGTATTTTTTCCATCCTAAAGTTATCAATATTAAAAAATCAATTATCGTCATAAGTTACTCAATTCCAATGTTTTATGAAAAAAAAATATTTAATAATTCTGCTTTTGTTAACGATAATAACGGTAGAAGCTCGTGAAGTTGAATTCCTCAATACGACGGATTATAAGTATCAAGTCGCTAAACAAATTTTTGAAAAATTAATCGAGGCAAAGGGCGATAAACGAATGCAAGTTCCGGAATTTGTCATGTCCAAAAGAAAACGCTACGTAGCTTGGATGGATAATAAAAAAATGCACATTGGCTTGGAGGAAGCGGCTTATGATGTTTGTGTTCGTTACGGTGCGGACTCGACAAATACAATGGCGGCTTTAATCGCTCACGAGATTACACATTATTACGAAAAGCATTCTTGGGGCAACGATTTTGCTACGGCTTTCACCGATTTAGAGCTTTCGGGAACGGTAAAAACAACTGCTAAATCTGCGGATATGAAAACGATAGACGAAACCGAGGCAGATTATTTAGGTGGTTTTTTGGCATATTCAGCAGGTTTCCAAACCCTTGGCATGATGCCGATATTTTTGGTAGATATATATGCAGAATACGATTTACCCGACGAAATCTCAGGCTATCCGAGTTTAGATGACCGCTTAAAATTGGCAGTAGAATCTGAAATGAAATTAGAGGCGTTAATTCATATTTTTGATGCAGCAAATTATATGGTCGTTTTGCAACAATACGACGTTGTGAATGATTATTACAGTTATATTTTAAAGGAATTTCAAAGTCGTGAAATTTATAACAATGCAGGTGTAAATGCGGTTACGACGGCTTTACAGCTTTTTGATGAAAATGCAAAACAGTTGAAATATTCGTATCCGATTCAGTTAGATGGCGAAACGAGAATATCAAAACCAAAAGCGAAAGGCGAGACTTTGGGTTTTGCAGAAAAGGTTGAAAAACGGGAAAAATTATTAGAAAAAGCCAAGTTTTATTTTGAACAAGCTCGTGCTTTAGACGCAGAATATGCGACTGGTTTTATCAATTTAGCTTGCGTTCATGACTTAATGGGCAATTATGAAGAGGCGGACTTTTTTGCAAAAAAAGCATCAAAAATCGCAAGAAGTAATAATAATTTGAAAGTGGAAGGTGATGCGTATATCATTCGAGCTATCGCTGCGATTCACGAAGGCGAGGCGATAAATGGCATGGATTATTTCAAACAAGCGGCTGCAAAAGATAGGGATTGTGAACGATTGGCACAGTTAAATATAGATATTTATAATGGTACAGTTACTGAAATTTCAGCAACTCGCCCCAAAATTTCATTGACAAAAGAGCGAATTGAAGGAAAAAATTTAGATGCTTTTATGGACGCGATTGATGTGGATATTTTGTTAGATGTGAAAGGAAATGTGTCTTGCGGCATTAAATTAATGGACGACTCCAAAATTTTATTAACGCTAATTGATGGCGGTCAATCCGGTTATACTTTATTGCATTTGACCAATACAACCTACAACGGTGCGACTGGCAACGGCATCAAAATCGGTGCATCAAAAGATGACGTGATTGCAAAATACGACAAACCAACTTATATTCAAGAAGCTCGTCAAGGTCAATTTTTAGTCTATGATTTCAAAAATATTGCCTTTTTTATCAGTGACGGACAAGTCAAAAGTTGGGCATTATTTCGTATTCAAGAATAAAGGTAGATTTAGATACTACAAATTTGAAATTTAACTTTACCAGAAAAATAAATTCAACAGTACTCTCGATAATTTTCTCTACAAAACACTACAATCTATTACCTTTACTCGTTGTAAATGAAAAGTACAATTATTTTATAAAGGAGTCGGACGCTTTTGAAGCATCCAACTCCTAAATTAAAAAATACCTTAATTTATGAAATATCTATTAACCGTCGTATTATTGGGCGTTTTGACGACGACTTTTGCCCAAAAATATAGTAATGAATTTTTGAATATTGGTGTTGGTGCTGCGGCACAATCAATGGGAAATGCACAAGTAGCAAGCGTTTCAGATGTAACCGCTGGTTTTTGGAATCCAGCAGGGTTGACGAATATCAAAACTGATTTACAGGTTTCGTTTATGCACGCAGAATGGTTTGCGAGTATCGGCAATTATGATTATTTAGCCCTTGCGAAACCGATTGCAGATGGCAAACGAACGTTGGGTTTGTCCGTTATTCGTTTTGGAATTGATAATATTCCCAATACTTTATCGCTTTACGAATCCGATGGAACGATAAATTATGATAATATCAAACCGTTTTCAGCGGTCGATTATGCGTTTTTATTTAGCTATGCTCAAAAGCTCAAAAGCGATAAATTGAGCATTGGTGGAAATGTAAAAGTGATTCATCGCACGATTGGCCCTTTCGCAACTTCGTGGGGTTTTGGTTTGGATTTAGGGTTGCAATACCGACTTTCAGAGCATTTCACGGTCGGACTTTTGGGTAAAGATATTACGACAACTTTCAATGCGTGGGATATTAATTTCACCGATGATGAAAAAGAAGTGTTGGAAATTACGGGCAATGATATCGTTATTAATTCGGTAGAAATTACCAATCCGAGCATCATTTTAGGTTTTGCGTATCAACAACGTTTTAATAAAATCGGTGTGTTGGCGGAAGTTAATGCGAACTTAACGACGGATGGACAACGTAACGTTTTAGTCAGTTCCGACCCGCTCAGCATCGACCCTGTCGCAGGTTTTCAGTTGGATTATAACGAAAAAGTTTACCTCCGAGGCGGTATTAATACGATTCAAAAAGAAACAGATTTGGCAGGAACGGAATTTTGGTCGGTCAATCCTAACGCAGGAGTCGGCATCAAATTAGGTGCGTTGCGTTTGGATTATGCCTTCACCAATGTTGGCGAACAGTCAAATAATACCTATTCGCACATCGTGTCGATGGTTTTAGATGTGAATTATGATTATTGGAAAAAAGTACTTAAAAATTAGGTTTTAATTGTGAACGGTATAATTAACCGTTCACAATTGACCGTTAATAGTTCAAAAAAGATGGTTCTCCAAGTCTTCGAGCAGCAAACTTTAAAAATTGGGCAGCATCCGCATTTTACGGAGCAAGTTTGGGAAACCTTGATTCGATTTAATGACAAACACGAACAACGGTATTTTACGATAATTCACCGTGGCGTTCGGTTTCGGCATTATGTGGGCGTGGTTCAGGTTGGACGTTTTACGATTGAAATATTACCAAAAGCAGACGCCAACAACGATTTGAATGATGTTGCAAATAAAAATCATTGGCAGTCAGTTTTGATTTCGATGTTAAAAACTTGCCGATTATTAAAAATCGAAAGTTTGTCAAATGCTCGTTTGCGGTTGCAGCAGCATTTTATTTTAGATTTATATTTTGAATTATTTATTGACGAAATCGAACAATTATTACATGAAGGCTTAATTAAGCAATATCGCAATACGACTGAAAATCAAACGACGATGCGTGGTCGAATGGATTTTTCAAAACAAATCCAACACAATACCGTTCACAAAACTCGTTTTTTTGTCCATCACTCGACCTACGATTTTGACCATGTTTTCAATCAAATTTTGAGTAAAACCATCAACGTTTTAATGCGAATGGTGACGAATCCACTTTTATTGGATAAGTTGCAACGGCTACAATTACACTTTCCAAAAGTCCAACAAATTGACATCAGCGATTGGCATTTTCAACATTTGAAATACGATAGAAAATCACAACGTTACCAAACGGCGTTGGATATTTCGAGGTTGATTTTGATGAATTACAGTCCCGATATTCGAGGCGGACAAAATGACGTTTTGGCGATGTTGTTTGACATGAATGTCTTATTTGAGGCCTTTATTTTTCGTCAGTTGAAGCAATTAGAATATACCAAGAATATCCAAGTCATCGGTCAGCCCAACCGTAAATTTTGGACGCACAACCAAAAAAGTCGCAACTTACGCCCCGATATTTTGATTCAAAAAGAGGGTGAAAATATCATTTTAGATACGAAATGGAAAGTCTTAAAACGTCCTTCGCCTTCCGATGAAGATTTGCGTCAAATGTTCGCTTACGCTAATATTTTTAAAGCAAATAAAACCCTGTTAATCTATCCAAAAGTATTTGATTTTCCACCTTTTACAAAAGGGATTTTTAATCAAGATAAGGATTTGTCTTGTGATTTATTTTTTGCAAATGT
>Ga0222647_1000629_pt1 | contig 13875 bp, 12 predicted proteins | sample AntAcemetagen333_FD_179864 | JGI IMG/M metagenome (GOLD analysis project Ga0222647, IMG submission 179864) | Saline water microbial communities from Ace Lake, Antarctica - #333 | ecosystem: Environmental > Aquatic > Non-marine Saline and Alkaline > Saline | place: Antarctica: Ace Lake...
GTATTGAAAACATCTAAATAATCTTCTAAATTTTTATTCAAATTCAATTGAAAAGCCGTTTGAAAAACTTGATATTGCAAGGCTGCAAAGCGTTCAAAATACAAATCTAATTTAGGTAAGTTATTAGATTTTTGCGAATTAACCGATTGCGTAATTGGCGTTAAATTCCAAAGTTGATTGTGCGTAACGAAACTCCACGGAATAAAATGGTCGAGTGAATATTTCCCAATAATAATTTCATTCGAGTAAACGCAACGAATTGGCGAATTTTGAACGGCTAAAATTTGTTTCCAGAAATTATGTTGCTTCGATAAACCCCTATCTGAATCATTTGGTGGAAATAATTTTGCTGCCAAATTCGGCACATTTGGATTTCGTTTTTGGAGATAAATTAACAAATTCCAAAAGCAAAAATCTTCCATAATTTTTAAATGTTGCTGGAAATATTCAAACCAATCCTTATCAAAAATTAATTTATCATTATCAAAGTAATACGGTAATTTATGGTTTGTCCCAACCGTTGCTAATCTTTGAATTTCGCTATTCAATTTTCCATCTTGTAATCCTTTTACTTCCATATCTAACCACGGACGAATGAATCGAAAAGGTACATAATCACTTAGTTTCAATAAGTTTTTAGTAAAAGAATGTTTAGGGTTTTCAATAATGAAATTCGATAATTTCTCAATAGCTTCTTGTTCTTTAGTATCAATTTTTAAATCAATACTTGGCAACTCCAAAGCCTCATTTGCCAAATTTTTCAACCTATCTTGAATCCCAAAATTGATTTTGAAATAATGGTTGGGATACCAAACATTCACCACCATCTGGATATATAAATCCGTCAAAAGGATTTCCGTTTTATTCGCTTTTACGGCTTTCAATAAGCTGTAAAACCAATAAAACTTATAAGAAGTCGAAGTCTTACTGAAAACCGTTGTTAGGTTTTGGATTTGTAGATTTTTGTGGTTTGGAAGGTGCATAAGTTTTAATATTTATTACCAAATATAAGAATATTTTATTAATGCTAAAATATCATTTTATATAACCCCGAGTAAAAACATAACTACCATTTTCCATCAGGAATTACTTTTTGTAATTCCGCTTCCAAATTCTCAAAAACACTAAAATAATTAGCCACTTCTTTTTGAGCTTTAATTATTTTTTGACTGATTGCTTGTCGTTTATTGGGTGGAATATAAGCAATAAACTCAGCGATGTACTTAGCAAAATCTTCCCCTTCGTAAATTCTGTCGTCGTCAAAATGATAATCCTCTTCACTTAAATAATTATCGTTTAATGCGTCACCGACATTGAGTATGAATTTCGTAATCATATCGCCAATTTCAGTTTCTTTTGAAACCCAATACGGACGAAGTGCTTGACACACTTTACTAACATGACGCTCAAAATTATTGATAATATATAAGTTAATTTCATCTTCAAAAATGACCGAAAAGGCATTTTTGAGTTTATCAAAATCCTTATTAACCTTTTGAGTTCGTTTCGTTTTTTGGTATTCCTTACCAATTTTTTTACGAAAATCATCTGGTGCGATTTCCAAAATTAACGCTCTTAAAGTATTGATATCTAAGCTGTAAATATAATCTTCAAACATGATTTGTATAATTTATTTCACAATTCTAAAACCCCTCCTTCCCCAAAATCGCAATCAAATTTCTCCGCCGATAATACTCTTTTTTAATGTCGCTGACCAGACTTGAAAATGAGGTAGGCGATACAATCGGTTGCAAGTTAACTAAGATTTGAGCGACTTTTCGATAATTATCATTACCAGTATTGGGCAGACAAAAATATAGTTCTGCTTTAAAAATAGCCGTTGCGGGTTCCGGAAAAAGAAGTTTGTGGCGTTGGAAAAATGGATAAATCTTTTGCATGTTTTTGAAGGTGTCTTTGTGCCTTAATACGAAACTATGATAGAGTACTTAAAAAACCAAATATTCTATTCAAAAAGGATAATTTTATCTTAATTGACCATGAATTAAGTTTGGACATTAGACAAACTTTTGAGGAATATGTGACATTTGATAATTACAGAAACGTATTACAAGGAACAAAGGGAAAGCATATCTTTTTGGAACATTTACGATTAAAACATAAGAAAACGTCAATTACTTTTGATGATTTTATAGTAAGTTTACGACTTTTGAATATTAATAAATTGAAACAATTAAGCTTGTTTTTAGAACAGTATAACTTTAACATAAATGATTTTGAAGCTATTATTCGATATTTAGAAGCTATCAAACGAAATATACAAGATTTTAGAACCGTATTACAAATAAACCTACAAAGATGAAAAATTCATTATATTATAGTGTTTTGCGTTATCGTCCTTCTTATTTGTTGAAAGAACAAATAAATATCGGTTTATTATTTGTCCTTCCTGAAACAGAAGAAGTGATTTTTCTCTTTCCTAATAAATTGGCAAGAATAACACAGTTTTATGCAGCAGCAGATTTACCACTTTTGAGAAAATACCTTTATGCTTTAAAATCTAAATCTAAAAAAGCAATAGGAAGCGTTGAAATATTTGATAATTTCATTCCTAAAGATGCCAGTAGTTTGTATTTTTCTGAACCAAAATCGGGAACTTTTTCTAATACAGAAGCTGCTATTAATTATTACAAACAACTCTACTTTGCACCTTATGAAGATATAGAAATTGGACGAAAAGACGATGCGTATTTAAAGAAAACATTCGATGCAAAATTAGAGGCAATTAGCCCTTATAAGAAGCTATTATTCAAGCGAAATGTGAAAGTTAAAAATGCAGTTGCATCGACTAAATTTGAATTTGCGTGGCAAAACGGTCAGACGAATTTTGTCAAAACAATTGGGTTAGATTTATCAAATACTTCAAACATTCAAAAAAAGGCTTTTCGTTGGTACGGTGAACTTTCGACTTTAAACGAAACATTCACTGACGCAAATATAGATATTTTGGTTTCTCGTCCGAGCAAAAAAGATTTGTTTAAGTCTTATGATGATGCCTTAAAGTTGTTAGATACTATGAAAGTATCGCATCGAATTAAGGAAGAAAATGATTTTGATGCCTACATTCGGTACGCTACAGAAACGGTGATAACTTTGCCGAAGTTGGATTTTATTTGAGTTAGTTTACTTCAATTGAAATTAACTAACTCAAAATAAAATTTTCCCTAAAACCCCTCTTTCCCCAAAATCGCAATCAAATTTCTCCGCCGATAATACTCTTTTTTAATGCTGCTGACCAGACTTGAAAACGAAGTAGGCGACACAATCGGCTGCAAGTCACCTAAGATTTGAGCGACTTTTCGATAATTATGATCGCCAGTATTGGATAGATAAAAGTATAGCTTCTCTTTGAAAAGAGCCGTTGCGAGTTTCGGAAAAAGAAGTTTGTGGCGTTGGAAAAATGGATAAATCTTTTGCGTGTTTTTGAAGGTGTCTTTGTGGTCTTGGAATAATTGAACAACTTGCGGCAAGCGGTTTTCGGCTTCCAAAATATCCGCAAAAATAGTGGTTTGCTTTTGCTCAAAATAGGTTTCAAACTCCCCTCGGTTTTCAGGATAATGCTGAATTGCGGCTTGAAAAGACTCGACACTCGGTTCGGTTTGCATATATTTTTTAAGCCAATGCAGCGTATTTTTACCGCCCAAATTCTTATCACAAAGGCGGATAATCATTTGGAAATGCACGGCTTTTTTACTGCCAAAACCGAAGTAGGTATCACTTTCTGAACGCTGAAGATATATCGCCAAAGTATCGTAAGCCTTTTGAAAATCGGCTTTGGTTTCGTAGTGTTTCGCTAAGGTTAGGTTAAACCAACTTTTATCGGAAAGTTCCGTCAGTATTTCCTCTTTTTTGGTTTCCGAAAGGTAGGGTTCTATTTTGTTATAGAGCGTTTCGGTTTCGTTATTGTCCGTATAATCGAGGAAATTAATTTCCGTGACCAAATCCGTGAATTGCGGCAAATCGCCTACTGGAATCGTTTCGATAATACAGTTTGTCATTGCATCACAAACATCATAACTCAACTCTTTTTTGGCGTCTAATAATTTTAACAAAGCATATTTTCGGTTTTCATTCGGAATCGAAGCAATGAACTGACCAATATATTCGGCTACTTCTTCGGCTGCATAATTATCTTCGTAATACTCGTCATAACCGTCATCGGAATTCCCCGATAAATAACCTTCCTCAAAGGCTCCGCCCACATTTTCAAGGAAATCCGCCAATTCATCTGCGATACTATTCGAGTGTGTTTGCCAAAACGGACGGAGTTTTTCGAGTGCTTTATCGGTATCTTTTACGAAGTCGGTAATGTTGTGTAATTCGCCATCAAACAGACTATTAATTTTAATTATTGCCTTTGAAAATTCCGCATCTACCCTTTTTATATCGCCTTTTGATAGGCTTTCTTTTATCGTCACTTCCTTTCGGAAATGCTCGGGAGCGAACCGCAACACTAATTGTTGCAATTCGGTACTCGACAAATTACGGACGTATTTTTCAAAATCACTTTTCGCTTTTTCTGCTTTCGCAATAACCGCCTCGGTAATATCCGCTTCTTGCAAAACGTGACTTTCGACATGACTTTGCAAATGTAACAGACTCGCAATGATGTGTTTGCAAGTGCCTTGGTCATAAGGGCAATTGCACCATCCTTCTATTTTATTATCCCTTTGTGCGATTTCAACCCCATATTTGCCATAGCTGCCCGATACTTCTAATTCGTATTTGCCAACGCTAATTTCGATATCTGGATAAACTGCACCGTCATTAAAATAGCCGTAACCTCGCTCGACAGTCGTGGAAGAAGCCATGCCGCTAATTTGAAGTTTAGATAAGGATTTTATCCCTTTTGAAAGGGTTTGTTTTGGTTGTAATGTGAATAAATATTCCATATTTTTTATTATTTTTTCTTTCTTGATAATTTCTAAACGTAGCGGTACACGAGTACTCAGTGACCCTTACGAAAACCTCAACATGTGGTAACATCAACACACCAACACGTCAAAAAGCCTTATTTATCAATTTACAAAGCTGTTTTATCAAACGAAAAGGGTAAAATTTCTTGTACCGACCAAACCCGATAAACTTGATTCTTATGTCCAATCAGTAAGACTTCAATCGGGGAATCATACCGAACTTCCTGCTCCCGAATTACCTGCCTACAGCTGCCGCATGGAAAAATTGGCAACGCATCGGCTTCGCTTTCAAAAGAGGTCGCCACCGCAATTTTTTTGATTTTTACGTTTGGATATTGATGGCTTGCCGCAAATATTGCCACCCGTTCTGCACACAACGTCAGCGGATAAACCGCATTTTCTTGATTGCTTCCTGATACGATTTTTCCATTGTCTAATAACAAAGATGAGCCGACATGAAAGTTGGAATAAATCGCATACGCTTTGGCTTTCGCCAATATTGCCGCCTCACAGAGTTCGACCTCAATCGCTGATAACTCGCTGAAATGTTCGATAATATCTACCGAAAGTTCTAATTTTAGTTGTTTCATTTGGTTGTTATTCGTGTATCAATTATGGTAATTAACGCCTAAACTTACTACATTTCCTCCGTTTTAATACAAAAGCCTTATATTTGGGATGTTGATTTTGTTGAATCTATACCAACCTTTTCCTTGAAAATTGGAGAAATTTGGAGCGGGTTCAAAATTAGATAGTGGTCTAAAAGCGTGGATAAAAATCTATAGGGTTTTGAAAACCCCATAGGTTTGAAACGACTGTCAACGCATTTGAAACACCATCTAAAACTATTATTAAACTAAAAAAAAATACTATTAAAATGTTTAAAAAGACAATTACTTTAAGTCTGGTTTTGACTTGTTTTAGCTTTTTCCTACAAGCTCAAGTCGCACCGAAATTAACGAATGTAGAAGGTAGCGAATACCAATTTGAAATCATCAAAAGTTTGGACAGGGCTGAGGTCGAGAATCAAGGTAGCACAGGCACTTGCTGGAGTTTTTCTTCGCTGTCGTTCTTTGAGGCAGAAATCGAGCGAGCAAGTGGTAAGAAAGTAGAATTATCGCCAATGTTCGTGGTGCATCACACTTATGAGGACAAAGCAGAAAAGTATATTCGCATGCACGGGAATTTGAATTTCAGTGCAGGCGGAGCGTTTCACGATGTTTCTTATGTAATGGAAAATTACGGGATCGTACCTAAAGGTGCTTACACGGGTTTGGACGAAACAGCAAAACGCCATGATCACGGTGAAATGGACGCTGTTTTGGAATCAGTTACAAAGTCACTTAAAGAGCGTAAAGCACCTTCTACCAAATGGGACGAAATGATTTCGGGTATTTTGGACACGTATTTGGGCAAATTGCCGGAAACTTTTGAGTACGAAGGCAAGAAATACACAGCACAAGAATTTTCAAAATCTTTAGGTTTGGATATGAGTGATTATGTGTCGATCACATCATTCACCCACCACCCTTTTTACAAAACTTTCGATATCGAAGTGCCAGATAACTGGTTGGGTAAAGAATCTTACAACTTGCCTTTAGCTGAAATGATGCAAGTTTTTGACAACGCAGTCGAAGAAGGTTATTCTATCGCTTGGGGTTCTGACGTTTCTGAAAAAGGTTTTAATTATCGTGCAGGTCTGGCGGTGATGCCAAAAGATGCGTCAACGCTTTCAGTCGAAGGTGCGGATAACAAACAATTCAATGATGCTGGTGCATTCAAATATGGTGATGCGTTCAAAAAACCGGTCGAAGAATTAGAAATTACGCAGGAAATGCGTCAGGAAGGTTTTGATAATTACGAAACAACGGACGATCACGGCATGCACATTATCGGTGTGGCAAAAGATCAAAACGGCAAGCGTTATTATATCGTGAAAAATTCTTGGGGGAAAAGCAATCAATGTGATGGTTATTTTTACGCTTCAGAAGCATTCGTAAAATATAAAACGATTAACTTTTTGGTTCACAAAGATGCGTTACCAAAAGATATTCGTAAAAAATTGGGATTGAAGTAAGTAGTTTGCAGTCTGTCTTGATTACTCGAAAAAAAGCTTTCGCTTTTCAAAAGTGAAGGCTTTTTTAATTGTTCTATAAATGTTCTCGCCCCGTAATTGGTAACCTCTAAACTTCACGTCCCTTCAATTTCAACATTCGCTAACGCAGGAATTTCCTTCAAAAGAGATTTCAAATTATCCATATCGCTTTTAAAGTTCAAGGCTCGATAATCTGTATCCATACCATTATCCACATTTTGTATTTGAACTACGTCAAGCGAAAAAAACAGAACGTCGTCTTGTATTTGCTTATCAAAAAAATACCATTTTGCAAATAAGTCTGAATGTTTTTTTGAGGGTATTTTGTAAAATATTTTTTCTATTTGTTTCAACGGAATCGACTTCTCCGAAAACCATGTGTTATAATGCAAAACCTCGTTTCGTAAGTCAATCCGAAACGGTTTTGTCGTGCCGACTATAACTCGTATTTCGTGTTGATTCTTTTCAATTTTTATAAAGTAAAATTCACTACCCGACGGAAGTTGGTTTTGTGGTCGAAACCGCAGCACTTCATAATTATCTGCCCTTTGATTCTCATCAAAACTCATCTTGGTTAAAGCACTAATTTTGTCCGTCAAAGGCGGTAATTCGTGTTCGTTTTCCAATTGAAAGTCAAACAAAATTTTATTATTTGTACCAATTTGGATTTCAATTGGCTTCTTATTCAAATCCACAAACCAATCAATTCCGCTATCTAATTTATACGTTTTTGTCCATTCGATTAAAGGCATTTTATATAATAAAATCAAGGTCTTTGAATTAAAAACAGCACGTTTTAAAAATGGATTCGGTTGATATTTAATAAAAAAACCTAAAAAAGTGGCGACAAATAAAACCAGAAGCGGCGACCTAAAAACCATAGAAAACAACAACGCCAAAAATACAATTGAACCATAAATCAACCCCGAATAACGAACACTTTCCCGATGATTCAAAACCTCAAAAACTAATTCTTGGTTTGGAACGTACCGTTCTATTTTTATCTGTCTATTGGTCATTTTTTTATTTTTTTAATAAAAGTATTTTTTGCCAAATAAATATTTTTCCCCCTACCCTGTCTTCTTTGCTCAATCTTAACGACCTTTACACGAATTTTTTTTGACAATAAAAAGCGACAACTTGGAAAATCAACCGACAATTACGATTAATGATGATTTCAAATATACTTTGGAGGTATTGAATAATACCAAACAAAGTTTATTTTTGACGGGTCGAGCAGGAACTGGTAAATCTACCTTGTTGCGATTATTCAAAAACACGACAAAAAAGAAAATTGTTGTCCTCGCTCCGACGGGTTTGGCGGCATTGAATGTGCAAGGGCAAACGATTCATTCCTTTTTTGGCTTTCCGCCAAAACCAATTAATAGAAATCAAATCAAAGTTCGTAGAAATAAAGCGTTGTACAAAAAAATTGATACAATTGTCATTGATGAAGTGTCGATGGTTCGGGCGGATATGATGGACAATATTGACCATTTTCTGCGGCTGCATCGGGAAAATATGTCTGTGCCTTTTGGTGGCGTTCAGATGCTTTTTGTAGGCGATTTGTTTCAATTGCCGCCGATTGTTTCTTCCGACGAAGCTGTTTTTTTAACACAAAACTTATACGAAAGTCCCTACTTTTTTTCCTCCCACGTTTTTCAAGATTTAGATTATGAAATGATGGAATTGCGGGAAGTTTTCCGTCAAGAACACCGTCATTTTATTCGTATTTTGGACGATATTCGGACGAATCAATTTGATAGAGATACGTTAGAAGATTTGAATTGTCGAGTCGTACCAACGAGTTTAGCCGATAATTTGTATATTACACTTTCGCCCCGAAACGCTTTGGTGAACAGTATTAATAACGACCGTTTAAAAAAATTAACAACCGAAGAATACTCGTATTTGGCTGGTGTTACTGGTAATTTCAGTCCAACGGCTTTCCCAACGGAAGCGATTTTAAAATTAAAATTATTTGCCCAAGTTATGTTCGTCAAAAACGACCCGAAACGCAAATACGTGAACGGCACGATTGGCAGAATTGTCCAAATTTCCAATGATTTTGTCAAAGTTGAAATCAATGATAATAATATTCAAAAAGTTATTAATGTAGAAAAGGAAGCATGGGAAATTCAGCGCTACACGGTGAATGACAAAAACGAAATCAAAGCGGAAGCTATCGGCACATTCAAGCAATATCCGCTGACGTTGGCGTGGGCAATTACGATTCATAAAAGCCAAGGTAAAACGTTTGAAAAAATAATTGTCGATATGGGAAAAGGAGCATTTGCCGCTGGTCAAACTTACGTCGCGTTGAGTCGCTGCAAAACTTTGGACGGTATTATCTTGACTCGACCTATCGAACCAAAAGATATTTTTTCAGATGATAGAATCGTGGAATATTACGAAAGTATGATTTAGTGGACATTGATAAAATAACTTCAAAAATAACGAAAGTATGGAAAATTTATATTTGATTATTAATACAATAGCGTTATTTGGTTGGATTTTATTAATTGGTTTTCCGACTAAACGGTGGACATTTACGGTGGTTATCAGTGGCGGAATTTCGGCGATTTTGGCGTTATTCTATATTTATTTTATCGTTTCGGCAATGACTGGCGATACCTCAACTGGTGGTGATTTTAGCTCTTTGGCTGGGGTAAAATTATTGTTTCAGAATGATATTGGCGTTTTGGCTGGTTGGGCTCATTATTTGGCTTTCGACTTATTTATTGGTGCATGGATGACTTCAAATGCACAACGTTTGGGTTTGACGCATTGGAAAATTATTCCCTGTTTGTTTCTGACGTTTATGTTTGGGCCAGTTGGTTTGCTGACTTATTTTATCGTTCGTGCGGCGATGACGAAGAAGGTATTTCACGAACATTTTTAACGGATTTTCCAGCAGGTTTTATAACGATTAAACCGTGTCGGTTTTTAAAACCGACACGGTTTTCGATGAATAGAACCTAACCTTTTCTAATCTTCCCATCGTTATCAGGAGGAACAAAAAAATGTACTTACGAAAAATTTATTTGTAATCATCTTTCTCTTTTTTACCGTTTCCGCTTTCGCTCAAAAAGGACAACTTCAAGGAACAATTACCGATGCAGAAACGAAAGAATCATTAGTGTTTGTAACGGTCGTAATCAAGCAAAAAAATATTTTTATTTCGTCTGCTCAGACTGATTTTGACGGAAAATATTTCTTCGATAGTTTGAATGTTGGTACTTACGAAATGGAAGTGACGTATGTTGATTATTCTAAAAAAGTGGTCAAGGGAATTGTTATTAATAAGGATAAAATAGTCGTTCAAAATATTAAAATGGAGTCGGGAGGTTGTTGTTGTGTCTGTTTTGTGGTAACGTATTCATCATTGATTAATCATTGGGATTTGACGCAAGGAACGATTTTTTTCTGCAGATGAAATTCGGATAAGTCCGCATAAAAATTAAACGGCTGATTAATAAACCGATGGGATTTTGAAAATCCCATCGGTTTTCGAATAAATTACTTTTTTCCTTTCCCAAAAAAAGCTGCCTTATTTTTGAGGATTGACAATACAATCGAACCGACCAAAACGACGGCAACAAATAATAATGCCCAAAGAATATCGATTTGATAAAATTCTGCTGTGATGATTTTTATACCAATAAAAATCAAAATAATCGCCAAACCGAATTTTAGATAATGGAATAATTGCATGACTCCAGCCAAGGCAAAATACAAGGCTCGCAAACCCAAAATTGCAAAAATATTGGAGGTGTAAACGATGAAAGGGTCTTGTGAAATTGATAAAACCGCAGGAATCGAATCTAAGGCAAAAACTACATCGCTGATTTCTATGAGTATTAATGCCAAAAATAAAGGCGTTGCCAACCGTTTGCCATTTTCAAGGACAAAGAATTTTTCGCCTTGAATTGTATCTGTCGTTGGAATTATCTTTTTCAGTATTTTGAAAAGGAAGGTTTCTTTGATATCCATTTCGTCTTCCTCTTTTTGAAAAAATATCCGAATTCCCGCCACAATCACAAACGCACCCATTGCGTAAAGCAAAAAATGAAAATGCTGGATTAATTCGATACCGACCAAAATGAAGAACGCCCGAAAAATCAATGCTCCAAAAATGCCCCAAAAAAGGACTCGATGTTGCAAGTCTTGCGGAATTTTGAAAAATGAAAAAATGAGGATAAATACAAATAAATTATCTACACTCAGCGACTCTTCAATCAAATAACCCGTAAAAAACGCCAAAGCATCTTGGGAACCTCTATCCACATAAATCCAAACCCCAAAGGCAGCCGCCAAACTTACCCAAAAAGCAGTTTGTAGCAACGCACTTTTTACGCTTATCGTTTTTTGGTGTTTGTGTAATACCAATAAATCGAATAAGAGTAAACCAATAACCACAATATTAAAAATGATAAAATCCATCGTTATTTTATTATTTTGTAAATAATCAGCATTAGACTTTACAAAACAAACTCGTCACTCAATTAGGTGCTTTTTTGTTTGAAAATTAAATAGTTTTAGACAAAGCCAGTCATTTGTCAATGTAAAAACGCTATCAATCTAATCTTAAAAGGCAATCGGTAAAAGTTTTGTAGTTTGGGACAACTTTTACAAATTAAAAGTATTGTGATTATGAATTAAGAACCATTTGAAATAAACATTAATAAAATAGAATTATGAAAAAAATCCTATTCAGTTGCCTCTCGCTTTTGGTATCTGTGGGCTTATTCGCTCAGAAAGATGCTAATAAAATCAAATTTCAAGAATTTGATTTAGAAAACGGTTTACACGTTATTTTGCACGAAGACCACTCTACGCCTATCGTTGCCGTTTCGATTATGTACCATGTTGGTTCAAAAAATGAAAACCCCAATAAGACTGGTTTTGCTCACTTTTTTGAACATTTACTTTTTGAAGGTTCAAAATACATCAACCGAGGTGAAATCGATGATTATATCGAAAATGCTGGTGGAATGATGAATGCAAATACAAGTTTTGACCGTACTTTCTACTTTGAAGTCTTGCCATCGAACTATTTAGAAATGGGTTTATGGATTGAGTCAGAGCGTTTATTACACGCTAAAGTAGAACAAGTTGGTATCGAAACACAGCGTAAAGTTGTAAAAGAAGAACGTAGATTGCGTGTGGACAATCGACCTTACGGAAGGTTATTGGAAGAGGTAATGAAACGTGCTTTTGTGGAACATCCTTATCAGTGGATGCCGATTGGTTCTATGGAACATTTGGACGCTGCGGTAGAAGAAGATTATGTCAATTTCTATAACACGTATTACGTTCCGAATAATGCAACGCTTTCTATTGCTGGTGATATTAATCCAGAAATGGCGAAGGCATTGGTAGAAAAATATTTCACAGATATTCCAAGAGGTGCGGAAATCGTGCGTCCAAGTATCGTTGAGCCGAAACAAACAGCAGAAATTAGAGATACGGTTTATGACAATGTTCAGTTGCCAGCTGTCGTTCACGCTTACCATACGCCACCGCAAGGAACGGATGATTATTATGCAGTGGAGCTGTTATCAACTTTACTTTCTCGTGGCCAAAGTTCTCGTTTGAATACCGTTTTGGTAGATGAAAAAGAGCAATGTGTTGCAGCAGGCTCTTTTCCAATTGCAACGGAAGATCCAGGATTATCGGTAACTTATGGTATCTGTAATATTGGTGTTGCTCCTGATGAAGTAGAAGCGACAATCGAAGGCGAAATTAAAAAATTACAAACAGAATTAATTTCTGAAAAGGAATTCCAAAAGTTACAAAATCAGATTGAAAATGATTTCGTTTCTTCGAATTCAACGGTTGCGGGTATTGCAGAATCTTTGGCAAATTACCATGTTTATTTAGGTAATGCAGATTTGATTAATACGGAAATCAAACGTTACAATAGTGTAACTCGGGAAGATTTGCGTAAAGCAGCTCAAAAATATTTCAGAGCAGATAATCGTGTGGTTTTATATTGGTTAGCGAATCCACAGGGATAATAAAATTATATACAAAAAACCTCATAGGTTTTCAAAATCTATGAGGTTTGGTAAACAAAAAAAACAATGAAAAAAATATTTCTTTTATTAATGGTTGCGGTTTTCGTATCGCAATGTACACCTGAAACGGTTGATAAGACTTCAACAGGCGATGTTGGAGGACTAAAGATGGGTCAATCTCCAGACTTAGAATTAGATAGAAGTCAATCTCCAAAACCTGGCCCTGCACCGAAAATCCAAATGGGAAGTTATGAAACCTTCACTTTGGATAATGGCTTGGAATGTATCGTGGTAAAAAATGATAAATTACCAAGAGTTTCGTTTCAATATACATTGAATCTCGATCCTGTGATGGAAAAAGATAATGCAGGAATGCAGTCAATGATGGGTGAAATGTTGAGCCGTGGAACGGAAAATCGCACGAAAAAAGAGATTGACGAACAGGTTGATTTTATCGGTGGAACATTGAATACGTATTCGACTGGTGTTTATGCGTCTTCATTATCAAAACATTCAGATAAAATTATTGAATTGATGGCGGATGTTTTGTTGAATCCAACCTTTCCTGCGGAAGAATTGGAAAAGGTAAAAACACGAACGCTTTCGGGTTTGGCTTCCGCCAAAAATGAACCGAGTGCGATTTCAAGTAATGTAGCAAACGTTTTAACGTATGGAAAAGCACATCCTTACGGTGAAATTATGACAGAAGAATCGGTTGGAAGTATTACGCCAGAAGGAATTAAGGATTATTATTATAATAATTTTAATCCAAATGCTGGTTATTTAGTTATCGTTGGAGATATTGACGCAGTGGCAGCGAAAGCGA
>Ga0222647_1000630_pt1 | contig 13843 bp, 8 predicted proteins | sample AntAcemetagen333_FD_179864 | JGI IMG/M metagenome (GOLD analysis project Ga0222647, IMG submission 179864) | Saline water microbial communities from Ace Lake, Antarctica - #333 | ecosystem: Environmental > Aquatic > Non-marine Saline and Alkaline > Saline | place: Antarctica: Ace Lake | collected...
GAATAAAAAATAAAAAATAAAAAAGCCCTTAACTTTCGTCAAAGGCTTTTACGTGGAAAATCAAATATTGTGGAGGCGTTATTTCACAAATTGCTTTGTGATTGTTGCACCATTTGCTTGTCGCAATCGTACCGTATAAATCCCTTTCGGTAAATCCTTTACCTCAATTGATAATTGCTCGTTATTGACGACCAATTGTTTAATCGGTTGACCAAGTGCATTATAAATAGTGACATCTTCAATACCATTTGTGTTAGTAATCACCAATCTGTCTTGTACAGGATTTGGATAGATATTCACTCGCATTTACGACTATTCTTGATATAAGAATCGTTAAGTAGTTCACGTTAAATAATCGACACTTTTATTTACCTTTGTTTCATGCGAAAAATAGAAAGAATTACAGAGGAAGAAAAGAAGACATTAGAAGAGGGTTATAGAAACAGTAAAAGAGCTCACTTTCGAGGTCGCTGTCATGGTATTTTGCTAAGTGCTGAAGGGTATAAAGTATCTGAAATTGCAGCCCTGTATAAGGTTCGTACTCGGACGATTTATACGTGGTTTAACCGATGGGAAATAAGTGGAGTTACAGGATTAATTCTTGTGACAGGAAGAGGGATAAAAGCAAAACTAGATATGTTGTCCAAAGAAGATTTAGAAAAGGTCAAATTAGCAGTAAAAGAAGCTCCACAAAGTCTTAAAATCGTTTGTGAGAACCTCAGCGAGTCATTGGGATTTAAAGTCACTAAATATATGCTAAAACGCCTATTAAAAAAAAACTTAAATACACATGGAGACGATTTAGAAAATGTTTAAAAGAGCTTCAATCTGTTGAAGAATATCAAGAAAAACTAAAAGAGCTTAAAGCGTTGATAATGCTTGAACAGAAAGGTAAAATAGATCTATTTTTTGGAGATGAAAGTGGGGTTAGTTTAACCCCTGAAATTCCTTACGGATGGCAGGAAATTAATCAACCAATTCGAATGAAAACAGAAAAAAGTAAAAGGCTAAATATTTTCGGATTAATGACTCGAAATAATGACTTAGAAGCCTATATGTACCGGGGTTCAGCTACAGGTGATTTAATCATTGCTTTTATCAATGATTTTGCCCAAAAAGTTGTCACAAAAACAACGATTGTATTAGACAATGCAACAGTACATCATAGCAAAAAATTTCAAAATAAATTAGCAGATTGGACGGCACTTGGTCTTGACATTTTTTACCTTCCAACTTACAGTCCTCACTTAAATAAAATTGAGACATTATGGAGAAAAATAAAATACGAATGGCTATTGCCAAAAGACTATGAAAACTTGACTACTTTAGAGGCTGCAATTGATAATATTATACTCAAATTTGGAACTAAATTCACCATCAATTTTACAGATTAAAAGTGTCGATTATTTAATGCGAACTACTTAGCATACTAAAGCCTAAAATTGATACTTGTCTTAATCTATTTTGCATCTTTTTCTTATTAAAATGATAAAAATAAATTTATAAATAATTCAAGAAAGACAATCCCACCTAATTATAGCCGAGGTCTGCTACGCACACTGAAACAGCGTATTTAAGATTCTTTGATCCTTCTCTAATTCCTATCAAGCCCTAAAGGCATATCTTTATCATAATTACCCATAATTATTGGATTCTGATTACGGTGTGTAAAGGAAACTACATTTGCAAAAACGTACTCAAAAAGTTCTTCTACTGTTATGATTTGGTCATTATTTCGGTTTGCACTTCCACTTAAGCCCTTGATGAGATAATAACTGAAAACACCTTGACGTAAGATTTTTGATTCGCTTGAAGTCTCTTGTTCTTTTGAGGATAAGAGTAATAAAGTACCTCCTTTTGTATTTTCAAAAGCATTATAAAATGCGTCTAAATTATAATCTCCTTTAGCTCCTTTATTCGTAAAACTACCGGCATAACAAGCATCTGCAATAATAATTTTTGATTTTGCAGGACTATTCTCCATAATTTCAAGTACTTCTTTATGTTTTAGAATTTGCGTATTTCCATCATAATCGGAAGGAAGAAATGCACCGTTAATTCCGTGTCCTGAAAAATAAAATAATATAATATCGTTAGAATTCGCCTGTTCGCTAATCTGACGCAAACTACTTTTTATTCTTTCTAAAGTAGCCATTTCATCAATTAAAACAGCTAAGTTATCATCTCTCAAAGCTCCTCCTTTTGGACTCTTAAAAAAAGAATACATCAAATAAGCATCATCATCAGAATATTTTAAACTTGGCATTGCGGTATATAGAGATACACCGACAATCACCGCATAAATATTTGATCTTTTTTCTTTTTCGGTATAATCAAAGAATTTATTTTCTTGTGGATTATTTTTTTGTAAAAACCCATTTTCCCAATAACCATCAATCATCCCTCCATCATTAGAATAGTAAGTACCCAACCCATCAAAAGTATGGTTTTTCCAATTTCCCACATATATTTCACCGTCTGAAAAGTAGCAAATACCGTAACCATCTGTCTTTCCATTTTTGAAGTTACCTTCATATCGAGTTAAATTAGGATAAGTATATATACCAATACCTTCGTGACAATTACCAACTATGCAGCCGAATTCTTGACTTTTAGGACTTCCTTCATACACATCATTATTCCAAAACCCTTGCCTGACAGTACTTGATTCAAATGAAGTCCCAATCCCATTCTTTTTGTTGTTTCCCCATCCACCAATATATTTTTGTCCATCAGGATAGTAACAAGTGACGTGGTCTTTGATGGCATTGTTACTGAATCTCCCATAGATTCTACGACCATCAGCATAAATGTATGAACCAAATCCGTTGACACAGTCACCTGTTAGGCATCCTTCAGGTATTTTAGTTGACTCTGCTAAGATGTTACCTTTCCAGATACCAGATTGTAGAGGCTTGTCATAAAGAAAAATTTGCCCAAGTCCGTGTCTCTGATCATCCTTCCAATTGCCTATATATTTTATATTCGTAGAAATATAAAATATACCATGACCGCTCTTTTTTCCCTTTTTAAATTCTCCAATATAAACCTGTCCGTTACGGCTAACCTGTGTGCCGTAACCGTTAATACAATCCCCTGAACGACAGGTTTGTGAATGCCCTTCATTACTTACAAGGGTGATTAATATTGTAATAAATAGTAATGATTTCATTGTACATATATTTAGATTTAGATTATTATTCACTATTTTTATAAAACAAAATAGAACTTACAAATAAGAATAAGCATAAAAAAGTACAGTATAAATCTATCGCTATATCACTGAACCTTATAAGTATTTACACGGTAATACACCTATAAGTCATCCTTAGAGTGACACTTGCTATAATGATACTCAAAACATCAATAACCAATTTTGATACTTTTTTATAAACTAATTTGTTAATGAAGGAATTCCCTACCTTTGGATAGTTAATTCCTGATTTTTTGATATTTTTTTTAGCTTTTGGTCTAAAAAAAGGCTACCCACCCTCACACTAACCTACAAAATGATGGTAAAATGCTTACACCATTGTGGAAATTTGTACTACATGTTTTGCAGTCTTTGAATTTTACTGATTGTATCCGGTTGCGTTGATACCTTGAAACTCGTTCTCTACTAAGTACCATCGTAATCCGTTATAATCAGAAAAATTATAAAAAAGGCGGATAACCAAACCACAAAATTTTATTGATTAGATATACTCGACATTCTCCCTTAAATAGCCTTTCTCTTCCGTACTTTTTTTCATCAGAAATAGATGCTTTTTTGATTTCAGGAATATTAATATAATTGGAAAAATTAAGCGTCAACCTACTATTTTCTACACCTTTTATCGCCGGAAGCATCCAATCAACATATAGTGCATCATCGTTCAGATTGACGACAAATACGTGAGAAGGTTCGTCCGCCTGTGTCCATGCAAGTATATTTTTATTTTCGGCATCATTGGGTGTCATCAACCATTCTACCTTTTTGCCTTTTATCGAATCCCATATTTTACTCGCATAGAGTTGAATATTTAAAATATTATCCGATAGGTAGTTCTGTTTGAGTTGATTAGTTTTATCTATCAACCATTTATTAGTTTTTGGAACAAAACTTCCGAAACCCTCCTTAACAGCGAATTTATAAACATTCTCCGATTGGAAATTATAAGTAGTAAAACTTGGTGAATCGGTAACAAATAAGCCCATGAATAATTGTAATTCCTCATTATTACGATTCACTTGAGCTATTGTGTCAAATAAAAAACGTGCAGGCGTAGGCGTTTCTATTACCTTAACAACTTTTTGAAGCGATGGTAAAATTGATGCAATTTCGTTCGGTGAGCGGTTGTCTATGCCAATTATTGCATCATATTCGATGGCCGATATATAATAATAGTTATCCTCATGTCCTGTCGATTTATTGAAAATAGAGATATTATCAGCAAGTGACGCACAATAGCAGACACCCGACTGCTGAATCGCATATTGTACTGATTTTACGATATTCCTTTCTCGTATTTTGTTGATATTTGTTGGATTATGTGCTATATCACCTTTGATAAAATCAAAAGAATAATTTTTTTGTACTACCATATAATGTTCGATAAGATACGCCCATATATCCGTCCTATTCTGATAAGCATTGAGTGCTCCTTGCGGCTCAATATGCTTATCCTGTTCATATAGACGATACTGGCTTATTGCCATTGATTGCTCGAACTGTTGCACCTCACTGCGGCTTTTTGTGAGCATTTCAGTTTGATACTGTTTACTGGCACATATTCTTTGAATTTTATTATTCAGAAGTTCGTGTTGCGGAAGTTCGGTTGCATTAAGCAGCTGATAACCTCGTTTTAATAAAAAATTCGTTATGGCAATCAAACGGTAACGCCTAATTTTGACTTGATTTGGTTTACCAAACAATATTGCATTTCGCTTCGCTTCTCCATAACCAGTTGAAAAGAATACCTCTTTATCCTCTGGAAAAGATGCTAAAGGATAAGCGGGGCAATATTTTTTCAGGAATTCAAGTACAACATCTTTTACTTCTTCTTGCAAATCCCTTTGAGTCATCACCGCCATCACCTTACCTTTAGACTTTACCCATTCAAAAAAATGAGGATTCGATAACGTTATTTCTGAAAAAATACTCGTATGAGGCATTATCGTGATTCCTACCGTTTTACCCAAAGCGTGTAGTAGGTTGATTACGGCTTTTAATTGCTTTTCCACCGTATTCAAATGTGGCATTAGTTTACCTAATTCTATGGAATAAAAGTTAGGATTGATATACCAACTGTTATTACTGTGTATATCCTCGATACCCGAACATTCGAATATCGGAGATAGATGTATCGCTTCATAAGTTTTTGGTAGGGTCAAAACGTATTTTAGAACGCCCCAAAAAGAATCAACTTTATTTACGTTAATGCTTACTACATTTTTTCCCTTTAGCCATTTCCCATTTTGCATCAGCCGCACAGGGCTTTGTACCGCTTCAGGTAATTCAGAAGAACTAATATTTACAGCTTCCTCACTTATCGCCATATAAAAGACATCGCCCAGTTGCCTTTTCAGCAAGTCCATAGCGTCGCCTACAAATAGCTCGAATTCATCGTCAACCAATAAATTAGGAATAAAACTCACTTTATTATCTACAAAAGTTTTAATATGAAAACCTTCAACCGGTCTTATATTTTCTTTCAACGATTGAGATTTTTTTGGCATTCTAAAGTGATTAATCATTTTCAGAAATATTTTAATGTTATTATATTGAAAATAAACTTTACACACTACTCCGTAAAACAAAAGCAACTGGCACTATTATCTTATTGAGCTGACTGATATTCGACGTTATGGGATAGTAACTGAATGATTTCAAGCCACCTGATCACCTGCTGAACTACTCTTAGCTCTTAAAAATTATTTTTAATTTCAAAATAGACTTCAAAAGAACAAGCCACCAATTTTTTTTCCTACAAGAAATAATGGTGGCTTGACAAATTTTGCCAAACTCGAGTAAATCGTGATTTCCTTAGCTGTCGCAAACGTTTTAAGACTTTACGGTAACTGAAGACAGCAGCTACGGGCAAAATTGTCAAACAACCCAAATGATTAAAATTATTCTTTAAATCATTTTTTTAATCGTAAAATGAAAAGTGGTCTCTTTACCTAAAATAGACGTTACCCAAATCTCTCCACCGTGATTTTTCACAACCTCTTGACATATCGCCAAACCGATTCCGTTGCCCTCCGTCCTTTTTTGAGTTCGACCGCGTTTCATCAAGTCAAAGACGATAGCCTTATCCGCCTCTTCTATACCGATGCCGTTATCTCTTACCGATATTTGGATGAATCCATTATCTAAATCTTGAAAGGTGATATTTATTCTACAAACCATTACATTTCGGTAGTTTAGCGCATTGCTGATAAGATTTTGAAATAATTGTCTAATTTGAACTTTATCACATTTCAAAATCGGCAGCTGCTCATAATTGATAATTGCGTTTGCAATTATCGTATCCTTTTCTAATAGCACCAGTAGGTTGGCTAACTCCATATTCAAATCAACAATCTCAAATTCGCTTTCGCCTTTCATGATCTTAGAATAAGATAATACTCCCTGTACCAACTCGTAAGAACTCACCGCACTTTTTTGAGCGAGCTGCAATAACTCTAACTCGTGCCGATATTTTGAAAGCTGATCATCCGCTGATTTAGATTCAATCTCCTTTTGTACAAGAATTAAATAATTATTAATGGCTCGCAAAGGCGTTTTTAAGTCATGTGAAATAATAGCTGCAAAAGATTCTAACTTTTTGTTGGACGCTTCCAGATCAATTATTCTATCAAGGATTTCGTCTTTTATTTGTGTATTCAACTTATAACTATCCGTAGTTTTTTTTATCAAAAAAGCCCAATGCGTCACTTTTCCCTCTGAATCAAGAATAGGTGCACCTTCGAAGTTAAGGAAGATCATTTTACCGTCTTTTTGAGTGATAATGTCTTGGTTGAAAGGCTCTGACGCTTCATACGCCCGATTCAATTTTTCGACAACATTACGAGACGTATCTTCTGATTTCATAGACCGCATCGGTTGACCGATAATTAAGTGCTTTTGACGGCCTACGAGTTTTTCAAATGCTTTGTTAACATAAACAATTTCTGATTTTCCGAGACTTGCAGCTGCTTCTGAAATGATCATTGGTGCTTGAACATTATCTATCGCTGCTCGAAAAGTATATAATTCTTTTACGGTATCAACTTTTTTTGAAACATTGCACAGTTCGATGATCATAAAATCAGCCACTCCTTTCTCATCTACATTGGGATACACAGAACATTCCAATGTTTTTACTTTTCCTGCAGGATCTAACTGCGTAAGGATAATCTTCTCGCCTACTGTCCAGTTATTAATATGATAATAAAGTCCGCTAAGACTGCCACCAAATAGATCTTTATCAAAAAATGCTTGAGGCGACTTTCCCAGAATATTAGGCTTTTGTTCTCCAAAAAAATCAATAAACGCGTCATTTGCGTACACGACACTGAGTTTAATTTCGTTATTGCTACCAATATTTTTAGCAATGATCGTCGCTTTCTCAGACTTCTTTAAGACTTCTTTAAATACCTTTAATTGATTCCATTCTTCGTACAAAGGACTCAAGTCTTTCGCTGAGCAATAATATAGACCCTGATGATGCGATACATCCCATTTTAGCCAAATATAGCCACCGTCATGCTTCTTATATTTCCCCCAAAAAAAATCTTTTTTATCCGGTGAAAAACTTATTACCTTTTGGTTTCTATTGGTATCTATACTGGTAATGAAATCAATAAAGGACTGGTGAGCTAAGTCATTCTTTTTATATTTTGTGACTTCTTCAAAAATGGAATTGATAAAAATAATTTGACCATGATTATCACAGATGACTAAAGCATCTCCTGTTAGATTGATTAGTGATTCTAATTTAGAATCGAAAATATCTGATGGTGGCAAAACAGTTGTTAACATTGTTGTTGATTTTGATGTGACAGTGACTATAGTATATTTTGAGTACCATACACCTTTCGAGTATGGTTTGCACCATCATTGATAGCGTACTATTGTCAGCTAAATGGACAACAAATTTATGTATAGGAAAATGATTATTATAATTTATATTATTACTAATCGTGACTATTAAATGAGGGTAAAAGGCTTTATTATAATTTATATTTTTTAAATAAATCAATCACATTTGTTAACAAATAATGGTTTTATTTGCCCTAAAAATCTGTGAATCACTAATAACTAACTAAATGTAGTTCATATTTAAAATAATAGTTTTCCTGAAAGTATCTACTTTTACCTACTTTAGTATTACTGCTTCAGCTGCATTTATTAGTAAGTAAAGTATTTAATAAGAATAAGTTAGGGTATTAAAAAATAACTCCCACTTTTCTATCAAAGTTACAAAATTTTATTGCCCTGAATTCACTAATTTTAGTTTCGCATAACAGAATCATCTGGAACTAAATCTCGATAAAATTCAAGTCACAAATATTGATTTTTTGCTAATAAGAAATGTGACAATTAAACTTATCAACACATTACCAATGATTATTGGCTTATTCAGTAGGGTAAAGACCTATTTATCTGTTGCTACGCTATTTTAAATACTACTAAACATTTATTTATGTATAGCTATTTTACGTATTCGTTATTTTGACCTTAATATTTTTTTATTTCGATTGAACAAAAAAAAGGATGTCTTAATTATAATTATTTATAATTATACTAAACTATTTGGGATACAATAATCTTATTGACCATTTTTCTCAAATTGAGAATTAAGATACTTATTTGAAATTCGTTTACAAAAGAGTGACATAAGGTTTCTTTTTTGAAACTGTCTTAGCTACTTAGAATTATGAAAATACAACTCCAATATCCAGCTTGAAAGTCAAGGTTTTATAAAACCCAAGCCGAAGTTCGGAGATACTTTTTTTTTGATTCAGTAATTTTAGCCAAATAAATACAGGTACTAATTATTTAAAAAGGTAACCGTGCCAAAATATTTTCGGAGCAATCATTAGTGATATCGACTCTTTATGAAGTTTTACTTTTGTAAAATATTGATAATCTATAGTGAAAAACTCTGATGCGTTCGCCCTCATATTTACTAATAATTACATTCCTACGTTTACCAAAACGAGCGATTGTTCCAGTGTTCGCCCCATCTCGAAGGTTGCCTTTACCTTTTGACCTTCATTAATATTATTCCACCTTTGACATTCGATTTTGTATGGGAAAGTTCACAATTTCTCCCATTTTTACCCAAGTTTTTCTGGGGAGAACTCGTGGGATAATTCCGCATTATTTTTCTGATTTCAAACGCTTTCCTACAAATGAGCATTTGCAATATACCAATTTTAGGTAGGTAGCCGATCTTTTGGGTTTAGTCTTCAATCCGTATTTTTTATTAGACAATACGATTCCTGCGTATTGCAATACGGTTTTTAAGCTTCCCACTTCATATTGTAAAATTTCTACCAGTTCACTTTCGCAGATTTTTTTTGGTTTTAAATACTTTTAGACTTTGGATAAAATAATTTAATATAAGCCGAGCAATCTCCTAAATATAGAAGTATGGCTCGGTTTATATTTTTAACGCAAAGATTCCGTGTGATGCAGCATCACAGCCATTCATATTGTAATATTTTAGATGTAACTATTTCATTTTTTCATTTTTTAGCTTAATTGCCTCCTTTTTCCGAGGTCTATGCCGCCGTCTTTTAGGCATTTTTTTATCTTCTGCCCGACCTTTTCCATTTTTTGAAGGTTGGGGTTTAAAAGCATCTAAATCAAAAGTAGAAAAAAGTGCTTTAGCTCCTCTTCGTGTGATTGCTACTGACTTTGGAGTCGTACTTTATTTTGCTCTTTTTACTTCGGGTAAATATTTTTCCCACTCATTCATATAAACTTCCACCTCACCTGAAGCAGCATAAAGCAGCCAATACGTTAATTGTACAATCCACATCCATGCGTCTAAATGGGCAATATCAGGCGTTTGATATTTATCCATTAATAATGTCTGTTTTGAAAACCGATTATGCCCTTCAATATCGTAACGGTGACGATAATCATTATAAATATCTTTACTATCGTAAGATTTTCGGTCTTCACCCCAAAAACTTAAAAACATGGGACGCTTAAAAATTAAGGCTCTTTGACAATTTCTGCAAAATTCGAATAAACTGAGACTTTTCGTAACGGCTGTCTTTAGCTGCCGCAAGGATTTTGAGACTTTCGTAACGGCTGTCTTTAGCTGCCGCAAGGATTTTGAGACTTTCGTAACGGCTGTCTTTAGCTGCCGCAAGGATTTTGAGACTTTCGGAAGCTAAAGTAGCCGCTACCTGCGGAAATTGTCAAAGAGCCAATTTTTGTTCCTAAAATCAAATAAAATACGATTAATTCGATTCCGATAAAAACGATTAATTTGCGTTTTAATTAGGAATTAGGAATTAGTAATTGGGAAACACGAATTTTGCGGATTTTGCTAATGAAGCGGATTTTTTTTTATTTTAATAATTCAGTAAAAGTCCGTTTTTTCAAGTAAATCCAAGGGTTAGTGGCATTAGTGAGCGGTACGATTTTTGTTCGCAACGGTGTCGGTTCTCCGAACCTCAAAAAACAACTCAAATTTCCATTTTCTACAAACCCCGAGGTTTCCCCGAGATTTCGGGATTTGTAGAAAAGTAATGTTATTAATGATTTTGAGGTTCGGAGAACCGACACCGCTCATCTTAACAAAATTCGTACCGCTCACTAATGGTTGAAATCCGCTGATACCTAAATAATTAATGAACAAGAATTTAATAAAAATCAGAAATATAATTTACGATAAAACTGCTTTGATTTTGTCTTCCTTTGAAACGGAAAGGGAAGCTTATGCGGCTTATAGGTATAAAATTGGTAGATTAAATATAGTTTGTCGAGATGTCAAAATCACACCGAAGAAGGTTGGATAATTTGTAACTTTTTGGAAACGAAATGAGGATAAAATTACCATACCTTTTGATGAGAATGATGCGATTGATTCTTTTGTAGTTAACGTTTTCAAAGATAATCAACTTGGTCAGTTCATCTTTCCGAAAGCAATATTGATTAAAAAAGGTATTATTTCGGCTGCTAAAAAAAAGGGCAAACGAGGTTTTCGAGTTTATCCGATTTGGGACGAAACGAAGAATAAACAAGCTCAAAAAACCCAAAAATGGCAATTAGATTTTTTTATTGAAATAAAAGAGGATATCGATTTGACTTTATTAAAAGGTTTATATGAGCATTGATAATTAGCTTATAATCAGTGAGTAACTAACTCCACATTTTAAATTCCTAAAAAAGGCTACAACTTTGCGCATACGCATCAACGCTAAATTACGTAATGTGTAGTATTTTAATAACCAGCGTTTTAAATTATGAAAAAACGGTTATTTTTCTGTCGAAATAAACCGTGTCGGTTTCAAAAGAGCGAAAATAATAATTTTTGTGAATGACTATTTACAATACTTTACAACTTTATGAAAACGGAGTATAGACTGTCAGTCTATAAAGGTGGATAATCTTAAAATCAATGATTTACAAATGATTGTGCTTCGACGTGCTATCAAAACCGTCCACTGTAAACCGTGTAATCGTATTTGTTATTAAAACCTTTATTTTGCCACACGTTCTTCAAAAAACACGCCAATAGTCAGTGATATATAATTCAATTTTCCTAACGATAATCAGTATGCTTATTAGCATGATAAAATCAATATTTTTTAAACTTTCTTTCAATAGAATAATCTAAGGAGACTAATTACTTCTGCTTTTTAGAAAGTTTAGATATTTAAGTTCCTATTTTAACAGGTTTACAAATATCGGCTACCCACGTAAAGTTGGACACGTTGCAAAAACTTAATTATAAAGGGTGTCCAACATTAAACGGGTAGCCCAAATATCTAAAATCTAATAATTGAGCTTTTATAAAATTCTAATTTACTCCGATTTTTTTTCGGGGCAAAACGGTCTAACATCTCTAATTATCACTACTTCCAAAATTCCTAAAAAAGATGCAGCAATAGTTCCCTAAATGAAGAAAAAAGCTGGTTTTCAAATTATTACAATAAATATTGGCTTCCCTTCTAATGTTGTAAGTCAAGTAGCTGCTACGAAACACTCGAAATTTACAACCTTAGAAGAGTAGCCTAAATATTTAATTCTTAAGTACTCTGGAATAATTAACGTGTTAGCTTAGTCCACACATTCCTTTGAAACCCTCATTAATCATTCAAAATACCATCCGGAGGATTAACCTGACATTCATTATCATAACAATCAATTAGACCATCTCCATCGTCATCAATACCATTATTACAGTCTTCTCCACAAGGATTAGCTATAATTGTTACTGTTTCAAAAGCAACACAAGCATTACCATCTATGATCATAGTGGTATATCGTGTATTTACTATCGGACTAACACTCACTATTGCAGAATTACCTATTCCATTTAACCAAGTATAAGTAAAGGGTGCAACCCCATTTACGACTACAGCATTTAAAGTGATTGAATCCCCAATACAAACATATTCGTCTGCTGCAATTACCGCTTTTAAGTTTTGGTCGTTAGATAAAGTTCCTGTTCCTAAAAACAGGGGACAATCATCGGTACCCCAACGAGCATATATTCTGTAAATTCCTGCGGAACGGTTCGTAAAAGTATAATTACCCAAGTTATCTGCAAATGCGGTCTGATAAGTATTACCACCATCGAAACTGACTTCGATACTCGACCAGTTACTATTATCTGTAAAGCTAAAGCTAATCGTTCCGTCATTTGCGCCACAATTTGGATTAGTCGTTGTGAATTGAATATCTGGAAAGTCATTAATAGTAATTGTCACCTGATGTGTTGAGCTACAAGTACCTGCATCTGTTACGGTAACGGTATAAACCGTTGTCGTATCTAATCCTACTATACTTTGAATGGCACCGTTTCCTAAACCATTATCCCAGATATAAGTGTAAGGAGGAAGACCACCTGTAGCTGTAGCTGAAATCGAAGTATCAATAAAGCACTTTCCTAAACAAAGCATTTGATTAGGTGATGTACTTACCGAAGTACCAGTTTCATTAATAACAACATCACTCAAATCAATCGAACATCTGGCATCACCTCGACGTACCCATAAATCATAGTTACCCGTACTCAAGTTATTTATTGTGTAGCTTCCTGTATTGTCATTTGTTATGTATGGATATGTTGTTCCTCCATTAATACTAAATTCAATGGTATTGATATCAGAGAGGTCTGTAAAAATAAATGTTATTGAACCATCTTCTGCGCTACAGTTTTCATTTGTTGAGGTAATATTAGTGACAATAGGATTTTGGAGAACAATTTTATTAATAATATTTGAATATTGGTAAACAAAACAACTATCTCTTCTTGCACCTCTTCTGTATTGTGCCGTTTCTGTAATCATGTTTGGATTATATGTTGCACTTATACCTCCGACAATATCTATCCATGAACCACTTCCTACTTTTTGTTGCCATTGATATTGCAGCGAACCACCGCTACCACTTCCAGCTGCAACACTTGATGTAATATTTATAGGGTTAAAACTACCACAGTTATCTTCGTCTGTATCGTCTGCAGCCTGTCCCGATTTTCTCGGGATTCCTGTCACATTTGAGCGATACCAACGCTTACAATCTTAGAAGGGTAACCCTATATTTTTTACCTATTTGATTATCAAGTAATTAGAAGGTTCTATTTTTAGGTATCTTTTGTCATCCTTAATCGCTATAAATATAAGAATT
>Ga0222647_1000632_pt1 | contig 13831 bp, 14 predicted proteins | sample AntAcemetagen333_FD_179864 | JGI IMG/M metagenome (GOLD analysis project Ga0222647, IMG submission 179864) | Saline water microbial communities from Ace Lake, Antarctica - #333 | ecosystem: Environmental > Aquatic > Non-marine Saline and Alkaline > Saline | place: Antarctica: Ace Lake...
CGGAAAATAGCTCAGCCAACAGCAGGTAATAAGTTATAATAATAAGTTTGCTTTGACTTTTTATGGCTTGCATAAAATCCTTAATTTTAGCGCATGAATAAAAAAGTCGCAATAATCATGGGGTCTATAAGTGACTTGCCTGTGATGCAAGAAGCTATCGATGTTCTTAAGGAACTGCAGGTTGAAACACTGGTAGATGTGGTCAGTGCGCACCGCACGCCCGAGAAACTGTTTGAATTTAGTAAAAACGCCCATAAAAATGGAATTGCTGTCATTATAGCTGGTGCTGGTGGTGCAGCGCACTTACCAGGCATGGTGGCAAGTTTATCGCCGTTGCCTATCATAGGCGTTCCTGTAAAATCCTCTAATTCGTTAGACGGTTGGGACAGCATTTTATCCATTTTACAAATGCCTAGTGGCGTTCCTGTTGCTACCGTTGCTCTTAATGGCGCAAAAAATGCAGGAATACTGGCGGCACAAATATTGGGCGCAACGCAAGAAGATGTGCGAGAACGAATTGTTAGCTACAAAGAATCACTTAAAGAAAAAGTGACTGATGCGGCTGCTCAGATGCACAAGAATGGCTAAGTCAGTCATTGTTTTTTCTATTGTTTTGTTTGTATATTCTGGTTTATGGCTGTTCTATGTCGTTACAACGGAGCCGGTGCGTTGGCAATTTCTTGCTGCCGGTGCGATACATTTTATTGCTAGTATAATCGTTAATAAACAAATTACTTTTAAGAACAATAATTACTTGGGAATAGCACACACTACTTTGACCGTGCTATTTTTTGCGTACGGCTATGTCGCCCTATAAGGCAGCTTGACACTAGGTTTCTTACTCTTAGAAAAGCGAATACTTATTTTGTTTAACTATTTAACGAAAAAGTTTAACAAAAAATTGAAGATTTTAAACCCATTCCATATTAACTTTACCCTATGAGTAACAACAACCCGTTATTAATCCCCTTTAATACCTTTGAAAATACGGCCCCGTTTAGTCGAATTAAAGAGGATCATTTTGAACCTGCTTTTAAAGAAGCAATTAGGGCTGCACGGCTTGAAATAGAGGCGATTGCAACAAACGACACGAGCCCCACTTTTGAAAATACCATAGAGAAGTTAGACGTGGCTGGTGAATTGTTAAGCACAATTTCTAGCATATTTTTTAACTTGAATAGTGCAGAAACGAATGATGAAATACAGCGCATAGCGCGCGAGGTGAGTCCCGCATTATCACAGTTTAGTAATGATGTAACCTTAAATAAAGAACTTTTTGAGCGCGTAAAAGCTGTTTACGCGCAAAGAAACGAGGTTACACTTAGCCCAGAACAAAGTACATTGCTAGACAAACAATACAAACGTTTTTCTAGAAACGGTGCAAACTTAAATGAAAGTGATAAAGAAAAGCTGCGCAGCATAGATGAAAAATTGGTAAAATTAACTTTGCAATTTGGCGAGAACGTTCTTGCGGCTACGCAGGCTTACGAACTTCATCTAGAAGACGCATCGCGACTGCATGGATTACCAGAAAGCGCACTAGAAGCTGCTCAAGAAATCGCACAGTCTAAAGGGGAAAATGGTTACATTTTTACTTTAGACTACCCGAGTTATCTACCGCTTATGACTTATGCAAGCGATCGCGCCCTGCGTGAAGAGGTTTCGAAAGCATTTGGGTCCAGGGCTTATAAAGATGCATTTGATAATAGTGATATCGTGCTCAAAATTGCCACATTGCGTTGCGACAGAGCCCAACTTTTAGGTTATGCAACGCATGCACATTTTGTACTGGAAGAACGTATGGCGTTGTCCCCGGAAAAAGTAGATGTTTTTTCAGATGACCTCTTAAAAAAGGCCACGCCTGCAGCCTCAAAAGAGTTCAAAGAACTAGAAAAGTTTGCCATCGAGCTGTCTGGCAAATCGACTGAGACGGATACCATCACCAAACTGGAAAAGTGGGACAGTGCTTTTTATGCAGAAAAACTTAAGCAACAATTGTTTTCACTGGACGACGAGTTGCTCAAACCTTACTTCAAACTAGAAAACGTAATTGATGGCGCTTTTGAAATAGCAAAGCGCCTCTATGGCTTGCAGTTTACGCTGTCCGATAACATCCAAAAATACCACGAAGACGTCATGACCTACGTAGTTAAAAATGAAGATGACAGCCTGAACAGCGTTTTCTACGCCGACTTCTTCCCACGCAAAGGAAAACGTAATGGTGCCTGGATGACCTCTTTTAAAGACCAATATTTCGAAGGCGCGTTAAACAGCAGACCGCATGTTTCTATCGTATGTAATTTCACAAAACCTACGAAGACCAAGCCCTCTTTACTAACCTTTAATGAAGTGACTACCTTATTTCATGAATTTGGTCATGCGCTGCACGGGATGCTCGCAAACACGCGTTACCGCAGTTTGTCTGGAACCTCCGTGTTTTGGGATTTTGTAGAGTTACCCAGTCAAGTAATGGAAAACTGGTGTTATGAAAAAGAAGCACTCGAACTGTTTGCAAGACACTTTGAAACAAATGAGGTTATACCGCAAGAGTATATTCACAAAATAAAAGACGCTGCTACCTTTAATGAAGGTCTTGCGACATTACGACAATTATCATTCGGGATGCTAGACATGCACTGGCATGGCTTGAACCCTAGCGCGGTAACAGACGTAAAAGAGCACGAGCAGCTTGTTTTTGAAAAAACAGATTTATTTCCAGATGTGTCTGGTAGCTGCATGAGTAGCGCATTTAGCCATATTTTTCAAGGTGGTTATAGTGCAGGATATTATAGTTATAAATGGGCCGAAGTACTCGATGCGGACGCCTTTGAACTCTTTAAGGAACGAGGCATTTTTGACAGAGAAACTGCTTCGAGCTTTAAGGAACATGTACTTTCTAAAGGAGGCACAGAAAACCCAATGCTATTGTATAAACGCTTTCGCGGAAGCGAACCTAACACAAACGCGCTGCTCAAACGAGCAGGCCTTATCATTTAAATAAACAGATGCCCGAAGTCAAACTAGAACCAACAAAATGGGTAGACCGCTACGGTGACTACCTTTATAATTTTACCATATCGCGTATAAACGATGGTGAACTGGCACAGGATTTAGTCTCTGAAACGTTTCTTGCCGGATTAAAAAGTGCTGTAAATTTTCAAGGAAACAGTACAGAGCGCACCTGGCTTATCTCGATTCTTAAACGCAAAATTATAGACCAGTACCGCAAGGCAAACAGCCGTAAAGGAAAAGCAGAAGTGCGCATGAGCTATCTAGACAGCGATCAAAACGGTGACTGGTTAGAAGAGCAAGCGCGCGACTTGCGCAACCCAACGGTAGAAGACCAGATAGAACAAACGGAGTTGGGTAACGCATTAAATGCATGTATCGCAAAACTACCAGAACGCTATGCAACCATCTTTGTTCAGAAAACAATAGAGAAGCTCGATACCGAGTTTATTTGTAAGGAGCATAACATCACGCCGTCCAACCTTTGGGTAATCATACACAGAGCGCGTGTTCAGTTGATGGATTGTTTAAGAACAGAGTGGTACGAAGAAGATTAACATGGGAAGAATTTTTATAACCTGCGAAGACGCAAATATATTAAGTACACGTCACCAATATGACGATTTGAATCCAAAAGAGCGTTTCCGTTATAAGGTACACCATTCGCACTGCCCGCAATGTAAAACTATAGACAAACGCAACAAGTTATTTACCTCAAAGCTTAATTGTTTAGGTTGGAAATATCTTACTGTTGGTCAGAAATCTCTTATAAAAGCCGCGGTTCGCAAGGCGTTGAGTCGCTAATTTGGATTGTACTGTTAATTGCTCATCTCGCAATATCTGTTAGCAGGCTTTTATTTAAACCAAAGTAAAAACAACCACAGCACAGGAATTGCTTCTACAAAAAAACTTGCATAATAATCTGTTTTAAATTGGTCTGAAAACCAAATTGCCATTCCAGTGATTGTTATAATTACAAGTACCTCAACACCCAAAAACGTGCTCGTGTTTTCTTCCAGAAATTCCAATAAAGGAATGTGTAGCAATAGCAACAGTCCTATAATTTTGGCCGTTTTAATGCCTACCAGCTGTGGTAGGGTTCTCAGGGTAATCTCGTCATATTTTAGATCTCTAATCTCAAACGGAATACATAATGCGAGAACAAAAAGTACTAACTGGGCAGCACGCAGCTCGATAAAAGGGATCTCAAACACCGCAACTGCACTTACGCTCGCTTGGTCATTATAAACCGTCAGCACAGGATAAAACAATAATAATAACACCCAACTTATCGCTACGATGAACAGTTTCACCACCGGAAAATAGCGCAATCCTTGCTTGTGAAACAGTGGCACGGTGTAAACCAGAGATAGCGCGGCGATAAGCATAAACAATGCCCATGCAAGTGGCTGCTCGTTTATAAAAAGCAGTAAAAACAATACCATACAGCCCAACGTAAGAGCGACGATGGCGTTGCGATAAGCAAATCGTTTTTTTTGCGACCACATCGCAACATATTTTATGAGGTTATAGCCTACAACTACAGTACAAAAAACCGTGACATGTGCATAGAAAAGAACGGTAATATCGCAGTAAATGAGTACAACTTTAAAAAGCGCCATAAAACACAAAGCAACATGCAAGCTGCTTCTCAAGTAAAAATCTAAAAGGGTCTGTAAATACCTCACTAGGCAAATGTAAAGCGCATAGTTAATAACTCACACAAAAGCGTTGAAAAATAGCTGAATGGTAACCTACTGTTTGTTAGTTTAAACGTAAATGATCGACTATTTTTGCAATCCTTTTAAAGCATTAAATAGCGCCCATGAATACTGACTCATTTGCATTAAGACATATAGGTCCACGACCTGCTGATTTACAAGAAATGCTCGAAACTATAGGTGTAGAATCTGTAGACCAGCTCATTTATGAAACCGTTCCCGCGGGAATACGTCTACAACAAGATCTAGAACTCGACCCAGCGATGAGCGAGTACGAATTTCTTAACCATATTCAAGAACTAGGAAATAAAAACAAACAACTACGCACCTATATAGGGCTAGGCTACAACGCGGCGATTATCCCCGCCGTAATACAGCGCAATATTTTAGAAAACCCAGGTTGGTATACCGCTTATACACCGTACCAAGCAGAGATTGCCCAAGGCCGTTTAGAGGCGCTGCTCAATTATCAAACAATGATTACCGAACTTACGGGCATGGAGTTATCAAACGCGTCATTGCTCGACGAGTCTACGGCAGCCGCAGAGGCTATGACAATGTTATTTGCAGTACGCGAAGCTGCACAAAGAAAGGCCGGTGCTGCAAAATTCTTTGTAGACGCCGACTGTTTACCGCAAACCAAAGAATTATTAAAAACCCGCGCATTTCCGCTAGATATAGAGCTTGTTGTGGGCAACCCGCTAGAAATGGACATGAACGATACCTACTATGGTGTGCTGTTACAGTATCCTGGAGCAAGTGGCCGGATAGTTGATTATAACGCTTTCGCGAAATCGTGTCACAATAAAAACATACGTATAGCTGTGGCTGCTGATATACTTTCACTTGTATTACTGGAAGCACCTGGACACTGGGGTGCAGACGTGGTCGTAGGAACCACGCAACGTTTTGGGATACCGTTAGGATACGGCGGTCCGCATGCTGCATATTTTGCAACACGCGAAGAATTTAAAAGACAAATTCCTGGACGCATTATAGGAGTCACGCGCGATACCGACGGTAGACGAGCACTGCGCATGGCATTACAAACACGTGAGCAACACATCAAGCGCGATAAAGCAACATCTAATATATGTACTGCGCAAGTATTACTAGCTGTTATGGCTGGTATGTATGGTGTATATCACGGACCTACTGGACTGAAATATATAGCTTCTAAAGTTCACAAAAGTGCCGCCACTCTAGCTGATGCTGTTGAAAAACTAGGTATTTATCAGGAAAATGAGCAGTATTTCGACACGCTCAGTTTCAAGACAAATGCCGCTGCTGTGCAAAAAGAAGCACTCGCGCTAGGAATTAATTTCCACTATGCTAATGAAAATACGGTGCAGGTTTCTATTAACGAAACCACGTCACTTAAAGATATTAACGACATTCTAAAATCCTTTGCAAATGCCGTAGGAAAACCATTTAGTGAAATCACTGCATATGTAACAAGCACACACTTAGGTGCAGGCCGTCAAACCACCTTTATGGAATATGACGTTTTTAACATGCACCACAGTGAGACCCAACTCATGCGTTACATCAAATCACTAGAGCGTAAAGACCTTGCACTTAATCACTCGATGATAGCCCTAGGATCCTGCACCATGAAACTCAACGCAGCTGCAGAGATGCTGCCGCTTTCCAACCCACAATGGGGAAATATACACCCCTTTGTTCCGCTAGACCAGGCCGTAGGGTACCAAGAAATGCTCAAAAAGCTAGAGGTACAACTTAATGAGTGCACTGGCTTTGCCGGTACTTCATTACAGCCTAACTCCGGTGCGCAAGGTGAGTTTGCAGGCCTTATGACGATACGTGCATACCACATAAGCCGCGGTGATAGCCACCGTAATATATGCTTAATCCCTTCGAGTGCGCATGGTACAAACCCAGCAAGTGCTGTCATGGCAGGTATGAAAGTGATTGTAACCAAAGCCTTAGATAACGGCAATATAGACGTTGAGGATTTGCGAGCAAAAGCCATAGAACACAAAGACAACTTATCTAGTTTAATGGTAACGTATCCATCCACACACGGTGTTTATGAAAGTGCTATTAAAGAAATAACCGGTATTATACATGAACACGGTGGACAAGTATACATGGACGGTGCAAATATGAATGCACAAGTAGGACTTACAAATCCTGGTAATATAGGCGCAGACGTTTGTCACCTGAACTTACATAAAACTTTTGCAATACCCCACGGCGGTGGTGGCCCAGGTGTAGGCCCTATATGTGTAGCGACACAATTAGTGCCCTTTTTACCTACAAACCCAATCATTCCTACAGGCGGCTCACAGGCTATAACCCCTATAAGTGCCGCACCTTTTGGGAGCGCACTAGCCTGTTTAATATCGTATGGCTACATATGTATGTTAGGTGCAAAAGGTGTTAAAGAAGCTACAGAATATGCGATTGTAAACGCAAACTATATTAAGGAACGTCTAGACGGTAGTTATGACTGTTTATATGTAGGTGAACAAGGTCGCGCAGCCCATGAAATGATTATAGACTGCCGCCCGTTTAAAGAACAAGGGATAGAGGTGACTGATATAGCAAAACGACTTATGGATTATGGTTTCCACGCACCTACAGTATCCTTTCCGGTTGCAGGAACTATGATGATAGAGCCTACAGAATCTGAGAGCAAGGAAGAAATGGACCGTTTTTGCGATGCGATGATTTCCATACGCGCTGAGATTCAAGCAGCGAGTAAGGACGAACCTAATAACGTTCTTAAAAACTCTCCGCACACACTGGCAATGATAACCACAGACGACTGGGTATATCCGTACACAAGACAAGAAGCCGCGTTCCCGCTAGAATGGGTTGCTGCAAACAAATTCTGGCCTACCGTGCGTCGTGCAGATGATGCTTACGGCGACCGTAACCTTATGTGTACTTGTGCTCCTATGGAGGAATACATGTAGAGATTGAACTTGATTTTCTGTTAGACCTCGAAATAGAAATTTTAACCGTTGCATGGGTTTGTTAGAGACAAGTTGCATTGATACAACCAAACTGCACAGGTAATTTACTGTCTTAGAAAGATATTTAAAAACCGAATTGACTTTTGTTGATTCGGTTTTTTTGTGGAATTCTTTAAACTTTAAATTTTATTCGATTGCAACATAATATGCACCGCAATAGAATGATCTGTACAAAATACGCCTATTATGTGCGCTGCATTCGGGTCACAAACTTCATCGCTTTGCATTTGCAAAATCCAGCTTAAGTCTGTTTGCAGGAATCTAAGCAGCCTTTTTTTAACGCAATAGAGCAGTTGGGGAAGAACTCGGAACTGTTGAATATAATTTGGTAACGTGTTCGGTAGTAGCTGTATATACCTACATTACCATGTGTGGGGATAACTTATCTCCTTCACCTAATACAAGATTTGTTTAATAGCAAGGTAAATAGACAGATACAGTTGTCTTTTTACGTTAACTACCTTTTTTGATACTTGAATTTGAGTATCATAGCAAATAATTTACCGATGTTGCGTTTGATTGCGATATTCGCATTCTGTATCCGATAAATCGTTGAATTAACAAATTTCGTGATGCAAACAGTTTTAGTTGTTGATTTATTCTATTTTACGATAAATTATACGTTTTTTTGTATACTATATTTATTATGCACGCATACCAAATGAAAGCAAAAATAACAGGAGTAGGAAGTTACATTCCTCATAGGGTTGTTAAGAATACCAACTTTTTAAAAAATACTTTTCTTAACGAGGACGGCACACCGTTTAATGGCGATAATGAAACAATTATAGCAAAGTTTGTTGCCATTACAGGTATAGAAGAACGACGTTACATAGACGACAATCAGGTCACTAGTGATATCGCAACCGCAGCGGCACAAAGGGCAATAAAAGACGCTGGAATAGATGCAGAAACGCTGGACTACATTATTCTGGCACACAATTATGGTGACGTAAAAACATCAGGTGGCACATCAGACGCAATTCCAAGTCTTGCGAGTCGAGTTAAACACAAACTAGGTATTAAAAACCCAGGTTGTGTTGCATATGACGTTCTTTTCGGTTGTCCCGGATGGGTGCTCGGAGTTTCTCAGGCTTATGCCTTTTTACAAGCTGGCATGGCAAAAAAAGTACTAGTTATAGGCGCAGAATCTCTATCACGAGTTATAGATACGCACGATCGCGACGGCATGATCTATTCTGACGGTTCAGGAGCAGTGGTTATAGAGGCTTCCAATACTGGCAATTCTGGCATACTAGGACTTGCAGCGGCAACCTATGCAGCAGACGAAGCTTTTCTCATTTTCAACAGTAGGTCATTCAATCCTGCGGTTCCACAAAACGATACCTTTATAAAAATGTATGGCCGCCGAATTTATAACTTTGCATTATCCCAAGTTCCTGCTGGAATGAACGCTGCGATGGAGCAAGCTGGGGTAGATATTAAAGACCTTAAAAAAATATTTATACACCAGGCAAACGAGAAAATGGATGAGGCGATTGTAGCACGTTTTTATAAACTACATGGTTTAGAAATGCCAAAAGACGTGATGCCTATGAATATACATTTGCTAGGCAATAGTTCCGTGGCAACTGTTCCTACGGTTTTTGACATGGTTGTAAAAGGTCAACTTGCAGGTCACAGCTTGTCACCTGGCGATCTTATTATGTTTGCAAGCGTAGGTGCAGGTATGAATGTAAATGCTATTGTTTATAGATACTAATTTATAAGTTCCGAAACCAAATACCGTGTGCGCCTTTTTTGACGCGGAATCAAGCTTCAAAATCCAAGTTCAGAAATCCAAACTTCGAACATCAAGTTCTAAATGAGGAAGCTGGTTGGGACGTGATTTTTGAAGATTGAGTTTGTAGACCGTAGTGTTAAGTCCGCGGGCATCAACGCCTTTGTAAACAAACTCCGTTTTTACATTAATAAACCCGTATTCCATATTCCCCAAAAAAAAAGTCTGTTTTCAGAAAGTGCAGTAAGATACACTTCGAATGTCTCCGTGTTCGAGGAACTCCCTGATTGATATAACTAGAAGTCCTTAGTTTGCCTCCAGTACATTTTAAGCGCAATGATAAAACGAGCGGTATTCAATTAAAAAATAAGCAATCGGCAATAGGCCATATAGAATAGGCAATCCTACTCAACGCTCATTTCTATGTAAACCTCTTTAAGCGGCCAGTCTCCTTGGTCTGTGGGTTCTTTGGAAATTAGATCAGCCACGTCCATGCCGCTGCTGACCCTTCCGAAAATCGTGTGTTTGCCGTTTAAGTGCGGCGCAGTACTCAGCGATATAAAAAATTCAAACGGGTCGTGTGAATCGGTTGGGTTATTTTCCCATTGTTTTGCAAGACTTAACATACCGCGCACGTGTTTGTATTTAGGATTATAATTAGGTGGTAACCGGTAATTACCTATACTGCTGCGTTTCATAGCGGTAATGCGATTATCACTATTGCCTGCTTGCACTACAAAGTTTTGCACTACCCGATGCACGACAGAATGGGAAAAAAAGTTATGTTTTACCAAGAAAATAAAACTTGCGCGTTCCAGCGGCATATCGTTAAACAGTTCCAGTTCTATAGTGCCGTGCTTTGTATTCATACGTACCCTGTTTTCTAGATTATCTTTACCGTAGGCCAGTAAGAACCGCTGTATGGAATCTTTAGGAATGCGTGGCAACAAGGTGTCGCCAGAGCGCGTAATGCTCACCCCATAGATGCGAGCGAGGTCTTTGCGAGTGCGCTCTCCAGATTCTTTAGTCGCTACCGTATCCACCACTAGTGCGTCGGGAATGGCTTGCACTGGCTTATCTTTACAACTAGTACACCCTAAACTAACCGTAAAAACCAGTAAGACAAGACGTGCAATCATTTGAAAAATTTTTAAATTACGCCCCTAAATTAAGCCATTTACCGCTACCGGGCCTGCATAGCCAACTTAAAATGGCTGCGCTCGAGCGTTTAGAAGAGTTACAGGAACTAGGATTAAAAAGCGGTACTGCCAAAACCGCTGCGGTCATGATGCTGCTCTACCCCGTTGCTGGCGAGACGCATTTTGTGCTTATCGAGCGTGCCGTTTCAGACAGTGCACACAGCGGCCAAATCGCTTTTCCAGGTGGTCGCATGGATCCAGAAGACCTTAACAACCCCATGAATACTGCGATACGGGAAACTTGGGAGGAAATAGGTGTGCATCCACAGCAGCAAGAAGTGCTCGCTGCTGGTACGTCCATATACATACCACCTAGTAACTACAGGGTTTTTCCCTATCTCGCTTTCGCGAAAGCGAGACCCACATTTACCCTACAATTAAGTGAAGTGAAATCCATACTCGAGGTGCCTGTTGCGAGCTTGTTAAATCCAGCTAGCGCCACAACGCAAGTGCTCGCTACCAGCTATGGAAATAACATGGAAGTACCTTGTTTTGTGTTAAACGGTCAGGTGGTATGGGGCGCGACGGCAATGATTCTTATGGAATTTAGAGATTTGCTTTTAGATACAATGAGAGACGACCTATAAAATTTGCGCAATACCTATTAAGGATTGTTTTTTTATAAAAACCAGAAAGAAACAGCATTAAAAGTTTCCCTAACTGACAATGAGATACTTCAAAAAATCACCCTTAATTTTTCAATTTTCGTTTTTATTAGTACATTTAGTCAATAAATACGAAGATGTATGTACCTATTAAAACAAACGGGACTGGCCCTAGCAGAACTATGATGCTTTACAACCACTTACGGTCAGACGTTACTAAAAAATTCATAGAACTGGACGTAGCTAACAGCGTACATGGTAGTGGCGACATGCGAGGGATTACCTTTTCTAGCAATGTCTCGTCCTAAATAATCGATACAGATTATTATGGGATAAATTTATTATTTAAAGCTCAACGATGCTAGCATCGTTGAGCTTTTTTGATTTGTACTGTTTTCTTTTGAGTTTATTATGTTTGTGCATCTGTTGTGTTGTAAGCAGGTTATCGAATATGGTATAGCATTATTCAACTTAAAAGACACGGTACAGAGATAGGTCTTAACTCTTTTGTAAGATACCAGACCAGGTCGATGTATGATAATTGAAACACGCTGTTTGCACCAATAACAGGCTTGCCATTTCCTATAGTGCTTTTTGAGCATTTTGAACCTGCTCGCACCTATGCGGTTGGATTAAACCTGATGTTATCACACCGCTTTAAATTAACACCTCCTGTGAATATAAAAGCGTTTGGTGATTATCAAATAAATACAAACGGCGATACCATTAGAGGTTATGATTCAAGAATTTCTAAAATTTGCTAAAATTCTCGTCTGTAGTATTGTTTTAAGTGGCTTTTGGTTATCACTAAAAGCCGTTTTTTATTATAGGTGATAACCGGTTATAGCAGTCTGAAATACGTTACGCAAATTTAAACATGCGTAATCACTTGCGCTTCCATCTTTGAGTTAAAACGTGATGCTCTTGAGCATAACTAAGTTAAAAAAAACCGCTTACATTCTAGAGAACGTAAGCGGTTTTTTTTCGTAATATTTAATCTTTTTTAGAACTGTAAGTCCACCACAAGGTCAAACTCGTCATAAATAGCTTTGTCCTTAAGGTCGTCAAAGAAACTTGAAGAACCGTAGCGTACATCAAATTTTGTACGATCTACCTTTAAGAATGCATTTGCTTTGCTACCATATACTGAAAAGTCGAAGGTCACTGGGTTTGTTTTATTTTTAATGGTAAGGTCTCCCGTTACTTTATAGGCGTTTTTACCTGCCGCTTTTACAGTTTTAAACACAAGGTTAGATTTTGCGTGCTTCTCTACACCGAAAAAGTCTTCTGACTTTAAGTGTCCCTCTAGTTTTGCTTTGCCATCACCACTCAGGTCGGTTACGGTAAGGCTGGTCATGTTCATAGTAAACTCGCCGCCAGTAAGCACCCCATTATCAAAGATAAGATTACCTGACTCTAATTTTAAATTGCCTTCGTGAGAACCTGTTACTTTGTAGCCGCGCCATACTACCGTACTCGCTTCTATTTTTATTGCTTTTTTCTCTTTAACAATCGCTGTAAAAGAAAAGGCAAAAAGCGCTACCACCGCTACTGCTACCATACTTTTTACTGAATTTTTCATGCTTTTTATTTTTAAATTATTAATTAAGATTCCTGTTTACTCGTTACTACTTTAACCTTATTACGGAGTATGCTTTTTAAAGGCGACTACCCATTTCCATTAGGTAGTCCGTTTTTTGCTTCTATGATTACAAACTATGCGCAGTCCTTAGACCTAGTTGAAGCAACGCTCGTTTTAGCATTATTAGGTTATGCAACTTTAGACTGCTAGTTAGTACAAACGACCTTTAACATCGTTTGCTTTTTGTATAATGCAAAGATGGGATTGTTAAACCCACCAAAAAATGAACTAGGTTATTAAATGTTGTTAATATAGTTTACTATTTTTTTTAGTTCGTATCGCCTTTTTGTGAACCTTTCATGCCAGAAGTGTTTGTTTCCGTTTCCATTACCCAACCCTAAAAGGTGCGGAAACCAAAGGCCTGTTATTTAAAAGAACTTTTTTTACTACTATACCATAGAAACCTCACCCTCTGGAAACGGGGAAAAGGTTTGGGCGTTGTTTAATGAATGTCGTAAATACCTGAATGTTCCTACTCCTGTAACAACTGGCTTTTAATTTTACTTAAAAACTCTTTAGTGATACCCAGGTAAGAGGCTATCATATATTGCGGTATGCGCTGTTCCATGGTGGGATAGTTAGCCTTAAAATACAAATACCTATCGCGAGCGTTTAGACTCAAATTCCGCACGATTCGCTTTTGGGAAGATACAAGCGCACGCTCTACAATCTTCCTAAAGAAACGTTCTAATTTGGGGATTTCTAGGTACAATTCTTCCTTTAGTTCCCGTGAAAACTGTATGATTTGTGTGTTCTCTAGGCATTGTATGTGATAGTCGGCAGGGGCTTGTGTAATAAAACTCCCCATATCGCTAGTCCACCACTCTTCTATACTAAACATAATAATGTGCTCTTGGCCGCTTTCGTCCAGATAAAAAGTGCGCGTCGTTCCAGAAACTATAAAAAATTCAT
>Ga0222647_1000634_pt1 | contig 13818 bp, 9 predicted proteins | sample AntAcemetagen333_FD_179864 | JGI IMG/M metagenome (GOLD analysis project Ga0222647, IMG submission 179864) | Saline water microbial communities from Ace Lake, Antarctica - #333 | ecosystem: Environmental > Aquatic > Non-marine Saline and Alkaline > Saline | place: Antarctica: Ace Lake | collected...
AAACCGTTAAAGTCGTAGATGGTCCATTTAATGGATTTGATGGAACTATAGAAAAAGTAAATGAAGAGAAGCGTAAACTTGAGGTAATGGTTAAAATCTTTGGAAGAAAAACACCATTAGAATTAAGTTATATGCAAGTAGAAAAGATATAATTGTTACACAAATATATAAATACCGATTTATTTTAAGCTTCAAAATTAAAATAAATCATTAAACATTTTAAAATGGCAAAAGAAGTTAGTAAAGTAGTTAAGTTACAAGTAAGGGGAGGCGCAGCGAATCCATCGCCGCCGGTTGGACCCGCTTTAGGTGCTGCTGGTGTTAACATTATGGAGTTCTGTAAACAGTTTAATGCAAGAACGCAAGACAAACAAGGTAAAATTTTACCTGTTGTTATTACTGTTTTCAAAGACAAATCATTTGATTTTGTCGTAAAAACTCCTCCTGCAGCAGTTCAGTTACTAGAAGTGGCCAAAATTAAAAAAGGTTCAGGAGAGCCAAACAGGAAAAAAGTAGCATCAGTAACTTGGGATCAAATTAAAGTTATTGCAGAAGACAAAATGGTAGATTTAAATGCATTTGAAATTTCTTCAGCAATGAGAATGATTGCAGGTACAGCTCGTTCTATGGGATTAACAGTAAAAGGTAATGCACCAGCATAAACTTTATAAAAAGTAGTAAAATGGCAAAATTAACAAAAAAGCAAAAAGAAGCACACGCAAAGTTAGATCGTTCTCAATCGTATGATTTAGCAACGGCTTCAGTGCTAGTCAAAGACATTACCAATGTAAAGTTTGATGCATCTGTAGAATTAGCGGTACGTTTAGGAGTAGATCCTCGTAAAGCAAATCAAATGGTTAGAGGTGTTGTAACATTACCTCACGGAACTGGAAAAGATGTAAAAGTTTTAGCATTAGTTACCCCAGATAAAGAAGCAGAAGCTTTAGAAGCAGGTGCAGATTATGTTGGGTTAGATGAGTACCTTCAAAAAATTAAAGGAGGATGGACAGATGTAGACGTAATTATTACGATGCCAAGTGTAATGGGTAAATTAGGTCCCTTAGGAAGAATTTTAGGTCCTAGAGGTTTAATGCCAAATCCAAAAACAGGTACAGTAACTATGGATGTTGCGAAAGCTGTTCAAGATGTAAAAGCTGGTAAAATCGATTTTAAAGTTGATAAAACAGGTATCGTACATGCTGCAATTGGAAAAGTATCTTTTGATGCTAAAAAAATTGAAGAAAATGCAAACGAGTTAATACAAACAATTATTAAATTGAAACCAACAACTGCAAAAGGAACGTATGTCAAAAGCGTTTTTATTTCTAGTACTATGAGTCCTAGTATTGCTGTTGAAGTAAAAACTGTTTAATACGTTAAAACTTATAATTATGACTAGAGAAGAGAAATCACAGGTAATACAAGATTTAACAGCAGTATTAGCAGGAACAAATACGTTATATTTAGCTGATATTTCAGGTCTAAATGCAAAAAATACATCAAACTTACGTAGAGCTTGTTTTAAAGCAGGTGTTCAGTTAACAGTTGTTAAAAATACATTACTTGCAAAAGCAATGGAAGCGTCAGACAAAGACTTTGGTAAACTTCCAACAGTATTAAAAGGTAATACTTCAATGATGATTGCTGAGGCTTCTAATGCACCGGCAAAATTAATAAAAGACTTTAGAAAGAAATCTAAAAAGCCTCTATTAAAAGGAGCATTTGCAGAAGAGTCTGTATATATTGGAGATGAGCAATTAGATGCCCTTGTAGATATTAAATCTAGAGAGGAACTTATTGGAGAAATCATTGGATTATTACAATCACCAGCTAAAAATGTTATTTCAGCATTACAATCAGGTGGACAAAAACTTTCAGGTATTTTAAAGACATTATCTGAAAAATAATTTCGCGCACAAATAAACTATAATAAATAAAAATTTTTAAAAACAATTAAAATGGCAGATTTAAAAGATTTCGCAGAGCAATTAGTTAACTTAACAGTAAAAGAAGTTAATGAATTAGCTACTATATTAAAAGACGAATATGGTATTGAGCCAGCAGCAGCAGTTGCAGTAGCAGGTCCAGCAGCAGCAGAAGGAGACGGTGAAGCTGAAGAGCAAACTGAATTTGATGTAATCTTATTAGCAGCAGGTGGTTCTAAACTAGCAGTTGTAAAATTAGTTAAGGAATTAACTGGTTTAGGATTAAAAGAAGCTAAAGGTGTAGTAGATAGCGCACCAGCACCGGTTAAAGAAGGTGTATCTAAAGCTGAGGCTGAAGGTCTTAAAGCAGCTTTAGAAGAAGCAGGAGCTGAGGTAGAGCTTAAATAAGCTTTTAATCCTGACTACATATTAGTGTAGCAGGAAAACAAATTTAGGTTTAGGTACTAGAAATTCGTTTTTAGGCCTAAACCATTTTGTGTATATATTCGTTCTTTATTTTAATTTAGATTTTAATCAAAAAAATATTCTCTTTTGGCAACGAAAAACACTACTGAAAGAATCAACTTCGCTACTTCTCAAATGATAAAAGAGTATCCAGATTTTTTGGATATTCAGGTAAAATCTTTTCAAGATTTTTTCCAACTTCAAACAAAGGCAGAAGAAAGAGGTGAAGAAGGTTTATACAAAACCTTCATGGATAACTTTCCAATAACAGATACAAGAAATCAGTTTGTATTAGAATTTTTAGATTACTTTGTAGATCCACCAAGATATTCGATTCAAGAATGTATTGAAAGAGGTCTTACACACAGTGTGCCGTTAAAAGCACGACTAAAATTATATTGTACAGACCCAGAGCATGAAGATTTTGAAACGATTGTTCAAGATGTTTATCTTGGTACAATTCCGTATATGACAAACTCAGGTACCTTTGTAATTAATGGTGCAGAGCGTGTTGTAGTTTCTCAATTACACAGATCTCCAGGTGTATTTTTTGGACAGTCTTTCCATGCAAACGGTACAAAACTATATTCAGCAAGAGTAATTCCTTTTAAAGGCTCTTGGATAGAATTTGCTACCGATATCAATCAAGTAATGTATGCTTATATTGATAGAAAGAAAAAATTACCAGTTACAACATTATTCAGAGCTATTGGTTTTGAAAGAGATAAAGATATTTTAGAAATTTTTGACCTTGCGGAAGAAGTCAAAGTTTCTAAGGCTGGATTAAAAAAAGTATTAGGGCGTAAATTGGCTGCTAGAGTTTTAAAAACTTGGCATGAAGATTTTGTGGACGAAGATACTGGTGAAGTTGTATCAATTGAAAGAAATGAAATAATTCTTGATCGTGATACAATTCTTGATAAAGAACATATTGATGAAATAATAGATGCAGGTGCAAAAACGGTTCTACTTCATAAAGAAGATAACCATATGGCAGATTACGCTATTATTCATAATACATTACAAAAAGATCCTACAAATTCAGAAAAAGAAGCAGTAGAACATATCTATAGACAATTACGAAATGCAGAACCGCCAGATGAGGAAACTGCAAGAGGTATTATAGATAAGTTATTCTTTTCTGAACAGCGTTATAATTTAGGTGAAGTTGGTCGTTTTAGAATGAACACGAAGCTTCATTTAAATGAACCAATTGATCAAAAAGTATTAACGAAATTAGACATTATAACTATTATTAAATATTTAATTGAGTTAATAAATTCTAAAGCTGAGGTTGATGATATCGATCACTTATCTAACAGACGTGTACGAACTGTAGGTGAGCAATTAGCAGGTCAATTTGGTGTTGGTTTAGCACGTATGGCTAGAACAATTCGTGAGCGTATGAATGTACGTGATAACGAAGTTTTTACACCAATCGACTTAATTAATGCGAAAACATTATCTTCTGTAATTAATTCTTTTTTTGGAACAAACCAGTTGTCTCAATTTATGGATCAAACAAATCCATTAGCAGAGATTACTCATAAGCGTAGATTATCTGCACTAGGACCTGGAGGTTTATCTAGAGAAAGAGCAGGTTTTGAGGTGCGTGATGTTCACTATACTCATTATGGACGTTTATGTCCTATTGAAACTCCTGAGGGACCAAATATTGGTTTAATTTCTTCACTTGCAGTATTTGCAAAAGTGAATAATTTAGGATTTATTGAAACTCCATATAGAAAAGTAGTTAATGGTGTTGTAGCAACTGATGAACCAATATATTTAAGTGCTGAAGAAGAGGAAGGTATGAAAATTGCCCAGTCTAATTTAGAATTAAATGAAGACGGAACTATCGTTTTAGACAGAGTTATTGCGCGTGAAGAAGGAGATTTTCCAGTAGTTAATCCAGATGAGATTAATTATATGGATGTTGCCCCTAATCAAATTGCATCAATTTCTGCATCTTTAATTCCTTTCCTAGAACACGATGATGCCAACCGTGCATTAATGGGATCTAACATGATGCGTCAAGCAGTTCCTTTATTACGCCCAGAATCTCCAATTGTTGGTACAGGTTTAGAACGTAGAGTAGCAAAAGATTCTCGAATCTTAATCAATGCAGAAAGAGCTGGTGTAGTAGAATACGTAGATGCTAATAAAATTACAATAAAGTACGACAGAACTGAACAAGAAAAATTGGTTAGTTTTGAATCTGATGAAGTTACGTATAACTTAATCAAATTTAGAAAGACGAATCAAGGAACTTCAATCAATCTAAAACCAATTGTAGAAAGAGGTGATAGAGTATCTGAAGGTCAAGTTTTATGTGAAGGGTACGCAACAGAAAAAGGAGAATTAGCTTTAGGTAGAAATATGAAGGTAGCCTTTATGCCTTGGAAAGGGTATAACTTTGAGGATGCAATCGTGATTTCTGAAAAAGTAGTTCGTGAGGATATATTTACATCTATACATATTGATGAGTATTCTTTAGACGTAAGAGATACAAAATTAGGAGTTGAAGAACTAACTAATGATATTCCTAACGTTTCTGAAGAGGCTACTAAAGATTTGGATGAAAATGGGATGATTAGAATTGGGGCAGAAGTTAATCCTGGGGATATCTTAATTGGTAAAATTACACCAAAAGGAGAATCCGATCCAACTCCAGAAGAAAAATTATTACGCGCTATTTTTGGTGACAAAGCAGGTGATGTAAAAGATGCATCATTAAAAGCTTCTCCATCATTAAGAGGTGTAGTAATTGATAAAAAATTATTCAAAAGAGCTGTAAAGGACAAGACGAAGAGATTAAAAGATAAAGAAGCAGTCGCAACTTTAGAAGCATCTTTTATCTCTAAATTTGAGAGTCTAAAAGATGAATTAATCGATAAGTTATTTACACTTATTAGTGGTAAAACATCACAAGGTGTTTTTAATGATTTAGGAGAAGAAGTTTTACCAAAAGGTAAAAAATACACACTTAAAATGTTAAACTCTGTAGATGACTACGTTCACTTAACAGGTTCTTGGACAACAGATAAGGAGTTAAATGATTTAGTAGGTGAATTAGTTCACAATTATAAAATCAAAGTAAACGATTTACAAGGTAACCTTCGTCGTCAAAAATTCACTATTTCTGTAGGTGATGAGTTACCAGCAGGAATTTTAAAATTAGCTAAAATTTACATCGCTAAAAAACGTAAGTTAAAAGTGGGTGATAAAATGGCTGGACGTCATGGAAACAAGGGTATTGTTGCTAGAATTGTAAGAGCAGAAGATATGCCTTTCTTAGAAGACGGAACTCCTGTTGATATCGTGTTAAATCCGTTAGGGGTGCCTTCTCGTATGAACATTGGTCAAATTTATGAAACTGTTCTTGGTTGGGCAGGTCAAAAACTAGGAACTAAATATGCAACGCCAATTTTTGATGGAGCATCTTTAGATCAAATCAATGAAATTACAGATCAAGCAGGTGTACCAAGATTTGGACATACTTATTTATATGATGGCGGAACAGGAAAACGTTTCGATCAACCAGCAACTGTTGGTGTCATTTATATGATTAAGTTAGGACACATGATTGAAGATAAAATGCATGCACGTTCTATAGGACCTTATTCATTAATAACACAACAACCTTTAGGTGGTAAAGCACAATTTGGGGGTCAACGTTTTGGAGAGATGGAAGTTTGGGCACTAGAAGCATACGGTGCATCTAGTATATTAAGAGAAATCTTAACTGTAAAATCTGATGATGTAATGGGTAGAGCTAAAACATACGAAGCAATTGTTAAAGGCGAAACTATGCCAGAACCAGGTTTACCAGAATCGTTTAACGTATTAATGCATGAACTTAAAGGTTTAGGTTTAGACGTTAGATTAGAGGAATAAATTTTTTCAGTAACCAGTTTTCAGTAGTAGCTAGCAGTTTGCGAAACCTACTGAAAACTGTATACTGCCAACTGAATACTTATTAAAAGACATGGCAAGAAATCAAGAGAAATACACTGTAAAAAAGTTTAATAAAATCTCAATAGGTTTATCATCACCAGAAGCTATTTTAGAAATTTCTAAAGGTGAGGTTTTAAAACCTGAAACTATAAATTACCGTACGCACAAACCAGAAAGAGATGGGTTATTTTGTGAGCGTATTTTCGGTCCTGTAAAGGATTATGAATGTGCTTGTGGAAAGTACAAACGAATTCGTTACAAAGGTATTGTTTGTGACAGATGTGGAGTAGAAGTAACAGAAAAAAAAGTACGTAGAGATAGAGTAGGACATATTAATTTAGTAGTTCCTGTTGCACATATCTGGTACTTTAGATCATTACCTAACAAAATGGGATACCTTTTAGGATTGCCATCTAAGAAGTTAGATATGATTATTTATTACGAGAGATACGTAGTAATTCAACCGGGTATTGCTAAGAATGTTGAAGGAGGACCCTTGAAAAAGATGGATTTCTTAACTGAAGAGGAATATTTAGATATTGCTGACGAGTTGCCAAAAGAAAATCATTATTTAGATGATTCTGACCCAAATAAGTTTATTGCTAAAATGGGAGCAGAGTGTTTAATTGATTTATTAGCACGTATTGATTTAGACGGACTATCTTTTGAATTAAGACACAAAGCTAATACAGAAACATCTAAACAACGTAAAACAGAAGCGTTAAAGCGTTTAAATGTTGTTGAAGCATTCAGAGATTCTCAAAAGAATAGAGAGAATAAGCCCGAATGGATGATTATGAAGGCTATACCAGTAATTCCACCAGAATTACGTCCTTTAGTTCCATTAGATGGAGGTCGTTTTGCAACGTCAGATTTAAATGATTTATATAGACGAGTTATTATCAGAAATAATCGTTTAAAAAGATTAGTTGAGATAAAAGCACCAGAAGTTATTTTACGTAATGAAAAACGTATGTTACAAGAATCTGTAGATTCATTGTTTGATAACACACGTAAATCATCTGCAGTAAAAACTGAATCTAACAGACCTTTAAAATCTTTATCAGATTCATTAAAAGGTAAACAAGGACGTTTCCGTCAGAATTTATTAGGAAAACGTGTAGATTATTCAGCACGTTCTGTAATTGTTGTTGGTCCAGAATTAAAGCTATCAGAATGTGGTATTCCAAAAGAGATGGCATCAGAACTTTACAAACCTTTTGTAATTAGAAAACTAATTGAAAGAGGTATTGTAAAAACCGTTAAATCTGCCAAGAAAATAATAGATAGAAAAGAACCAGTTGTTTGGGATATTTTAGAAAATGTAATTAAAGGGCATCCAGTTTTATTAAACAGAGCTCCTACTTTACACAGACTAGGTATTCAAGCATTTCAACCAAAATTAATTGAAGGTAAAGCAATTCAACTACACCCATTAGTGTGTACAGCCTTTAATGCCGATTTTGATGGGGATCAAATGGCAGTTCATTTACCATTAGGACCAGAAGCTATTTTAGAAGCACAAATATTAATGTTGGGCTCGCATAATATCTTAAACCCTGCAAATGGTGCGCCGGTAACTGTTCCTTCTCAGGATATGGTACTTGGTTTATATTATATGACTAAAGAAAGAATCTCTACTCCAGAAGTACCTATTAAAGGAGAGGGGTTAACTTTTTATTCACCAGAAGAAGTAACGATTGCTTTTAACGAAGAAATGGTAGACTTAAATGCTGGTATTAAAGTAAGAACTTACGATGTTGATAAAGATGGTGAGCAAGTTCGTAAAATTATAAAAACTACTGTTGGTAGAGTTTTATTTAACGAAGTTGTACCTCCTGCTGCAGGATATATCAACGAAGTATTAACTAAGAAAAACTTACGTGGAATTATTGGTGCAATTTTAAAAGCTACTGATATTCCTACAACTGGTGAATTCTTGGATCAAATAAAAAATATGGGATATAAATTTGCCTTTCAAGGTGGTTTATCTTTCTCATTAGGGGATATTATTATTCCTGAAGAAAAGAAATCTATGATTGATGCTGCTAATAAAGAGGTAGAGATAATTGTAGGTAATTATAACATGGGTATGTTAACGCAAAAAGAGCGTTACAACCAGGTAATTGATGTTTGGGGTTCTACCAACAACAGATTAACTGAATTATCTATGAAAAATTTACGTGAAGATCAACAAGGTTTCAACTCTGTATACATGATGCTTGATTCTGGTGCAAGGGGTTCTAAAGAGCAAATTCGTCAGTTAACAGGTATGCGTGGATTAATGGCAAAACCTAAAAAATCTACAGCTGGTGGTGGAGAAATTATCGAGAATCCAATTCTTTCTAACTTTAAGGAAGGATTATCAATTCTTGAATACTTTATCTCTACTCACGGTGCACGTAAAGGACTTGCAGATACCGCTTTAAAAACGGCAGATGCTGGTTACTTAACACGTAGATTAGTGGATGTTTCTCAAGACGTTATTATTAACGAAGAAGATTGTGGAACATTAAGAGGTTTAGAAGTTTCTCCATTAAAGAAAAATGATGAGATTGTAGAATCTTTATCAGACAGAATTGAAGGAAGAATTTCTTTAAATGACGTTTTTGATCCATTAACAGATGAGCTATTAATAGAAGCAAACCAATCAATATCTTCTAAATTAGCAGATAAAGTTGAAGCCTCTGGAATTGATACTGTTTATGTAAGATCTGCATTAACATGTGAATCATCTAAAGGTATTTGTGCAAAATGTTATGGTCAAAGTTTATCAACTCGTAACAAAGTACAAATTGGTGAAGCAGTTGGTGTAATTGCAGCGCAATCTATTGGAGAACCTGGTACTCAGTTAACATTACGTACATTCCACGTTGGTGGGGTTGCAGGTAACATATCAGAAGAAAACAAGTTAATTGCTAAGCATGAAGGTAGAGTGGTTATTGATGATTTACGTTCTGTTGTTGGTAAAGACAATGATGGCAAAGAAATTGATATCGTAATTTCTAGAACTGCTGAAATTAAAATTATTGATAAGAAAACAGATATCACATTAAGTACAAATATACTTCCTTACGGATCTGTAATTTTTGATAAAGACAGAAAGTCTATTAAAAAAGGAGATGTAATTGTTCAATGGGATCCATTTAACGGTGTAATTGTTTCTGAATTTGGAGGAAAAGTGAAGTTTGACAATTTAGAACAAGGTGTAAATTACTCTGTTGAAATTGATGAACAAACAGGTTTCCAAGAAAAAGTAATGATAGATTCTAAAAACAAGAAACTAATTGCTTCTTTAATTATTGAGGACAAAGATGGTAATGCATTGCGTTCATACAGTTTACCTGTAGGAGCTCACTTAATGGTTAGTAATGGCGATAAAGTTGAATCTGGTCATACAATTGTAAAAATACCAAGAAAATCTGGTAAAGCAGGAGATATTACTGGAGGTTTACCACGTGTAACAGAATTATTTGAAGCACGTAATCCTTCTAACCCTTCTGTAGTTTCAGAAATAGACGGTGTTGTTACTTTTGGAAAAATAAAGCGTGGAAATAGAGAGATTATTGTTGAATCTAAAACTGGAGATATTAGTAAGTATTTAGTAAAACTTTCTAACCAAATTTTAGTTCAAGAAAATGACTTTATTAAAGCAGGTATGCCTTTATCTGATGGAGCAACTACTCCTTCTGATATTTTAAGAATAAAAGGCCCATCAGCAGTACAAGAATACTTAGTAAATGAAATACAAGAAGTATATCGTTTGCAAGGTGTAAAAATTAATGACAAACATTTCGAGGTTGTTGTTCGTCAAATGATGCGTAAAGTTAAAATTATTGATTCTGGAGATACATTATTCCTAGAAAATCAGTTAATTCATAAAAATGACTTTATAGAAGAAAATGATGCAATTTACGGAATGAAAGTTGTTGAAGACGATGGAGATTCTGAAAACTTAAAAGCAGGTCAAATTATTTCTGCACGTCAACTAAGAGACGAAAATTCTTTATTAAGAAGAAATGACAAGAACTTAGTTACTGCAAGAGAGGCAAAACCAGCAACAGCTGAACAAGTTTTACAAGGTATTACAAGAGCATCACTACAAACTAAATCGTTTATTTCTGCAGCTTCTTTCCAAGAAACTACAAAAGTATTAAACGAGGCTGCTGTAAGTGGTAAAGTAGATACTTTAGAAGGATTAAAAGAAAATGTTATTGTTGGTAAGAGAATTCCTGCTGGAACAGGTATGAGAGCTTATGAAAACATTTTAGTTGGTCCTAAGGATGAAATAGAAAAGAGTTTCTAATAAACGTTTAAACGTTACTATTTTAAAAGTTGAATTGTTTACTGTAACTTAATTACATTATTCAATTCAACTTTTTTTTTTCAACAAACGTACACACTATATATTTACACAATTTAATGATATAAATTATGGAAGAAAATCAAAATAAAGAGGGTCAGTTAAACATCGAATTAGATCAAGAAGTTGCAGAAGGAACGTATTCTAATTTGGCAATTATCAATCACTCAGTGTCAGAATTTATTGTAGATTTTATCAATATAATGCCAGGAGTACCCAAGGCAAAAGTAAAATCTAGAATCATTTTAACACCACAGCATGCAAAAAGATTAACAAAGGCTTTAGCAGATAATGTTAGAAAATTTGAACAAGCCCATGGTGAAATTAAAGATTATGAACAGTCACCAACCCCAATGAATTTTGGTCCTACAGGTCAAGCTTAATTGAAAAAACAGCTGTTTAAGAAAAGTTTTAAATAAGGAGTATTCGTGTCAAAATACTTCTTATTTTAAATTGTAGTTTCTATTTGTCTTTTAGCTTGCTTTAAAACATCATAATACAAAAAGTCTACAATTTCATTTCTAGAATATACCATAGGTCTAATAGACCAACTGTGATCTCCCTTTTTTACTGTATATAAATAAAAAGATTTTCCTAAATTTTTTAATTTATCAGCGATTGCTTTAGAGCCATAAAGAAGTAAATAACCCTCTGAGTTTTTATTGCAGTTATGATGAGGAGCAATATTATAAGGAACTAACTTATCACTTGTGCCATGAAATAATTGAGTAGGAATTGCATTTTGTAAAGTAATGTTTTCTACAGAAGTAACTGCACCAGCCATGCTTACTACACCAGCAAATTTAAAATATTCTGGTAAAATTTTATTATTATACACATACACTAGATTTAAAACAGTTTCTGCACCTGCACTTGTTCCTACCAGTATTATTTTTCTAGAATTAATATTAAATTTTCGTTTATTTTTAAGGATATATTTTACAGCTAAACTAATATCTTCTGATGCAGAATTAAAGGCATTAATTTTATCAGAATAACTTGTTGCACATCCAAAACCTACGTTTCGCATGGTTAATCGATAAGATACTGCTGCAACTGCATAGCCACGCTCAGCCATTTGTTTTGCAAAACGTACTGCATTTTTACTGTTTCTTTTTCCTCCAGAAAAACCACCACCATGAACATAGATTAGTAATGGCGATTCATTTTTAGCTTCTAGAGGCTTATAAAAGTCAAATTTTAATTTTTTTGTAGCGTCAAGTGTCTTGTATACATAGGTTTTTTTTGAAACAACAAATGATTTGTCTACATACAAAACTTGAGAAAAACTCAATTTAAAGCAAAATATAAATAAAAAGGATATAAAATATTTCATACGCAAAGTAGAATTGAAAGTTAAAATATCCTTTTCAATTTATCAAACAAGCGCGTTAAATGAGCATATAAAAAAGCGTTTGTTTTTACGTAATAAAAAGAAATAATACACACGCAAATTAAGAATATAATTGCACCAAATACAGCCTGTATAGGCGTTAAATTTTTGCCAATTATCGTATTTAAGCCTATGCCTGTAAAACTGCCATATATAATTATAAAATGAATTACATAAATAGATAATGTTTTTTGACCAACCTTTAAAATTAAAGGTAACTTTAAATACCTTTCAAAAGAATAGAAAAATGCAAAGTATATTAAAACATTGCCTAATCGTGTAAATAGGTAATTATAACCAGCAGAATCTAAAAATATTTTTAAGTGCGTTAGCTTATAAATAGATGCTAAAATATGTGTTGAGTAGAAGATTAGTATGAATCCTGTGATAGAGAAAAAGGATATTATAATTGTTTTAAATTTTGGTTTCTTTAGATATTTATGAAATAATGTTGCTATAAAAGCACCAAATGCAACATAGCCAAACCAGGGTATTATTGTAAAAACAGAACCATTAGTTTTTGAAAGAAAGTTACTAAATACCAATGGCAGGTTTTCAAAACTTACATCATAATACATTCTTTCTGTTAAAAAAATAGTGATACCTAAACATAAAGTTATTATAGAAAAAATAATTGTTTTTTTATTACAGATATAATAGAGAACAACAATTAAAATTAAGCTTAATCCAATACATTGTAATACATCGATTACTAAAAAATAAGGATTAAACTCTCCCATAAACCATACAAAAAAAGGAATTCGTATCAAGTAACCAATAAAAATCAGAAAACATCCTCTAATAAGACCTTTTCTCATTCTTAAATTAGTTTCTCCTTTTTCTTTTGCTTTAAGTAACAAATAAGTAAAAACCAATCCAGATATTGTAAAAAACGTTGGAGCTGTAATTCCTCTAAAATAAGACCAAACAGAAAAAGGAATAGAATTTAAGTCTCTGTATTGTGTTGCTAAAAGGGTATCTACAAAGTGGCCTTGCAACATCATTAATATCGCAAAAGCTCTAATAATATCAATAAAATAAAGTCTTTTGTTATTCACAGTTAAAAGATTTCTAAATTAAACACCTTTTTAATAATGAAGTATGTATTTATTTTTTCATCAAAAAGGTTAAAAATAAACTAAATTTATTTATTTTTTATAAATTTCATCAATAAAAAGGGTTGTAAACTAGATTTTTCTAGTTTTATTTATCAACCAAAAGTCGGCTAAAACCAAAGCTGTTAAAGCCTCTACAATAGGCACAGCTCTGGGAACAACACATGGATCGTGTCTACCTTTTCCTGTGATTTCTGTAAGATCGCCTTCAGAATTTATAGTTTGTTGATTGGTCATAATTGTAGCTACAGGTTTAAAAGCAACTCTAAAATAGATATCCATTCCGTTGCTAATTCCACCTTGAATTCCACCTGATAAATTAGATTGTGTAGAGCCATCAGCATTAAAAATATCATTGTGCTCAGAACCTTTCATTTTTGCACCACAAAAACCACTACCAAACTCAAAACCTTTTACAGCATTAATAGAAAGCATTGCTTTACCTAGTTCTGCGTGTAGTTTATTAAAAATTGGTTCTCCTAATCCTACAGGAACATTTTGTGCAACACAAGTAATTGTACCACCAATTGTATCTCCTGCTTTTCTGATTTTTTGAATCTCCGCAATCATTTTTTCTGCGGATACTTCATCAGGACAGCG
>Ga0222647_1000635_pt1 | contig 13811 bp, 12 predicted proteins | sample AntAcemetagen333_FD_179864 | JGI IMG/M metagenome (GOLD analysis project Ga0222647, IMG submission 179864) | Saline water microbial communities from Ace Lake, Antarctica - #333 | ecosystem: Environmental > Aquatic > Non-marine Saline and Alkaline > Saline | place: Antarctica: Ace Lake...
AAGGTGTAAAATGCAATTTCATACAAAGCTTCTCGGGCTTGGGTTGCTGTTTGTAAAACCAACCCGCTTTTTTCTATGATTAATTTATTTCTGATTTAATCTAAGGTCATTTTACGTATACTGCTTTCCATTTCTCTTTGTATATCCGATTTTAATGAGGGGAGTGACGGTCATATTCTCCTTTATGACCCTCCAATGTTTTGCGTACTGCCTGACTTGCATTTTTACAATTACCCGATGCACCGCTATCTTATAACATTTTTATTGCTCGTCTTTGAATGGAATCCTGTCAATAGTACTATTTGTGTCTTAATACAGCATAAATTGACAAAATAATATGCAAGCAGATTATTGAGAATAGAACAAAGGAATATTCAACCTGCAATGCTTTAGGTCTTTAACGGTCCCAGGACAGTTCACAACCCATTTGTTTCAATTGGGGGAATTGCAATGGTTTGCGAAATCGCAGCATTTATTCATTGCAGTTTGCAAATGTTTAGTATTACTGTAACAAGGAATTTTTAAATAGTCTTTTCAACTCAAAATTTGCTCATTTAATATTGCGCCTTAGAACTGCTGACTAAGGATTTTTTGAATACCAAATATCGGTTAAAGGCCAAGAGACTTAAGAGGACTTGATTTTTAAAGTTTGGGTTTATGCTTGCTGTTATTATTAAATAGCGCTAATCAGTTTTCACCATTGCAGACTATATGGTTGTGGATGTGCATTAAACTATCTGTTTGTTTCGGAAACATCTTTTTTAAGTACTTAAGAAACAATAAGTGGAGAATAACGCTTTGTTTACTGTCGAGAAATAAAGGTCAGTAAGAGTAAATAATCTAACAAAAAAATCCTGCTCAGTTGAGCAGGATTTTGAACATTTAGAATAAAATATGACTATTGAACGACTCTTACGTTAACAGCGTTCATACCTTTTTTACCTTCTTTCTCTTCGTATTCAACAGCGTCACCTTCTCTAACCTCATCGATTAAACCAGTTACGTGCACGAAGCATTCTGCGTTTGTGTCGTCTTCAACTATGAAACCAAATCCTTTTGACTCGTTGAAAAATTTAACAGTACCTTTTCTCATTGTAATATTATTGTAATAATTAATTAAGCCGTAAAGGTAAACTAATTTTAGACCTGACAATGTTTTTATAAGGTTATTTTCAGAAATCGAGTGTTAGCTGGGCATACAAAACGACGGCTTACAGTCAAACAACCTGTTTTGATGAACAAAACAATGATGAGCGAGCCCAGAAAAGTGTTTTAAACGTCCCTTTTAGGTAAGTTTGCAACTGGTTTAAGTATTAAATGCTATTCAGTGGGTTGAAAACAGGGCGTTTAACAGCAGCAGTCTTACTACGCGAGCTTGTCCGCCTCGATAATTACGAGTGCCAGTCGTATGGAGCTATAGGTGTGTGCGCTGTTTAATTTTTCAAAAATAGGTTTTATCGCATAGTTTGTTTTATAACCAGTATAGTAAGGAGCAACCAAACCTAGCAAGGCAGGCGGTACAAGTGCGTGTATTTTCACATCTTTATGTGATAGATAACGCGTTCCCAAGTGTCCTAAAATAGTTTCGGCTTTGAGTGCGCGTTCCCTTGCAATATCTGCTACCGTTTTACCGTCTTGAAATAATTTTGCGCTTTCATAAGCCGTGTCTGAGCTTATGTTACGTTTTTTCTTAGGCTTTGTTCTTGTTTGTGTTTCTCTGTAATTAAACCCAGTCTTGCGCATCATGGAAAAATCTGCCAATACGTCTAAAAATAAAACACCATAAGTCTCAAGTTTGCGCTCGCCCACGCCGGTTATATCGCTAAACTCCGTTTGCGTAAGTGGTATACGGCTTCCCATGTCCTTGAGACTTGCATCGCTAAAAACCATATAAGGCGCAATACCTTCCTTGCCCGCAACTTTTGTGCGGGTTTTGCGCAGTGCCTCATACAAATCTGTATGTATAGCACTAGGAGGCTCTTGTCCTGTTGCATTGCTGCGCTGGGCAGCTAGAGTTTCTGGTTTAGGAATTACGGCTAGCTGCACAGGCATGTTTTTAAACAACACCTCGTGAGCCTGTGGTGTGAGTTTTAAGTGGTTTTGTTCGTGAAAAGCTATTTCTAACAATCCCTGATTAATGAGCTGTATGATATATTGCTGCCAGCTTACCCAGGAAAGTTCCTTACCCGCGCCGTAGGTTTTAATACTGTTAAAACCACTTTCCATAACGGTTGCGTTGCTTGCGCCACGCAGTACGTCTATTGTTAAATTGAGCCCAGCGCGTTCTTGCATTCGATAAACGGCGCTCAGGGCTTTTTGTGCAAGCTGTGAGGCGTCAAAAAAATCGGGTTTATTAAGGCACACATCGCAATTACCGCAGTCTGTTGCGAGGTACTCATTAAAATAGGATAACAGCATGCGACGGCGGCAGGTCAGCGCCTCTGAAAACTGCTTCATTCGTTCTAGTTTTGCCAGTTGCACCTCGCTATTTCCACTGTTCATAGCAAAATCGCGCAGCTGCATCACGTCTGCATAGCTGTGAAACAAAAGCGCTTGTGACTCCATACCGTCACGACCTGCACGCCCTATTTCTTGGTAGTAGCCTTCTATGTTTTTGGGCATGTTATAATGCACTACAAAACGCACATTGGATTTATCTATTCCCATTCCAAAGGCGACGGTCGCACAAACAATTTTAGTTATGTCCTGTATAAAACGTTCTTGCACGCTTTCGCGAAAGCGGTGTTCCAAACCTGCGTGGTACGCTTCGCATGCATATCCTAAGGACGTAAGCTTTTCTGCAAGTTTCTCACAAGATGACCTGCTGAGGCAGTAAATAATACCGGATTCATTTTCATAGCGCTTGAGAAAGGTACGCAACTGCGCCAGCCTATTGTTACCCGGTCGTACTTGCAAGGTAATATTAGGCCGGTCAAAGGATGCTACAAATTCCTGCGCATCTTTAATGGTGAGCTGCCCCATAATATCGTGGCGAGTGGCACGGTCTGCAGTTGCTGTGAGCGCAATGATATTTGCGTCTGGAAAATATGATTTGAGCCGCGCAAGCTGGGTGTATGCTGGTCTAAAATCGTGTCCCCAGGTTGATATACAATGCGCCTCGTCTACCGCGATTAGAGAAACGGGAATGTTGCGCAGTGGTTCTTGTAAAAGTGGTAAGCTCTCTGGTGCGACATAAAGCAGTTTTATAGTACCTGCTTGCAACTGCGTAAAAAGGGACTGCTGTTGTGTGCGGTCTTGTGAGCTATTATAAAAACCAGCAGCAATACCGTTTGCTTGAAGCGAGTCTACCTGGTCTTTCATAAGCGCGATGAGCGGCGATATGACAAGCGTTATGCCGTCTAGCAGCAGTGCGGGCAACTGAAAGCACATAGATTTACCACCACCAGTCGGCATCACGACCATAAGGTCTTTACCTGCGACGACTTGGTCTATGATGGTTTCTTGAAGCGGCCTGAAACTGTCGTACCCAAAGTACTGTTTAAGAAGTTGGTGTTTGGTCTTCATGGTTTTAATAAGGTTGTATGGCGTTTGTGAATCTTGCAAAGTTAAATAATCAGTTAATAAAATACTAAAGTGCTTTTAGAAAACGGTGTCGGGTTGGACTTGCTGGCAATGAGGTCTTGTAAAAAATATTTACTAGGTAACAATAGAAGGAATATTCTAAAAAAGTGTTTCATCTTTGTACTTGCAGGTGCTTTTTAAGGGGGCAGTTTATAGGCTGCGATCTGAGCGGTAAAAAATACTTCTAGTAGTGCCCTAGTGCGCTGCTTTGTGATTTCTACATTGCTTGCTAATCATTAAACCAAAATAAAAACCATGAGATATTTTATCACGCTAATTACAATAGCAGTAACATTGAACGCTCGAGGACAAGAAGCATTTAATCATTTTAAGTACCTACAGGTTGCTTCGCAGTATGAATTTCAGTCATCGCCTAACGAGTACGATTTTAATGACCTAGCCTTGTTTTTACTTAAGAAAAACGGTTTTACCGTTTTCAAAAATACTGATGTTTTACCTGTAGACTTTAACAGGGGCGCTTGTAACTCGTTAAGTGTAAAGATAACATCCTCCGGTTCACTTTCTCAAAAGATAAACGTAGATTTTGCAGACTGTGCGGGAACTGTGATCTATAATTCACTAGGCGTGTCCAGTATTAAAGACTATCGTAAAGCATACCACGAGGCGTTGAGAAAAGCACTTGCCTTTTTAGAGGGTTTCAAACACGACTATAGCCCTAATGGCAACACTGCATATCTAGATCTATCGGAAAATAATGTTTTAGCAAGTACATTACAGCCAAAATTCTTGTCCTACTCGCACAAGACTTCAAACCTACTGTACAGTTTAGTTGAAACAGGCGAAGTCACTTATGATATTTATAAGTACACAGAGCTAGTAGGTTCTATGCGCAAAGCGGGCAGTGGTAATTACATTGTTACTATAGATGATTATAACGGTCTAGGTTACGTTCAGGATAATAACCTCGTTGTAGAGTATGATCGTAACGGCAGTTTAGAAAAACTAGTTTTTATACCTTTTGTTAAAAATTAAACATGCTTTCCTACCTCAAAACCGTGCTTGCCTGAATACTGGTTTCCACTTTGTACAGCAGGTGGCTCCGCGGTCGTTCCCATAGAGCCGTTCCATTTATTAGGATAACTGATAAGGGATATAATACCTAGCATTTCCACGATCTCGACGTCATCCCGGTATTGGTGCAACCTTTCGGAAATCTCTTTATTCACATTATCGGGAACCTGACTTGTTGCTGGGGAAAAATCGAATTCAGCGCACTCTTCGCTACTAAAAGCGGCATGGATGCGGCATTCCCATATATTATCTAACCATTCTTGCTCTACACCATAACGAGCAGCCGCTGTTACGGCGTGTGCTTGACAGTACCTGCAACCTGTCGCATTGCTGGGAACCAAGGTTTTGTTACGGAAATTTGTCAGGTCTTGGGTTTCTTTGTCCTGGTTAGCATTTAAAGGTCTTACTAATCGCATTTTGGGCTTATTTTTGTTTCTAATTTTACGACAATTTAGCGATATTGTTACCTTATTGTTTTTTATTTTGCTCACATTTACACTTGGATTATTCTGTAAATAATTATTTTACAGCCTTTTAAAATAAACCTGAATTCATGCGTTGGACACTTAAAGCCAAACCCGATTCCCACAAGAAACAAGAACTTGCCACCGCGCTAGGGATAGATGACGTGCTCGCTGGTTTGCTGGTGCAGCGCGGCATAGATTCGTTTGCAAAAGCAAAATCCTTTTTTAGACCTGCTCTAAAAGACTTGCATGATCCATTCTTAATGACAGATATGCAAGCTGCTGTAGATCGCATTAAAAATGCGGTCCTTAGGGAGGAGCACATTCTCGTTTACGGCGATTATGACGTAGATGGAACGACCAGTGTGGCACTTATGTCTACATTTTTGCTCAGTTTTTATGACCGCGTCGCAACCTACATTCCCGACCGTTATGATGAAGGTTATGGGGTTAGTTACAAAGGAATAGATTATGCTTCTGACAATGATGTGACGCTTATTATCGCGTTGGATTGTGGCGTAAAAGCTGTTGATAAAGTGGCTTACGCTACTGAAAAAGGAATAGACTTTATCATTTGTGATCATCACAGGCCTGGTCCTAAATTACCAGCTGCGGTTGCTGTTTTAGACCCTAAACGCACAGATTGCACCTACCCGTATGACGAGTTGTGCGGTTGTGGTATAGGGTTTAAATTATGTCAAGCACTTGTTAAGTCTTACGGATGGGATTTTGAAATACTCATACCCTACCTAGATTTGGTAGCCACTGCTATAGGCGCAGACATTGTTCCGATAACAGGCGAAAACCGCATACTTGCCTACCATGGGTTGCATGTCATGAATGAAAGCCCGCGAGCAGGTTTTAAAGTTATTATAGAGAATCTCAAAAAAACGATACTCACTATTACGGATGTCGTTTTTACAATCGCACCGCGCATAAACGCCGCCGGTCGAATGAAACACGGACTGCATGCCGTGCGCTTGCTCACAGAAACCGACCCTGGACTTGCTAAAGAATTTGCCGCCGAGATTGAAGCCTACAATGCAGACCGCCGTGAAACGGATAAGATTATAACGGAAGAAGCACTGGCGCAGATTATAGAAAACAAAGAAGAAGAAAAATTCAGCACTGTTGTTTTTCAAGAACACTGGCACAAAGGTGTGATAGGCATAGTTGCATCACGACTTATTGAAAAATATTACAGGCCCACCCTAGTTTTTACGAGAAGCGGCGATAAGCTCGCAGCAAGCGCACGTAGTGTAACGGGATATGACGTCTATAACGCACTGGAGCAATGTAGCGAGTTTATAGAACAATACGGCGGTCATATGTATGCTGCCGGTCTCACGATGGCACCAGAAAATTATGAGAAGTTTAAAGCCCGTTTTGAAGAAGTGGTTTGCGCTACCATAGATAAACGTCAGTTATCGCAGGAACTTGTTATAGATACGATGGTTTCACTAGAGGCAATAACCCCCAAATTCTACAGAATCTTAGAACAAATGTCACCACACGGGCCGCTCAATATGAGACCTGTTTTTATGACTGAAAAAGTCGTAGATACAGGCCGCGGTAAATGTATAGGCATAGACGAGGCACATCTTAAAATAGCTGTTGCAAACACAACCAAAGTTAAAAAGGGCATAGATGCAATAGGTTTTAACCTAGGCAGTAAAAGCGAGCTCATTAAAAACGAAACTCGTTTTGACATTGCCTACACACTCGATATTAATGAATGGCAAGGCGTAAAGAACATGCAGCTTATGCTTAAGGATATAAAGGAATAAGTTTTTAAATTTTGAATACGGCTTTATGATGTTATGTTCTTTTTAAACCAAAGACTTAATTGCGTATAGCGGGGCCCTACTTTTTGTGCTGAATGGATAAAAACTTTTTAAAATTTTACAATTCAAGTGTTTATTTGATACCTAATTTAAGTTTCCTACTTAAGAAAATGACACAGGAACAGCTACTAAAAACAGCTACCCATTGTCCGTCGGACATTTTCCAAAGGGGACGATTTATCAAAACAAAACCATGTTGTGAATACTGCAGACCGGAACTGCAGCTTAAAACTAAAACTTCTCCAAACGTAGCTGCTTACCGTCGAAAACGCCGTAGGTATAATGCCCTATCCAATCGCCAAGATTTAGGTAGGTTGCCTGGTCATTTAGTTTTATTTCCATGGGTAGGTGCCTGTGCCCAAAAATAAAGTAGTCTATAGGTTTGTGCTCGAGTTTGCGCTTTGCATATAGCGCAAGCCACTCGTTTTCTTCGCCTAAAAAAGCGGCGTCTTCGTCACCAGAAATGAGTTTGTTCTCTAGAGAAAGATAGCGTGCCAGACGCATACCTATGTCCGGATGAATCCACCGGAAACACCACTGAAAGAAAGGGCTTGTAAACACCTTTTTCATGCGCTTGTAACCCCTGTCGCCAGGGCCTTTTCCATCGCCATGGCCAATAAAAAACGTTTTGTTGTTAAAGACAAATGTTTTAGGCTCGTGATACACGGGTATGCCCAGCTCTTCTTCAAAGTATCCAAACATCCACAAATCATGGTTGCCTACAAAAAAGTATATGGGTATGCCGCTGTCTGCTATTTCAGCAAGTTTTCCTAAAACGCGCACGTGTCCTTTAGGAATTACAGTTTTGTATTCAAACCAAAAATCAAATAAATCGCCCAGTAAAAATATAGCTGCGGCATCCTTGCGTGCCATCTCTAGCCAGTCTAGAAACTTGCGCTCTCGTGGTTTGCTTAGTTCTTGCGTGGGAGCGCCTAAGTGATTGTCACTAGAAAAGTATATTTTTTTACCTGCTGGTATGTCCATGTGAGCAAATATACACTGGTTTATCCTTTTATATATTCTTGTTTAAACCCAACCTGCATTACCGTATCTTAGAACACATGATTAATAAACGGTTGCTTATCAAAAATTTGCTCGCTCATAACGACGAGAATAGCTTCTACGACAAAAAATTTAAAATAGATTTGAGCCTTAAAGAAGGAAAAGCAAAATTTCTAAAACACGTTTGTGCACTTGCAAACAGCAACCCGGCTAACAACAGTTATATAGTCGTAGGTGTCGACGATGCTACAAATGAAATTTTGGGCACATATTTTTTTGACGATGCAAAACTGCAAAATCTTATTAATGCTTATTTAGAAAACGCACCTATTATACAATATGAGAACATTGCATTCCCACATTTGCCGGCAGACAAGGTCGTGGGGCTGGTAACCATACGAGCACAACAAGGTGTTACCTCGCTGCGCAAGAACATTTGGAAATATTATGGCGGCGCTGTTTTTTACAGAGATGGCAGTATTTCTATGCCTAAAAACTTTGGTAAAATTGTCAAAGACATAAATTCCACGACCGTTGCATCAATAGAAAAAGAGGCGAGCAGCAATATAGAACTTACCCTAGACCGCGTCATGCAATTTATGGAACGCAAGACAGACGGGCTAGATGCGCACTACAAGGTCTTTAAAGAGCAATTTATAATATGCTGGTCTGGTCGGATAAAGCGCAAGAACCATCAAGAATATTATCACCGTGTAGATATAGAACTCGTTAACGAGCAAGTGCGCCTTTTTTACAGCACACTTGATGAGGTACAAATAAGTTACGACGGCGACTGCTTTACCATTTTAGAATTTATACAGCTAGGTATAGGCGAGGAGCGTAAATATGTACCGCTAGAGCGGCAGGTATTGCGCTTTTTCCCAAATGGCACCTATAAATTGGAAAGCAAAATTGTGTTCAACCCGCCATTTTATGACCGCCGCACGCTGCACCATATTTATAATAATAACCTCGGCTTACTTTCAAAACTGCAAGATAAGCGCAGTTTGTCAGCGCGGGAACTTATGGAACTTCACGCCTTGCCTGAGACCATGCTTATTTGTAAATTTAATAATGTGGGCGAGCCCATAGATAAAATGAATGTGTGTCGGGAACAATTGCGCGACTACAAAGAGGTGTATATATCATACAAACAAGTGTTGCGTGTACTGCGCAAAGTAAAATACAATTCATGAGAACTATAGTTATAGGAGACATACATGGCGGCTACAAGGCGCTTGACCAGTTAATAGAACGCATAAAGTTACAGGACACAGACTTGCTTGTTTTCTTAGGTGATTATGTAGACGGCTGGTCAGAGAGCTTTGAAGTAGTGGATTTTTTAATCTCACTCAAGTTAAAACGTGCACAGCACAACCGTACTGCACCCATCTTTATAAGAGGAAACCACGACGCGCTTGCGTTAGACTACCTCGTTAATAACTTTAAACCAGACAACTGGCTAAAACACGGTGGTAACAGTACCGTCGCAAGTTATAAAGGCAGGAGCAGGCAAGAAATTCAAGCGCACATAGATTTTTTAACCAGCGAGCTGGTAGATTATTTGGAACTAGATGGTAACGGGTATTTTCACGCCGGTTTTCAAAACCTAAAAGGACCCCAGCATGAGTACTATCCCAATGTGGTGTACTGGGATCGCACGTTGTGGGAAGTCGCCGTTTCTCTAGACCTCAATTTAGAACGGGACGACGACCGCTATCCGGACCGTTTAAAATTATACAACGAGATTTTTATAGGTCACACACCTACATCTCGATTAGGCGTCTTAGAACCTCTTAACAAAGTAAATGTGTGGAACCTAGATACGGCAGCGGCTTATTACGGACCGCTCAGCGCGTTGTGTGTAGAGACTAAAGAAGTCTGGCAAAGTGATCCAGTACATACGTGCTATAAAGGCGAAACCGGGCGCAATGAATAGTCTCGATTTGGATGTTAACTGTTGTATTAAAACCGTTGTTTGATGCTTAAAGTAGCATGCAACACCGTTCACGTAGAAACAAATAAAACCAGTCACTAGCGTTTAGTAACTGGTTTTTAATAGCATCACGCCCAGCTTTTAAGGTTAAAGCAGTGCGGTGTGTATCTTTTGTTTTTAGAAAGGAAGATCGTCGTGATCTTCATCTTTTGAATTTGCTATAGGCTCAAATTGGTCAAATGGGGGAACTTCTGTTGCAGTTCCAGCAGGCGCGCTACTTACACGGTCTATTCTCCATCCAGCGATACTGTTGAAGTACTTAGTCTCACCCTGCGGCGACTGCCACTCGCGACCTCTTATATTGATACCTACTTTTACCTGCTCACCTACTTGATAAGCATCTAGCAAGGATGTTTTGTCCTGTACAAACTCTATCATGACGTGTTGCGGGTACTGCTCTTCGGTAGTCACTACCAGTTCGCGTTTTTGGAAACCACTAGCGTTTACCGCTTTTGTCTCTCCTACTAATTTAATTTTTCCTACTATTTCCATAATTATACTAATAAAATGTGCCAAGCATCGAGCAAGTTACCTTGCCCTACGAGCTCTTTTGCACGTGTGTGTTTTTCTTTTATACTGAGTGCTTGTAGGTGTTCCGCTTTCGCGAAAGCGAGAACTTCGTCACTACTAGGTACTTTTGCAATATTACCTAATTTTCCCAAATCATTGCCTGTTAAGACGTCACTATTTTTTGCATGCGCTGGTAAAGCGTCTACACCTACTCCAAGTGTAGCAAGAGGTTTAGGAACCTCAAACATGGCGTCTTTACTGCGGCAGTACCAATTACCGCCCATGCGTGCAACGGTGTCTATCTTAAACGGGTCTATGTGCATATGCTCGTCTAGAACATCGTCGTTAACGTGTACCATTACAATCTCGCATATAATAAGGTTTCCAGCGCCACCTTCCTGACCTAATTCAATAATTTCTTTTACTTTACACTCAAACTGTACCGGACTCTCTGCTACGCGCGGTGGTTTCACGATGTCGCTCGGAACTTGCGTAAGACCACTTTTGATGAATTCATTAACGCCCTCGCCATACTCTGTACTGCTCAGTGACATTTGCTGTACGATGTCATAGTTTACAATGTTAATAACGACCTCGCCCGTCTCACGTGCGTTAACAAGCGTGTGTTTTATGGAGTTGTCCCGAACCCTGCGTGCAGGCGAGAAAATCATTATTGGCGGGTTGCTACTAAACACATTAAAAAACGAGTACGGCGATAGGTTTACGTTTCCGTCTTTATCTACCGTACTAGCAAATGCGATAGGTCGCGGCTGCACCGCACCCAGCATAATGCCGTGTAATTTAGAGGTCTCAAGGTCCTTTGGGTTTAGTTTCAAAGCAGTGTTTTTAACGCGTACAAAGGTATGGGTTTTTTGCGGGGATTTGTGTGAGTTTGTAAGTCTTTGAGTTACCGGGTATCGGTTATCGGAAGGTTCGCTGTGAGCTAATCACTAGTAGTTATTTGCTTGTCACCAGATAGCTGGTCCGGTCCGTCGTTCAACCTTGCGGAGCTGTGTTACGTATAGAGCATTGTTTCAGTGAAAATTCTCTCGTTTTATAATTTATTTTCAAAAAAGACGAATGACTATAGTCGTTAGAGCGGTTAAAAAAAACGTTGTCAATTGCCAGTTACTGGGAAACATTAAACCTAGACTTCGAAACATCGAACCTTTAACATTGAAAATCGACAAAAAAGTCCTGCTTAACGAGCAAAAAAAGTTTTATTTTGAGTTGTCAAGCTTATTGCGCAACTGTAAACGGGCAAGTTTTATTCAAAAATTACCTGTTATTAACTGCGATTTAAAGCTTCAGACGCTATTACTCCAAGAGTGTAATGCGCAGCTTGCGTTTTTTAACATGCTTATTGTTAAGCTCGTTTATGAGCTCAAAAGACTTTTTATAAGGAACGGCTACAAAGGTGCAGTCTTGTTTTAACTCAATAATGCCTAGCTCTTCTTTTTGCAGGTTTCCTTGTTTAAAGAACAAACCAGCAATGTCTCCTTTTGAAATATTATCTTTTCTACCGGCCGATACGTAGAGCGTTTCCCATTGTTGCACGTGCTTCACTTTTTTTACCTCTGGAATGCTCAAGACAGTTGCACCTTCTATAAAATCAGGTAAGTCTTGTTGTGCATACTTGATAAGATATGCTGTACCGCTCGCTTGCATTCTTGCGGTACGGCCGTTTCTATGTGTAAATTCTTCTTTCTTGTAGGGCAACTGGAAATGGATGATAAAATCTAAATCGGGCACGTCGATACCGCGGGCTGCAAGGTCCGTTGCGAGCAGTATTCTGTGTGTGCCGTTCCGAAATTTTATCAAAGCACGTTCCCGGTCTAGTTGCTCTAAACCACCGTAGAAAACCGAATGCGGGAACTCGCGATCATAGAGGTAATCACTGACCTCACCAATAGTATCTTTAAAATTGCAGAAAATAATACCGCGACCTTCACCAGTGTGAGCCAGTAGGTTGCGCAAGGTATTTAGTTTGTTTTCAGTAGGTGATACAACTACTTGCAGCTTTAAGTTATTTGTTTCACTGTCTGTAATAAAATTGAGTCGTTTAGGGCTTTTCATATTCATAAAGCCTGGTATGCCTACTTGTTGCGTGGCCGAGGTAAGTATTTTTTGTTTAACACGTGGCAACGCAACGGCAATCTCACGCATCTCGTTTTCAAAACCTGTTTCTAGGGATTTATCAAACTCGTCCAGCACCAATACCTTAAGCTGGTCTGTTGTAAAATTACCACGTCGCAGGTGGTCTGCTACGCGACCTGGTGTGCCTATAAGAATTGCAGGCGGCGTGGCTAGCAACACCTTATCGCCAGCACCTGACCTGCCGCCATAAACAGCATTTACTTTGAAACCTGTTCCCATCTCACGCACCACTTGCTCGATTTGAATCGCAAGCTCTCGTGAGGGCACTAGAATGAGCGCTTGAACAAAATGATTCTCTGGATCTAGATTTGCAATGAGTGGCAGCAAAAAAGCCAGCGTTTTGCCTGTTCCTGTAGGGGACAACAGTATGATTTCTTTGTGGTTTGCAACTGCATTTATACAGGCGTGCTGCATGTCGTTAAGGTTTGCGATACCTAGTTTCTCAAGGATTTGCTGTTGGTTTTTTACGGTCGTGCTCATGTGGCAAAGGTACTGCTATAAAGTGCGGTAATATGTTGGTCTGTCGATTGGAAAAGACGCTATAGCACAGGGAGCAGTTAACTTAAAAATAAGCACAAGAAACGAAGCGATAATAACGTAGTTGCTGCCGCGGTATAAATAGTATTGAATTAAGGGCCTCAAAAAAGAAACTCCCTGCGTAACGAGAATCGTAGTAGATGTTTCTAAACTATTATTTTATCGACCTCTTTATGAGAAACAAGTTAGTTAGGTTGGTATATAAAGGAACTTTTAAAATCATTTACGACTATCAACTTGAATGCTACATTCCAGATATGATTTTAAAGAAGGTTCAGGACAGAACACTGTAAATCAAAAAAAGCTCTCTACCGAACTGAATTTTCCCATCTTCTTGGGTCTAGTGTTTAGCGCGCGGCAAAGGCTTAATACCCACAACCTCACTGAACAAAAAAGCCGTTCATTAATGAACGGCTTTTTAGAAATATGCTCCTCTTCTTGGGCTCGAACCAAGGACTGAAACCTTTCATTCCCATTGAGTTTAGTTTCTTATAAAGCATTTGGGTATCCGTATTGTGTACTTTTTTTAGGGTTTGTTTAATCTATTCATGTTGATTGGATAAAGCTGTTGCCATGTTGTCAACAGGGTAATTAGTGTATACAAGCACCCTGTCATACGAGCCATCAGGTGTCATATCCTTTTTAAATAAGACTTTAGCCTTGTAATAGTTACCTGGTCCAAGTAAA
>Ga0222647_1000638_pt1 | contig 13788 bp, 9 predicted proteins | sample AntAcemetagen333_FD_179864 | JGI IMG/M metagenome (GOLD analysis project Ga0222647, IMG submission 179864) | Saline water microbial communities from Ace Lake, Antarctica - #333 | ecosystem: Environmental > Aquatic > Non-marine Saline and Alkaline > Saline | place: Antarctica: Ace Lake | collected...
TCACGGCACGGACTGCCGTGCTACTTTTTACTTTTTATCACGGCACGGACTGCCGTGCTACTTTTTACTTTTTATCACGGCACGGACTGCCGTGCTACTTTTTACTTTTTATCACGGCACGGACTGCCGTGCTACTTTTTATACAAAAAATGAAGATGCTAACAAATAAAGATATTGCGAGTTATTTCAATGAATTGGGTGGATTTATGGATTTGTATGGCGAAAATGCTTTTCGGACAAAATCTTATAAAAATGCGTACATCGCTATTCGAAAAGTCGATTCGCCGATGGTAGAAATGTCGGATGTAGAAATTTCGGCAGTGAAAGGTTTGGGGAAATCTACGGCTTCAAAAGTGCGGGAAATCATCGAAACTGGTAAGATGCAAAAATTGGAAGAATACAAGGCAGAAACGCCCGAAGGTATCCAAGAAATGTTGAAAATAAAGGGTTTTGGTGCAAAGAAAGTTAATATTATTTGGAAGGAATTGGAAGTCGAAACTTTGGGAGAATTGCTGTACGCCTGCAATGAAAATCGCTTGATTCAGCTTAAAGGTTTTGGCGAAAAAACACAACTTGATTTAAAAAAGAAAATCGAATATTTCTTAAAATCACGGGATAAATTCCGCTACGCAACGCTCGAACCTGATGCGTTGGAATTGATTGCCAAAATTGAAAAAATATTGCCGAACATTGCGGTTAGCTTGATTGGCGAAATGCGTCGTCGTTTGCCAGTTGTTCAAAAGATTGAAATTCTAATTGGTACAACGGATAATTTAGACGGTATTTTTAATAAAAAAACTGGTTTAATATTATTAAATCATACCGACGAGCATTTTTATAATTGCCAAACGGCAAACGAATTACCCGTAAAAATTACGACTTGTGCGGCAGAAGAATTTGGCTCAAAGTTGTTTAAATTTACGGGAACACGAGAATTTTTGGAAGGTTTTGTGGCTTTCGCCAATGGGGAAGATTTTACGAATTTAGCCACCGAAGCAGCCGTTTTTGAGAAAGCAAATTTGCCCATAATTGCGCCCGAATTGCGTGAAAATGCTGCTGTTCTTGAATTGGCGAAAGCCAACAAATTACCGAAATTAATCAAAGCCACGGACGTAAAAGGAGTCGTTCATTCGCACTCGACTTATAGCGATGGTTACAATACGCTGCGAGAAATGGCAGAATATACCAAAGCTCAAGGTTTTGAATATTTGGTGATTACCGACCACTCAAAAGCAGCATTTTATGCCAATGGTTTGAAGCCCGACCGAGTGTTAAATCAAATGGCAGAAATCGACGAATTGAACGCTGAACTTGCTCCGTTTAGGATTTTTAAAAGCATAGAATCGGATATTTTAAATGACGGTTCGTTGGATTACGACGAGGAAATTTTGGCGAAATTTGATATGATAATTGCGTCCGTTCATACGAATCTAAAAATGGATATTGATAAGGCGACAACTCGCTTAATTACGGCAATTGAAAATCCTTATACGACCATGCTTGGGCATCCGACTGGACGATTATTATTGTCAAGAGAAGGTTATCCGATTGATTATAAAAGTATCATTGATGCGTGTGCCGCAAACGATGTTTCGATAGAAATCAATGCAAATCCGTACCGTTTGGATTTAGATTGGGCATGGATTGAGTACGCCACAAATCAAGGCGTAAAAATTTCTATCAACCCCGATGCACACAGTACGGGAGGAATTCACGATATTCGTTATGGAACATTGGTAGCAAGAAAAGGTGGTTTGACGTTGGAAAATTGTTTAAATGCTTTGAGTTTGGAAGCGTTCGATAATTATTTAATTCAACGAAAAATGAATAAAAATATCGGTTGAGATTCGGGTTGCGATTTGCGAGTTGGAAAGTTCGGGTTGCGGGTTTGACCGTTTTTATGTGTAATAACTTAATTGAAATATCGATTTTCCTTTCATCGTATTTTGAATAAAAACGGTCAAACCCGCAACTCGTAACCCATAAGCCATAACTCCCACCTTGCAACCTTTTTTGTTAATTCGTATTAAGTTATAAGGAAAAAACAAAAATTACCTTAACTTTGTTACTAAACTTTTAGTTGAAAGGTATTTTTAATATTAAGAATCTAAATTTTATAAAAAATAAGAGTTATGGAAAACTTTAGTTTAGCTCAAAAAATTCAAACCGGCTTATTGGGCTTAATCGTTTTATTGTTAATCGCTAACATGAGTGGCGTTTTTAGTGATGGAGGAGATTCTGCTCTTCGTCAGCAAGCGGCTACGGAATTACAAGCAATGGGAGTAAATGGAACAGCACCTGTTCCAGGACAAGCGGGCGTTCCGGGACAACCAGGACAGCCTGGTGTTCAGCCGTCACAACCGGTTCAACCGACAACACCTCCAGTACCAACAGGACCAAAAACAAATATGTCTTTCGGTGAAAATACGTATGATTTCGGTACGGTTTCAGAAGGTGATAAAGTGGAGCATATTTACAAATTCAAAAACTCAGGAAATGAGCCATTAATTATCAGTAATGCACAGGGTTCTTGTGGTTGTACTGTTCCACAATGGCCTAAAGAGCCGATTGCGCCAGGGAAATCAGGTGAAATCAAAGTGGTTTTTGATAGTAAAGGAAAAGCTGGTAAACAAAATAAAACAGTTACGATTACAGCGAATACACAACCTGCAACGACAACAATTAACATTACAGGGGAAGTATTGAAAATAGCTGGAACAACAGATGCAAATGCAGCACCTGCAACACCTATTCAAGTGAATCCAAATGGTAGTAACTAGTTGAATCAACTACTTTTAAAAAAAAGCGACCAATCTCAAAATTTCGGGATTGGTCGCTTTTTTTTTGAATGTTACGCTTCCTAAGTAGTTAGCCTCTCGCCCAAAAGGTTGTTTCGGGAATTGACAATGCTTTTTTATAATCTTCTGTATAAGGATTTAAAATGCCAGGACGGAGTGCATCCGGTAAGACTTGAATATCGTAAATTTCATCAACAGAAGCCAGATATTTAATCTGCCCGACTAATGCTCCCGAAGGAATATGAACAACTGAAACGCCTGACCAATTTGATAATTTTGCAATATCCAAATGCTTGAACGTGGAAGAATTTTGTCGTAATTTGGAAACGCCAATAAAGGCATAATCGCCCACAATCGACAAACCTCGTACAAAAGCATCTAATTTCGTTATCGTTTCATATTTGCCAGTCTTTGTATCAATTTTTCCAAACTCACCAGCCGCCGAAAGTAAAACCATCAAATCATCTTTATAAAAACGAGGAGAATGTGGCATTGCTAAACCTTTCGTAATAATTTCATTGGTTGGAACGTGGATTAAAACGCCACCGTTTACGATATTTTTACGCCAAGATTGTGGTGTATTTTCAGTTCCCAAAGCCGTAACGAAAGTCGGTTCCCCATTTTGCAACGCCATACCGTTCAAATGACACCTATCTTCCGACGCTAAATCGGAAATAAAATGTGGTTTCCATTTTGGTACAAAACTAAAATCGTCATTCACCAAAGTCAAACACGAAAACGAAGTATTAACCGCCCAAAGTCCTTCTTTTCCATAATCCAAATCGTGAATATCTACCTGACCAGTGTAATACGTTGCACGAGGCAAAAAGAAATTATCGTAAGTATTGGGTTTGCGAGGATACGCAGAAGCAATCCGTTTATCATTCACCAAAACGATAACTTCGTCCTTGGTTGCGACTGCCATTTTGTTGCCTTGTAATGCGACGCCCATCGGCTTGTGAAATGTTCGAGGTAGTTGAATTAACTCATTTTCGTTCTTTGCACTAATAAAAATAACCTTACCGGCTTGATAAGTCGTAATGATGATACTTGCCTGCATTTGAATCAAAAATTCTGGCAAATTTGGGGTATATTGACAACTGAATGGTGCTGCGGGTTGCTGCATTTTTTTGTTTTTTTTTAAATTCATACCCTCATTTCGAGTGAGGGTATGAATAGTAATTTGACCTAATCAATCGCTGGTAAAACCTTCGTATTTACATCACCAAACCCGATTCGCAGACCATTTTTTTCACAATAGCCACGCATCGTAACCGTATCTCCATCGTTTATAAATTTGCGTTGTGAACCATCGGGCATATCAACAGGTTTTGTGCCTTGCCAGGCAATTTCCAACATTGAACCATACGAATCAGGCGTTGACCCACTAATCGTCCCTGAGCCGCACATATCACCGACCTGCATATTACAGCCATTGACTGTATGATGCGTTAATTGTTGAACCATCGTCCAATACATATATTTAAAATTAGAATTGGTAACGATTTTTTCTGTGCTATTTTCAGGTTTGATACCCATTGAAATATTAATATCGTAACTATTTTCACTTTTGTCCGATTTTAAATACGGTAATGGTTGTGGTTCTTGCGTCGGACTTTCGCAGCGAAATGCCTCTAAAGCCTCCGTGGTAATAATCCATGGCGAAATAGAAGAAGCGAAACTTTTACCCAAAAATGGACCTAAAGGAACGTATTCCCATTTTTGAATATCTCTCGCTGACCAGTCATTAAATAAGACCATTCCAAAGATATGTTCATCTGCATCATTAATATTAATAGGTTTACCCAGATCGTTTGGTTTACCAACAATAAACGCCATTTCTAATTCAAAATCTAATAATTTACAGACACCGTAAACTGGTTGCGTTGCACCTTTCGGTATCGTTTGACCTTTCGGGCGGTGAATCGGCGTACCAGAAACAATCACAGAAGATGAACGACCATGATAACCAACAGGAAGGTGTAACCAGTTCGGTAACAATGCGTTAGCAGGGTCACGGAACATAATTCCAACATTTGTAGCGTGTTCCCGACTTGCATAAAAATCGGTATAATCACCAATTCTAACTGGCAATAACATTTTAGCCTCTTCAATCGGTATGATACAGGTTTCGACCGTGCTCGGAGAATCTCTTAACTCCTCACAATCTTTATTCAACAACTCTCCAACCCTTTCTCGGACAGCGTTTGTAACTAATTTTCCTAATGCAATGAAGTCATTAAGAACTTTTTTAGATAAAGTAGATTCATCAAAATCTATTTCATTAAAAAAACCAAACTTACCCAGGGCGGCAATATCCACTACAAAATCACCAATTCGAGAACAAACTCGGGGTGATTTATTTTCAGTGGTAAAAATACCAAAGGGTAAATTTTGAATTGGAAAATCATTGTTTTGCGCTACGGTTATCCATGATTTTAAATTAGGATTCTTTAAGTCTATCATTCTTTAAATTAACTTTTACTATTTTACATAATGTTTAATGGTGTTGTACCACAAATTTAAAATACCTAATTGAATTCTTTGTAGTAATCTTAATATTTTCACTTTAATACATCATTTCGTTTGACATTAATCCAGATAAGTGGAAGAAAAGGAAATAAACGACTTAAATATTAAAGAACGCCTCCATATCTTTTTTTCATTAATTAGATAGAATTATAATAGGAATTAACTTTTCCTATTCGAGAAGAAACAAAATTTTTTTAAGATTATCTTAAAAAATAGAGATAATTATATTGAAAGTTTGATAAAATCATTCTAAAACGGTAGGATTCGATAACCCGATAAGATTTTCAAAAACTTATTGGTTCCTTTTTGATGTCAATTAGATTTATTCCTTTTGAACAGACGATGTTAATGTTTTAACAATTCTTATTTCCATATTTTCAAATAATTACCTTTGAAATCCGTCAGTTCAGATTCATAGTGATTCGAACTGACGGATTTTTATTTTATGGAAATAATTAAAATTATAAATGAAAAAATTTGAAACCAAAGCGATACGAACACAAGCCGAACGGTCGCAAAATCGAGAACATAGCGTACCTATTTATATGACTTCAAGTTTTGTATTTAATGATGCCGAACAGATGCGAGCCGTTTTTGCAAATGAGGAAGATGGTAATATTTATTCTCGATATTCCAATCCGAGTGTCGATGAGTTTATTGAAAAAATGTGCTTGTTGGAAGGTGCAGAAGCAGGATACGCAACGGCTACGGGAATGTCTGCGGTCTTTACAAGCATAGCGGCATTTGTGAGTCAGGGCGATCATATTTTGGCTTCGAGAGCCGTTTTTGGTTCTACGCATCAATTATTAACACAATTATTTCCTCGTTGGGGCGTAAGTTTTACCTATGTTGAACCGACTGAAATAGAAACTTGGGAGGCACATATTCAGCCGAATACCAAAATGATTTTAATAGAAACGCCTTCAAATCCTGGATTAGTTTTAATTGATTTAAAAAGAGCTGGCGAAATAGCCAAAAAGCATGATTTGATTCTCAATGTCGATAACTGTTTTGCAACGCCATATTTGCAAAACCCTTTGGAATTAGGGGCAGATATTGTGACGCATTCGGCTACAAAATTCATTGATGGACAAGGGCGTTCTCTTGGCGGCGTTATTTTAGGGCGTGCGGAATTAATCAAAAAAGTAGAGTTTTTAATTCGACACACTGGCCCAGCAATGTCGCCTTTTAACGCTTGGTTATTATCCAAAAGCTTGGAAACTTTAGCCATTCGCATGGATAGGCATTGCAGTAATGCTTTGGCGTTGGCGGCTTTTTTGGAAACTCAACCAACGATTAATAAAGTATTTTACCCGTTTTTGGCTTCTCATCCTCAATACGAATTGGCAAAACAACAAATGCGTCAAGGTGGCGGAATCGTTACGTTTGAGGTCAAAGGCGGCATCGAAAAAGCGATTCAGTTCATTGATGGCATTCGTTTATTATCCCTGTCTTCTAACTTGGGCGATTCGAGAAGTATTGTCACACATCCAGCCAATACGACACATTCTAAATTACAAGAATCCGAACGTCAAGCGGTCGGTATTACACCTGGTTTAATTCGTATTTCGGTTGGTTTGGAGCATATTGATGATATTATTGAGGATGTAAAACAGGCTTTGGAAGGGCTGTAAGGTGGGGTAAAATATCAATTATCCCGAAGAATCGCATACGCATCAACACTAAAATTTATAATACGTATTATATTGATAATTAATATTTTATAATAACATTCCGTTTTCCTAAAGTTGTAAAGTATTGCAAATAGCTATTCATAAAAATTGTTATTTTCGCTCTTTTGAAACCGTGTCGGTTTCAAAACCGACACGGTTTATTACGACAGAAAAATAATCGTTTTTTAATAATTTAAAACGCTGATTATTAACATTTTAAATATTACGAAATTTAGTGTTGATGCGTATGCGAAGACTCGGGGCAATTGATGTTTAACATTAAATAAAAAATAAAGCAACTTTTTTAACGAAAAATATTAAATATATTAAAAATCGGCATTTTACCCCATAAGTTAATCGTAATAAATGCCTAAAACAACTTATTAAAAAAGCGGCAGACTTATCTAACCAATAGCAAATCTCCTTTTCTTATGATTGCTGCGTCGTCAACGATACTTTTGTATTCTAAAACCCAAATGTAAGTATCCACGGGTTGGTCTTTACCATTTGCTATTCCGTCCCAACCAGTATCATTTGGCGTTGCAGAAGTTGACTCATAAACTTGTTGTCCCCAGCGATTAAAGATGAGGAATTTGAAGCTGCTGAACGTGCAACCTTCCTCAATGATTGGGAAAAAGTGTGGATTATTACCATTCGGCGTAAATGCGTTTGGTAAGGCGACGATACAATCACAGGCTATTTCCGAAATCGTAATTTCATCGCTTGACGAACAGTTTTCTTCCGTCACCGTCACGGCGTAAGTTCCTGCGTTTGTCACATTAATCGTCGCATTTGATGAGCCATCACTCCACTGGTAAGAGCGATTATTTCCACCTGAAGCGTTGATTATGATTTCATCTGAAACACAGATAGCCGTATCTGTTCCAAGGTTTATAATCGGTAATTGTCCTTCCGTAATCGTAATCGAATCATTACCTTGACAGCCAGTTGCATCGGTTACGGTCAAATAAAATGTTCCTGAAAACGATGTAGAAATTGAGCTATCGGTCGAGCCGTCCTGCCATTCGTATGTCACGGTATTTGTCGTAGAAGCAGTAATTTCTAACAAATCCCCTGGGCAAAATACGGTATCATTACTAAAGGAAATGACAGGAAAATCCATCACGGTGACCGTAACCATATCGCTTCGTTGACAGCCGTTATTACTCGTTGTGGTCAACGTATAATTACCAGTCGTATTTACAGTAAGGTTATTTGCGGTTGAACCATCTGACCATTCAAAACTAACATTTGGTAAATTAGAAATCAAGATAACGGAATCACCTTGACAAATACTGACATCGTTGCCCAAATCCGGTGGTGTTCCAGCAATTAAACTTAATTGAACGGTTACGATACTATCGCAACCATTGACGAAAGTCAATGTATCTAAATAACTTCCAGCTTGTGTTTGCCACGCATTTTGAAGGAAAACCGAATCCCCGTCACAAATCGTCAAATCATCAAAACCAAAGAAATTGATTAGAGTTAATTCTGTAACAATGATACTATCACAGCCATCAGCAAGCGCTTGTAAGGTATCTCTGTAAAATCCTGCTTGTGTTTGCCACGCATTTTGTAAAAAGATAGAATCTCCGTCACAAATAGCTTGATTTTGGTTTGTCGTGTAAGACGTCAACGTCAATTCCGTTGTTAATACGCTATCACAGCCATTGGCAGCCGTTAAAATCGTATTATAAAAGCCAGCGTTTTTTTGCCAAACGCCACTAATCAAAATACTATCACCAACACAAACAGAGGCAGATAACGGTGTTGCAGGAATATTATTTATCGTAATCGTCACGTCATCAGAAGCGGAACATAACTCAATTAAAGAAATATCATCAATCGCAGCGTCATTTCCAGATTCTGCCAAATTTTGATTCATAATACAAAAATCCGCAGAGGTCAAACTACCAGAATTCCAAGTGAATGTAATTTCTTGCCATTGGCAAGTTGCACTCGTAATTGTGGTAGGACTATTAACCGACGTTCCACCTACGGTTACAAAAAATTGTGCAGGACTACTCGAAACGGTACTCATCGCCCACATCGAAAACGTATAATTTGTATTTGGTAAAACCGTTACGGTCTGACACCATGCACTTGTATTCGGTGCCGAAGAACAGTTCAAAACTAACATATTTGTTCCTGTTGGCGTATGGTCGTTGCAAAACACAAAATTATTATGAACAAGGCTTGGACTCGTTGTTACGGCATAAGTACCATTAAGCGAAAGGAGTCCGAAACTACCGCCAGTTCCTAAGGCGTGTCCCGTTGTGAAACCCGTACCTCCTGCCTCAAAATCACCATTGGTAATCAAATTAGTAGTAGTTGCCGTCGAAACCGTGTATGTGTAAGTCGTCGTGCTGTTTGGTGTTGCGATTGGATTTGGAATATTTGGATTATTCAAACCCGTTGTTGGTGTCCATTGATAAACTGCATTCGTAGGAATCGCTCCAGTTGCCGTTGTATTTAGCTGCACTGGCGATGGATTACACAAAAATGTGTCAGGCGTTGTGACTGCTACGGTATAGCCGCATTGTGCCGATAGTTGAATGGATAAACCAATTAATAAACTGAATAGGAAAAACTTTTTCATCTGATTTTTTTAAGCCCAATTGTAGGGGTTCTAAGTTATGAATTGCGGATGATTTTGTAAAGACAAATTATTCGCAAGCCAAAACCCAAATTATTAAAAATAATATACGTAGTAAATTTAAGCCGTTAGGGAATAATAAACAAATAATCTACTCATTTTACTTGCCTCAATCTTATCATATACGCATCAACAATAAAATTTACAATATTTAATCTGCTCAAAAATCAATTAATTTTATAAAATGCACAAAATCTGAAATTATAGGCTGTCCGTTAAAAAAGTAATAATTATTTTCTCGCATTTGGCAGGTCAGCAAGTGACTTTAAGTCGAACGCTATCAACTTAAGCGATTTTGTTTTGATAACGGGCGATTAGAATTCGCCTGTCGTCCACTGAGAACATTAGTCGAAAGGCGACCAGAAAAGTCGCCGTTCGGCAACTACGATTTTAGAATTAGGCTATTATATTGTTAGGGAATACTTTAATTTCAGAACCTTCTGCTACCATGATGTTAAAGGGCAATTTGCCATTTAATATTTCCCAATTTTCACCGTATAATTTATCAAAACGAATACCTAACTCGAAGCGAGTTCTGAGGGGATAGATTCGCCAAATAGGATGTTCGACTTTGTAAACGGACAATTTACCATTTTTGGAAATGCCAAAGCCCCATTCGTGTTCTTTAAAAAAGTGTTCGGTAGAGTCTTCGGTAGGAAAATAGGGTTTGTTTTCAACAATAAATTTCAAATCGTGCTCGATTCTACCTTGTTTTAAGGAATGTTGAATGATTAATTGGTCGTCTTCAATTTCATAATCAGAAGACATTTCAATCGTAAAATAATGTTCATTATAAAAACGATTGGCAATCATAGTAATACAAGGTTTCGGAACGAACTCTCGAATGAAAAGAACGCCTCGCCTTACCATTCCATCCTTATCCGTATGTCGGACGTATAAACGTAAATTCACTTCTGGGAAGCTGACATGAAAAGGGATTTTGATACCTTTCACACGAGTTTCCTTAAAATCAAAAGCGACAAAACTCACAAATGCCCGCCCTTTATATAAATCTAATTCTAAGCCCAAGCCTTTCGGCAAATATTCTTCTAATAAAAAGGGTTCAACGTCGTAAGTTAATAGAATCAACCGTCGCCATTCGGCAGTTAAAAATGGTTTCATTTGTTATATGTATAAGTAATTCACCTGATGATCTGCGAATCATCAGGTGAATATAAAACAAAAGTATTTTTGTGTACATCTAAAAATTAGATATAGAAATACCAAACATCAAAAATAGAAATTTGATGTTAAAAACCAATTTTATGATATGTTATTTGTATCGAATTGTTTATTAAATCGAGGAATGTCGAATTTTATCTTTAATACTCTGGATGAGTGCTGGAGAAACTTTTTTGCGGCTGACTTTGCTGCGTATAAAGGTGCGAAATGCCTTTTCTTTACTATACTTTTCTAAACATGAAGAACAACTTTTCATTTCTGTCAGTAATTCTCTTTCTTGTTGATTGTCTAATCTGCCATCTAAGTATGAGACGACTTTTTCTGAAAACGTGCTACACGTGTGATTCATTTCAATTGCTGATGCCATAATCGTAATTTTTTTAGAAGATAATACGGTCGGAAAGCTTCGCTAAATAGCGGTTTTCATTGTCATTATGAGGGATGACGGTTATGGTTGAAACCGAATTTATTATTAAAAATAAAGCTGCGAAAAACATATTCACTGAGTAAAATATAAAATAAACTGCGCTATTGTGTTCTTGAAATCGTTGATAATTCACGTCAGAACGATAAATAGTTTATCATTTATAATCCACTAATTGTATCATCTAAGTTTGTAAATAATTTTGATTGCTCTTTTTAATTTAAAAAAATATCAATTTTGTAAAACTAGTTTATTGGTATTTACTGAACTTTTTTTGTTTAGGTCGGTATTCGCATTAACACCAACTTGTTCCAAAAAATTCAATGAGAATCACTTTTTTTAAAATAATTTCTAAAGTCAACTATTGCGAACGTTTTTAATCATAAAAAACAAAAATGAACGATAAAACTATTCACCTTACCGTTCATTTTGTGTCTGATCGATCATGAATCAATCAACCTCTTTTATCTTCAAAGCCCATTGATTTTGCATATTCTCTAAGCTGTTCTTTAAGCATATTTCTGGCACGATGCAAACGAGAGCGAACCGTTCCGATTGGAATATCGACAATTTTCGAGATTTCCTCGTAAGTGAATCCTTCGATATCACAAAGTAAAATCACGATTTTGAAATCTGATGGTAATTTATTAATTGCCATGGTGACTTCATCGCCCATCATTGCATCGAACATATCTTGACGCAAATCAGAATAACCCGTGAAAGCAGAGCCTTCTTCGCTGTCGTGATAGGTGATATAATCCTCCAAATCGACCTGATTCGGCTGACGAGATTTTTTGCGATATTGATTAATAAAAGCGTTTTTCAAAATACGGTATAACCACGCCTTGGCATTTGTTCCAGGTTCATATCGGTGAATGAAACGGTAGGCTTTCAAATAGGCTTCCTGTACCAAATCGTTAGCATCGTCTTCATTATAAACTAAATGATAGGCAAACGTATAAAGCGAGTCTATTTGAGGTAGTAATTCTTCCTCAAACACCCTATCTTTACGAGCTTGTTCTTCCGGCGTTACAATAGCTTTCTTTTGATTTTCGTCATCAGATTTTTCTCCGTCCAACTCATTATCGAACTCATTTTGTCCGTCCTCCAATAATTCGCCGTCTTTTTCGTCTATTTTCACAATGCTGATTTTTTCTTGATGCTTGAAACCGTTGTCTATTTCTAAGAAAACAAGGAAATAAAAAACGAAAGACAAAATTAGTAAATATTTTTGGTAACCATACTTTGAACCAAAAATCACGCATAAAATTTTGTGCTGTTAGTAAATCGTTAAAAACAATCTTTTTTTGTCCTGAAACTTACGAAAAAACAATTTTTAACGCATCAATAATGCTTTTAAGGTAACGAATCAGATTAGTCTGTGTTAAGTTATGGATATTTACACCATTAAAAAAAAAAAATATCTTATGAAAAAAATGATTTTATTAAGTGTCTGGTGTGCCGTATTATTTATTGCGGTAAGCTGTGGTCAGGCTAATGAAACCGCAGAAAGTGCGCTTGTGGAGAACGAGACGCAGGCAGTTCAAGCGGTTGATATTGAAGAAGAAATGGAGGGGAAAATCGTCGAAGAGATGGTGATACCTCAAAAATCAGCTGAGCCTCAAGCTGAAGAACAGGTCGTTCTGCCTTCGAAATCAGCTGATGCAAAGCCTGCGAATCCGGCTCCCGCAGAATCTACGAAACCAACTTCCGAATCTAAAGCAGAGGTGATTAAAGATGCCAAACCAGTCAATGAGCAAACGAAGCCAAAAGGAAGTACTTCTACAAGAGTACCTTCGTTGCCTATGAAAAAAGATGAGTTCGTAAAAAAAGAATCGAAAACAGCGGCAACGCCTTCGCATAGTGCCTGGAATACGATATTAGCAGCCAATGTTAGTACAACTGGTGGCGTGAATTATGCCGCAATTAAAAGAAGCGAAAAGGCTTTAGATAGTTATTTGGAATTATTAGCGAATAATTCGGTACAAAACAGCTGGTCAAGTAACGAAAAAAAGGCGTATTGGATTAATTTATACAATGCTTCAACGGTCAAATTAATCGTAGCGAACTATCCTACCAAAAGTATTCAAAACCTTGAAGATGGTAAGCCGTGGGATAAAAGATGGATTAAATCCGGTGGCAAAACATATACATTAAACGAGATTGAAAACTCCATTTTACGTCCACAATTTAAAGATGCAAGGATTCATTTTGCGGTGAATTGTGCCGCTCAATCTTGTCCTCGCTTAATGAATAAAGCCTTTACTGCAGATAATTTGGAAAGTTTGTTGGAACAAAATGCGAAATGGTTCATCAATTCTAAATTCAATAATATTACTACAAATAAAATAAAAGTTTCAAAGGTATTCAATTGGTACGCTGATGATTTTGGGAACCTTATTGATTTTTTGAATAAATATTCAAAAACTAAAATTAGCGATGATGCGCAAGTTGATTATTTAGAATATGATTGGAAATTGAATGGAAAATAGGTTTCATTGTTCGATTGTTTCATTGTTT
>Ga0222647_1000640_pt1 | contig 13776 bp, 6 predicted proteins | sample AntAcemetagen333_FD_179864 | JGI IMG/M metagenome (GOLD analysis project Ga0222647, IMG submission 179864) | Saline water microbial communities from Ace Lake, Antarctica - #333 | ecosystem: Environmental > Aquatic > Non-marine Saline and Alkaline > Saline | place: Antarctica: Ace Lake | collected...
CGAGTCAATCAGCAGAACCAAATTGCAATGGTCACTTTTTACAAAGTGTTGAAAAGCAACAATGAGCCAGAGACCTATGGATTCCGAATCAATCAAGCTCCGAAATGGACGATGGGAATTACCCGAATCAGTGGTGCTGATGTCAATCACCCTGAAGGCCCTATCGCTACTTTCAGTAGGGCATCAGGATCCCCGTCATTGGTGGCAACAGCACCTTCATTAACCACCCCTGATTGCAATACCATGGTGATGCTTTTCTACTCCAATAAGAAAAATGCCACATGGACGCCAGCGGCCGGCACAATTGAGGTTTATGATGATCCTAATAATCAGCAAGGTTTGACTTCTAATATGATGTCCTATTATATCCAGAGTGAACTAGGTATCACCGGAGATTTCAGCGCTACTGCTTCTAGCAGTGAAAACTGGGTGGCTCAGGCAATTGCTATACGGCCACTTGTGACCAACTTGGAATCTGCTAGGATAAATCCATTGGCAACCCAAACCATCACCGAATTGTCTCTATCAGTGGGACTTTCTAACCTTCAGAGGGATGAAGTTGCGGGTAAATTAATAGCATATCCTAATCCGGTAAAAGACAGACTGAATCTCAGACTTAAAGGCTTTGTTGAAGATGTGCCTACTGAGTCTTCCCTAGCGATATGGGATGCAATGGGCCGAAGTCTTCCATGGAAAGGAGTCTGGTATGAAAAAGAAAGCCGTCTAGAGTTGGATTTTTCCCAAATGAATGTTGGGTTGTATAGCATCAATATCAGAACTCTATATGGCATGAAATCTATCCGTGTCATCAAAAAATCGCTTTAAGCGTAAAATACTTTGAATTGCAGAAAAGAATGGAAAGGAATCCCATTCTTTTCTGTTTTTCCCCAACTAGGTCATGTTCTCAAAATTTCTTCAAGTGCTGGATTTCATTATTTGCTGAAAAAGGCGACTGGACAACTACTCAAAATTCAAGCTTCAGGATTAAAGTTGATTGCTAATGTTTTGATCTGAGCCTATCGGTGGCAAATATTCATGAGGGAAGCGGTTGCACTTTGTCAAATCAACTAGTGAGTGCTTTTATCCTTTGCTTAGCGGTATGAAATGGTTTGTGGCAGGTGTAGGATTATGAGTGCCTCGTTAACTAAGATTTGAGAATGATATTTAAGAATTGGGAAATCTGTTGTTTTTAAAAACTACGAATAAAGTAGTCTTTGAATTATTGGGAAAGAGTAATCAAAGCAAGGTTGATGAAATGGATGATTTCCTCCAAAAAGATCTTCCACTCCAGTAAAAGTGAAGCTTGCGTGACGTGTTTAGTCTCAAAGTTTATTTTATATTTAAACCCATTAGAGATGGGTGAAAGTTTGTCTTTTGGTCAATTATATAGCATTTTTAACTGCATTAGGATTAAATTAAAGAATATTCCTAATCCGATGAAGACGACAGGACTCGCATTTTCAGAGGTACAAAGACCGATATATGACTATTTTTAACTATACACTTTTTTTATTTTTAGTGTCTTTTATAATTGTAGGCGGAAGTTTGGCCCAGACGACTAGAGCTGATAGTTTGTTGATTGCTACTGAAAACTCAGATGATGACAGCTTAAAAGTAGCTGCTTACGTGGAATTGGGACTGGAGTTTCTTGGTTCAGATATAAAAGGTGCCATTAATTACTTTGATGAAGCTATTCGATTAGCAGATACAATGCACTACAAAAAAGGTCTGGCAAATGCTTACAATGCCAAAGGTAGAGCTACTGCCCAACAAGGAGACTTGGTAAAAGCTATTTTATACTTTCAAGAGGCGTTGAATTATTTCCACGAGATTAATGACAAAACAGGTCAAGCTAATGTTTTAAGTAATCTTGGTTCTATTTACTATATGTTAGGAAATGGGACCAAAGCCTTGGAGCTACATTTCGAATCCCTCAAGATTTCAGAAGAACTCGATAACAAATTAAGGATAGGAACTTCCTTCAACAATATTGGAACAGTTTATTTTGAAAATGAGAGCACTATCAATGAAGCCTTGTCTTTTTATAAGAAATCATTGGAGGTGTTTCAGGGCATAGCCCTGAAACAAGGGATAGCCACTGCATCCATGAATATAGGGGAGGTCTACTTCAAAGAATTGAAATATGACTCAGCTATCTATTTTCATCAAAAGGCTTTGGAACTTAGTGATGGTACCATTGACGCCACATTTCCTCTTACACAATTAGGTGAGATTAATGCTGCAATGGGTAATTTCCAAAAAGCATTTGATTTTCACAGGCGTGCGATGGTAATATCGGAGCGATTGGATGCCAAATTCGAACTGGCGCAGGGTCTTATTGGTTTGGCAAAAACTCAAAAAATTCACAAGGATTTTCAAGATGCTATCAGTACTCTGGAAAGAGCCAAACTACTAGCACTGGAGATTGATGCCAAAGATGAATTAGTGGATGTGTATATAAATTTGGCAGAGACCCAAGCTCTTGTTGGAGATTATATAGCTGCCTATGAAAATGAAATCAATGCAAAATCTGTAAAAGAAGAAATCGCAAAATCCAGTAACGATCGAATGATCCAATGGCTTCGATTAGAATTTGATTTGGATAAGAAAGAAGCAGAAATAGCACTCCTTCAAAAAGATACTGAATTACAAAATGCTGCAGTTTTCAATCAAAGGATAATCATAGTTGCATCTTTGGCAGGCTTGTTCATGTTTGTGATTATAAGCATCTACCTATTCCGAAATAACCTGAGTAAACAAAAAGCAAACCGCTCACTGCAAACGCAAAAAGAGGAAATCTACGCGCAAAGGGAAAATATTGAATCTGCCTACGACCAACTGAAATCGACGCAATCACAGTTGATCCAATCCGAAAAGATGGCTTCTATGGGTGAGCTTGCCTCGGGGATTGCCCATGAGATTCAGAACCCGTTGAATTTTGTAAATAATTTCACAGAAGTCAGTGACGAGCTGGTGGATGAGGTCTTGGTTGAACAGGGAAAATCAAAGGAAGTACGAGATGAGAAGCTAGTTCAAGAGCTGCTTCAGGATATAAAATCCAACCTGCAAAAAATCCGGAAGCACGGTTTGCAGGCCGATGCAATTGTCAAAAATATGTTGGAGCATAGTAGAAAAGGTCAGGGAACCCGAGAATTAACGGATCTAAATTCCCTAGCCAACGGATTTCTGAGAATGTCCTACCATAGCTTTCTGTCGAAGCAAAAACACAATGAGGTTCAGAATTTGGATATCACACTGAATATTTTCACTGATGACAATCTGCCAAAGATCAGCGTGGTACCGCAAGAAATCGGAAAGGTACTCTTGAATCTACTTAATAATGCTTTTTATGCGGTTAAAGAGCGTATGCTGCAGGAGCGGGGAGGGCAGAACCCATACCAACCAAAAGTAAGTGTGACCACCAAACGGACTAGCAAACCAAATGGCCAATCGGGAGTAAGTATTACTATCGAGGACAATGGAGGGGGAATTCCCGAGTTAATCCAAGTAAAAATCTTCCAGCCATTCTTTACTACCAAACCGACAGGTTCTGGAACTGGATTGGGTTTATCACTTTCTTATGATATTGTGAAGGCTCACGAAGGAGAAATGAAGGTAGAGTCCAAGGTAGGCGAGGGATCGTCGTTCGTGATTTTCTTGCCGCTTTTACAGTTGCCAGGATTGTCTGCTGAACAGGCTGGCCGATTGCACTCTGATAATATATAGTGGTTTAAATACGACTGAATCCCAGCCTGACATAATAAGCCAAGCTAATAGCTTTCGCCATGGTTCCCAATTCTTACCAGCGGATATTAAACCATATTATAAAATAGTCAGACTATAGCTTAACCTAATTGAATAAAAGATTAGTCAATTGCAATAATTTTCTCCGAAAAATAATAGCAATGTTTCGGATAAGTAAACCAGCCATTCGTCCCAATTACCTTTTTCTTTTATTTTCATGCGCTAGTTTATAATTTGATTTTATCTATTTTGAATAATACCAATTATGCCGGAAGCTAATTTAACTCTTTGGGGTACAACGGATGCGACCGTTGCCTGAGGGATGCTAGTGAATAACTGGCGAGAAAAGGACTAATAGTTCCTCTCAAAAATTGAAAGAATAACCATCAAAATTTTCTTCCGAATATTTAATAATATTAGAATAAGGTCAAAAAAATAATGGTATGAGCCTCCCTAAAGTTAAACCCTCATCTGCCTTCTTATACCAATTAGCATATACAAAGCCGTATATAATTTGCATATTCAGGCATGGGAAAACGGGTCAGCAAAACGATACAGGAAAGTCTGTCCACACTTAAATCTTTGAGGAGAAAGCAGACCTCGCTGCAAAAAGAAAAGCGTATCTACGCCTTGATCTGTTTGAAGGAAAACAGATTCGGCACGCGCCAAGAATTGGCCAATCACCTGGGCACGTACATCAGGAGTCTGGAGAAATGGCTGGTGCAATACGACACCAATGGCATCGAAGATCTAGTAAAGATCAAGCCCAAAAGGAAAGGATCAAGAATCATCACTGCCCAGATCCACGAAGGTCTCCGCCAAAGCGTGAACGATGCTAAAAAACCCTTCATGGGTTATTGGGATGCCAAACACTGGGTAAAGGAGCAGTATGAGGTAGAAGTGAGCTATCATCGGATCAGAGAATACCTAATCAAGCATTTCAAAACGAAGGTAAAACGGCCGCGCAAGAGCCATATCCAAAAAGACCCCCAGGCCGAAGAAGCCTTTTTTAAAACTTCCAAGCACATTCGGGGAGCTTAAAACAGGTCTGGATAAAGCTGAGTACACCGGCGTCAACCTGTATTTCCAGGACGAAAGCAGATTTGGACTGATGAGCCATATGGGATCATGTATCAGTGCCAAAGGAGTAAGATCTGTAATCAGCCAAGGGCATAAATTCTCTTCCACCTAGTTATACGGCAGTTATTCACCCATAGCTGGGGACAGTTTTGTCCGGGAGGTTGAAGGAGTTTCCACCAAACTATTTGAGACTTATCTCGACGGACTATCCCCCAGCATCGGCCAAAAGAGTTCAAACTAGTGGTGATCGATAATGCAGGGTTCCATTCTACCAAAAATATGACCGTTCCCCCGAATATTTTTCCTGCTCAACATCCCCGCCTATTCTCCGGAGCTCAACCCTTGCGAACAGGTCTGGGCATACATGAAAACGAGATTTAAAGACAAGGTATTTACCACTCTGGAAGACTTGAAGGAATGGCTGTATAAAAGCGTGAAGAATCTGTCTGAAGCAACAATTTTATCAATCACCTCAAATCCCCACTTCCTAAATGAGTTTAATTCGTCATTTACAAAGTAAATTGGTATAAGTGGATAGAATTAATGACTACTCAAATTTCTGAATTATTTTCTTTGCAGCAATACATCGGGAAACAATACTAAGCTCATTTACTTTATTATCAATGGTCAAACTAAATGCTGAGAAATCATTTAGGCTGGAATTAAACTTTTTATTGAATTGTCTCTACCCCTTTGATCGAAAATAATAAGCCAATGGACCATTCAGGGATATTCGATGAAGCAATCACCAACTGTGATTTATAACAGCTAGATTTAAAGTCACTGAATAGTAAATCATTTTTAAATAGTCATCAATTACAAAATTGATCCGAGCGTTGGCTTGCTTATTGAATTGTCTATTCAAAGTGCATTTCAAGTATGCCTCAAACTCATAAAACCACTTTTTTATCAAAAGGATGCTTTTAAAAATTCTCAAGGTGACAGGGATCATCATCGGAACCATTGTTTTGATTCTCCTTATACTAATAGTATTCATCCGCAGCCCTTGGGGACAAGGCATAATTGTGGACAAAGCCGTCAGCTTTGTAGAGAAAAAGACGGGCTCTAAGTTCAATATTGACCGTCTATTTATCACATTTTCAGGAAATATCTATCTTGAAGGTCTATATCTCGAAGATCTCAGCGGAGACACATTACTTTATTCTCAGGATCTGGAAGCAGGGTTGAATTTCCTACCGCTCTTCAGCTCCGGCGATATCAAAGTTTCCAAACTTCATTGGGAAGGAGTCAAAGGCAATGTCTCCCGAAAGGCAGAAACTGAAGATTTTAATTTTACTTTTTTGATCGAGGCATTTATACCACAATCAGCCGAAGAACCTGTGGCTCCAGACAGTACCTCAACCGGTCTAAAACTGGCTTTGAGCAATATCTTACTCGCTAATTTCAACTTGAATTATGAGGATCAGTTTCTTGGAATCTCAAGCCAACTTACATTAGGAGAATTGACGATGGATCTCCCTCAAATCGATCTGGAAACTGGAACAATTGAGATTTCCGAAATTTCCCTTAGCAATACAAAGGCTGATTATCTACAAACAAAACCCTTCACCCAAAGTCCTCCAGATACCGCCGAAAGCGGTCCGATAAATCTAATCTTAAGTGAATTAGCTATCCGAAATATTCAGCTCAACTATAAAAATGAAGTGGATCAGCAGCTTGCAACACTAGACCTACAAGAGCTTCTCCTAGAATTGCCAATGTTGGATTTGAAAACTCAAGAAGTACAACTGGATTTATTTGCGCTGAAAAATTCCAGTATTTTATTCTACGATTTCTCTATTCCAAGTATCAATCCGACCCCAGAATCTGATTCCTCTTCTACTTCATTTACCTGGCCAGAGTGGGCAGTAAATGCTAGACAAATTACTTTAAATGAAAATCGGATTGAATATAAAACTTCCGAAACTGATTTTCAAAAGGGTTTTTTCAATCCGGAAGCGATTCTGATTACCGGACTGACCGCCGATCTCAGCGACTTGATGCTTGAGAATAAATCTGCCGCCGCTCAAATCAACTCATTCCAATTTGAGGAGGCAAGTGGTTTTTCACTTGAAGACTTTTCCCTTCATTTTGACTTAGATGACACGGGAACTTCCATTGAAAATCTCAATCTGGCAATCAACCGAAGTCAACTGACCGGAGACCTGAAGCTGACCTATTCCTCAATAGATCAGTTTATCCAAAATCCGGACTTGGTCGCTTTTGACTTGAACTTAAAAGTTCCTAAACTGGCTATTGGAGACGCCTATTATTTCCAACCGGCACTGGCTCAGGACACCTTAATCCAAAAGTTGGAGGCTTATCCTTTTTCGGCTGAGCTGGTCGTCGATGGATCTTTAAATTTGCTCCAAATCTCAGCTGCTGATCTTTCTTGGGGTAAGACTAATTTCTTTGCCTCAGGCAAAATGAGTGAGGTGTTGGATCTAGCGTTATTAGGTTTTGATTTTCCCGAAATCCAATTAAAATCCAGTCGGGAGACGCTCCTCGCGTTTATATCGGAATCCGAACTCGGCATACAGCTTCCTGAAGATTTCCTGCTCACTGGGCAAGCCAGCGGTCAGTTAAATGATCTAGGGCTCGAGTTTGACTTCAAATCAACTTTTGGAGACTTGGTACTACTAGCTAGCTATCAGGACCAAGAGCAGTTGGCCTTCGACGTAAAATTAGAGGCAAAAGCCATTCAACTCAATAATCTCTTACAGAATCAAGAACTGGACACCATCTATTTTTCGCTCGATCTCAAAGGATCAGGAAGTACTTGGTATGGAATCAATGCCGAAATCCAAGCTAAATTTGACAGTCTTCAGCTCTATCAAAATGATTTTTCGGATTTGGCTCTATCGGGAAATTTAGAAAATGGCTCCGGTACTATCAGTTCGGCTCTGGATAGTAAAAACCTCCGATATAATCTGAGCGCAACTGTAGATTTGGATTCAATCAACTCAAAAGCCAGCCTACATCTGAATTTGAAAGGTGCAGATTTGGTCGCTTTGGGACTGACTCAGAAAAGTAGCAAAGCCCAGCTGAATCTTGAGGCTAATTTTGAAGGGAATTTGGAGGACTTTCAGGCAAGTGCGACAATCTCTGATGCAACTGTTGTACAAGAGGAAAAACCCTATAACCTTGGAGAGATTCGGCTTAATGCTTTTGTGAAAAATGATTCAACGCATATAAATTTAGAAAGTCAACCGATAGCCGGGTTTCTTCAAGCCAATACCAATCCAAGTGAATTAACAGCAGTACTAGCCAAGTATTTTAATGGGTATTTTGGGATAAAAGACACAATTTCCAGCAAAGGCAATGTAGTTCTTACCTTGGACTTCGCTTTTCAACAGGACCCTACATTAAATGAAATTCTGCTACCGGGTCTTATCCAACTGGACAGTTCTTCGATTAAAGTAGATTTCTCTGAAGCAAAGCAAACACTCCGCGCAAATGTGAATTTCCCCTTTGTGAATTTTGGAGGTACAGAAATCGACAGCCTTGGAGTTCAGATTAATTCAGACAGTTTGCGATTCGATTTCAAATTTGGCTTTGCATCCTTAAACACAGGCCCGATCGATATGGAGAGAACGATCATCTCAGGAACTTTGGAAGATGCGAAATTGCTTCTTGATTTACAGTTTTTTGAAAAATCCGAAATTCTTACTCAAATAGCTTCTCAAATAGACCTGCTCCCGGATGGCATCCAAGTAAAGTTCCTACCCGAAAGTCTGATTTTAGACAAAACAGCATGGACTGTACCAAGCTCAAATAGCCTACTATATTCTAATCAGGAGATCACTTTAACCGACATGCTATTTACTGCAAACAATCAAAAAATAGTGCTGACGGATAAGTTAGACGCGTTGGAACAGCCACATATCGCAGCAGTATTTGATGGATTTCGATTGAAAAATTTGACAAGCTTTCTGAATCCTACTGAGGTAATTGCTGATGGCTTATTACAAGGGCAGCTTATCATCCAGAAGCCATTTGGAGCTTTAGGTGTTTTGGCGGATTTGAATATTGATTCACTTGCTGTTTTGAATACAAATCTGGGCACACTTAGCGTCAATGCTGAAGCTGGGTCAATTGGAAATTATACGCTGAAAGCCGACTTAAAGGGTCAAGGGATAAATTTAGATATCAAAGGTGATTTCAAGTCAGATGAAACAGCAGCATCCTTCGACTTTGAACTTGATCTGAACCGAATAGAACTTGTCATTCTTGAAGGCTTGATTCCCAAGCAGATCACTCAAGCCGGAGGAGTTTTGCAGGGAAAAATAAATGCTAATGGAACTATGCTTGACCCGATATACGAGGGGATCTTGACCTTCAAAGATGCATCGATCACTCCAACAATCGTAGGCACCAAATACCTATTTGAAGATGAATCCATCCGATTGAGTAATGCAGGGATCCATTTTGACAAGTTCACCGTGCGAGATGAAGCGCAGAACACTTTTGCGCTGGGTGGTGAGATCGGAACAGAATCATTTACCAACCCTACTTTTGACCTTCAAGTCACTGCGAAAAATTTCATGGCTGTCAACGCTACTGATGAAAAGCGTGAGTTATTCTTCGGGAAAGGAACAATCGATGCGGACATCACTATCAAAGGAGACTTGATTCTCCCTATTATCAGAGGGAAATTAGCAGTGAAAAATCAAACGGACTTGACTTTTATCGTACCGACATCCCAAGCTGAACTGGTCAAGCGCAAAGGTGTGGTAGTATTTGTCAATAAGAAAAATCCTGATTCGATCCTGAACAGCAATGATGAAGAGGTATCCAATTCATTTAGTGGGTACGATATAAAACTTTTACTGGAAGTCGACCCAACTGCAAAATTCAAAATTATAATTGATCCTAATTCAGGAGATAATCTGACCTTGATAGCATCTGGAGAGCTGGATTTGGCAATTGACCCGATTGGCCGGACCAGCCTCAGCGGAAGATTGGAAGTCCAGGATGGATATTATCAAATGTCTCTTTACAACTTGGTAAATCGAAAATTAGCAATCATAAAAGGTAGTACTATCGTCTGGAATGGAGATCCATTGGATGCTACGCTGGATATTTCTACCAGCTATGAACTACGAACTGCTGCCGCTCCTTTGATGACTTCTCAGCTTACAGGATCTGGCGATGCTATACAAAGTCAATATGACAAGCGTCTGGATTTCATAGTATACCTCTACTTGGACGGAGATCTATTGAAGCCGCAAATCTCTTTTGGTCTGGATATGCCAGAAGATGAGCGCGGAGAATTTGGGGGAAGTGTGTACTCAAAAGTGCTACAGCTGGGAGAGCAGGAAGCCGAGCTAAACCGTCAGGTATTTTCGCTTTTGGTCCTAAACCGATTTTTCCCTTCAGGGGGTTCGGATGGCTCAAGCGGAGGTAAAGAAGCATTGGCTCGAAATAGCGTAAGCCAACTTCTCTCCGATCAATTAAACAACTTCTCCAATCAGCTCTTTGGTGACTCAGGGTTTGAAGTGGGATTTGAAGTGGATAGCTACACCAATGGACAAGGTGGCAAATCTCAAACTGAACTCAATGTAAGTGCGCAGCAGAAACTCTTCAATGATCGCTTAACCGTACAAGTGGGAAGCCAGTTTGATGTCGAAGGAAATTCACAGGCCAACCAGGACGCCGGCGCAATTTTGGGAAATGTGAGCATCGAGTATACACTGACAGAAGACGGTAGATTCAAGATTCGAGCTTTCCGAAAAAATCAGTTCGAAAGTGTGATTGATGGGCAATTGATAGTGACTGGATTGGGAGTTGTTTTTAACAGGGAATTCAATAGCTTTAGACAGCTTTGGGAAAGGCTGATTGATCCAGAACTTGAGATTAATCCTACTACCGGCGATGAGCAGAATAATGAATCAGGGGAAAAGAAAACCAATGCACTAAAGAAAAAGCGTACTAATCTGCGAAAGGATGAGCTATAGACACAATATATCCTTAGTGGCAACAATCTGTCTCAGCATGATTTTAGGCTGTTCGGTCAAGCAGTATATTCCTGAAAATGAGCAACTTTATACCGGATCTGAACTCACGCTGGAAACGAAAACTTCGATACCAGACATCAAACTTATAAGTTCAGAATTAAATGAACTTCTTCGACCTGAACCCAACAGTAAATTTCTGGGAATGAGGATAGGGCTTTGGGCCCACTATAAAAATCAAAAAGACAATCCTGGATTTATCAATCGATTTTTGAATAAGAAGATCGGTGAAGAACCGGTTTACTTCAGTTCAGTAGCCGTGCCAAAGACAGCGGATTTGATCCTGAACCGTCTCGAGAATCGAGGCTTTTTCTATTGCTCGATAGACTCCGAAGTAAATCAAGGTGAACAATTCACTTCAGTGAATTACGTAGCAAAGGTGAGCACACCTTACACCTTGTCAGTATATCAAATCGAACTGGATTCGCTGCCAATCTATCAGCAGATTCGATTGATAATTGAAGAAAGCATATTGAATTTTGCAAGCAGATTTGATCTGAACTCGCTGAAGGAAGAGCGAGAACGGATCGATAAATCACTCAAAAATCGGGGGTATTATAACTTCAATAGTGAATACCTCCTATTCGAGGCTGACACTAATGTCTCAGATAGCGTCAGAAAATTCAATCTTTTCTTACGATTAAAGAAAGATGTACCAGATAAATCGATTGTCCCCTACGAGATCACGCGAATCAACGTATTCCCCAACTATTCAATCAATGAGAGCTCTGAAAAAGTCGACACCACAGTCATAGAGGCTAAAAACTTTATTCAGGGGAACTTGGTGTTCAAACCTGAATTATTGAACGAGTACATTCTAATCGAAAAAGGCCAGAACTATGATCCAAATCTCTCCAGTCTTTCCACTAATCGGCTTAGCTCAATTGGAAATTATAAGTTTGTAAATCTCCGCTATGATGAATTAAAATTGAGCGATTCAATAGGGAATCTTGAAGCCAACTTCTTCCTCTCACCCATGACTCGAAGATCGCTCAGAGCGGAATTACTTGGGGTATCCAAATCAAATAATTTTGCTGGACCTGCTTTAAATTTTACCTATCGTAATAGAAATATTTTCAAAGGTGGGGAGACTTTTAATCTATCCGCTCGAGTTGGCTACGAGTTACAAATTGCCGGAGGAGATCGATCAAATTTGAAGTCATTTGAATATGGAGTCAAAGGGGACTTGATCTTTCCAAGGGTGATCTTCTTTATCCCCATCAAAGAGGAACTGAGCTATTCCGTACCAAAAACCAAAATGAGCTTGGGTTTTGAATATTTGAGTAGAGGTGGATTATACCGATTAAATACCGTTTCTGCCAACTATGGCTACTTCTGGAATGCAAACCGATTTGTATACCATGAACTCAACCCGATCAGTATCAACGTTGTCAACCAAACCCAGACAAGTTCAGAGTTTGAAGACATTCTTGATCAAAATCCTTTCCTAAGGCGTAGTTTTGATCAGAACTTTATTGTGGGAGTCAACTACCTATTCAACTTCAATAAGCTTATTGATAATACACAAAGGCATGGTGTATTTGTGGGAACAGGACTAGATGTAGCCGGTAATCTTGTCAATGGCCTAAGCAATCTGGCAAATGCCGAATCAGGGAAATTTTTAGGACTGGAATATGCTCAATATGCCAAAGTAGAGTTGGATCTCCGCTACTATTTCAGACCGGTAGAAGAACATGTTATTGCCACAAGACTTTTTGCTGGAGTCGGAATACCCATCGGTAATTCACTTTCATTACCCTATATCAAACAGTTCTTCTCCGGGGGGCCCAATAGCGTTCGGGCTTTTAGAATCAGATCGATCGGACCGGGTTCGTATCAACCAGATCAGAACAGCACAAGCTCGTTTTTTGATCAGTCAGGGGATATTCGATTGGAAGCAAATATGGAATATCGTTTTCCTATTTTTTCTTTTCTCAAAGGAGCTCTTTTCATAGATGCCGGAAATATTTGGCTTTGGAATGAAAATGCTGCACTTCCAGGAGGAAAGTTTAGCAAGAATTTGCTGAACGAGCTGGCAGTCGGTACAGGAGTTGGGCTGCGGGTAGATGTACAGTTTTTTGTAATTCGTCTTGATTTGGCTACGCCATTGAGGTATCCATATTTGATTGATGGAGAGCGATGGAGCAATGCCTGGGACATCAGCAGCAAAACTTGGCGAAGAGAAGACCTCAATTTCAACTTTGCCATTGGCTATCCATTCTAGCAGACTGGACGAGAAATTAAACCTAAATCCTCGAGAGTCATCTTGAACGATTGTCTAAAATATAAGTGGACAGGAAAAGCTTTTTGATCGCTAAGCGAAATGATTTATTTTGTAAGTATCTCTTTGCCCCTTTGTCTATGCAGTGGATGGGTACAAGGCATAGGAATATCAAACATGGTCTCAGTTTAGAATTGCTTCCGTCTTGGTCAAAAGGCCTGTTGATCAATGGGTATTTGTTTATTAGCATCACAGCGGATGATCATAATTTCATTTATCGTAAAAAGAAAAGTCCAAGTCGAAAGGCTTGAACTAATACCCATCCAGAATATTTAAGTCAAATCTATAGTGCATTTATGTTTATAGACTTGACTAGTTGAGTTTTCGGACTGCTACGATACACAATCGGAATAAGAAGTCAAAAAAAATCCCCGATCCAAAGATTCGGGGATTTCCCTACTTTAATCACCCAATAATCATTTTCGTGCGGTGTTGAACTGGTTGAAGTCAAAATCTTCGAAGATGGCTCCAACTTTACTTTTCAACGTATCTATATCTTTCATATCATCAGAAATCAGTGCTCCAGATGCGAAACCTTGCCAAATTTGACCACCTGTTTTTGCATCCAAGAAATTGATCAAAATTGTTCCTTTTTCCACTGGCACCATTTTCACAGCTTCTGACCTTGGACCGAAACCTAAATAGTCTTGCCTATTA
>Ga0222647_1000643_pt1 | contig 13747 bp, 22 predicted proteins | sample AntAcemetagen333_FD_179864 | JGI IMG/M metagenome (GOLD analysis project Ga0222647, IMG submission 179864) | Saline water microbial communities from Ace Lake, Antarctica - #333 | ecosystem: Environmental > Aquatic > Non-marine Saline and Alkaline > Saline | place: Antarctica: Ace Lake...
TGCAACAGCCTCGTTGTCGTTGCGGATCACGATTGCATGGCCTGGCCAGTCCCGCAAAAACTCCACCTGTTTAGGCCGCATAGGTGCCTTGGGGCCGTCCTTAACCTCGACAAGGTATGTCCTGCCACCGTAGCCGACAACAGCGTCTAGCGGCAGGTCTAGGGGGTATACGCTCAGGCCGTGCGCCCGCAGGATTGCAAACACGCTTGCCTCGTTGGCGTCGCGCTTGGCCTTCATTGGGGGGCGTCTCATGCTGCAAGCCTGCCGTATTGGGCCGCGATAGCCGCAGCGATGCCTGGGTAGGTGCGGCTGCGCTCTTTCCAGCGATTAGGGCCGGGGCTAGCAAGGTGACAATCGGCGCGTGCCTCAGATGCCTGCATGTTGCTGGTTGGTGTTAGGGGCGGCAGTCCGCGAGTCCAAAAACAGGTGCGCTTTTTCGCCGGGTCGCCAAATTGCCAAGGCTGAACGGTAAAGTCAGAACCGCGCCCGACAATCTCGCGGGCATATTTGTGCATGACCGGGTTTTCAACAGCGACAAGCGGCGCGTTTGCCTTTAAGCAAGCGTTAAAGAACGCCGCGCCTTCGCGCATGTCAGCCCAAAGGTCACGCTCTGCCAGCCAACGCACGCCGGAATTGCACAGTCTTGTGCACGGCAAGTGAAAAATTGCCATGTCCCACCGCTCAGCAAGGAGTGGCTTAATGTCGCCTTGGATATGGAATGGGCTGTTATCCTCAGATGGCAAAATATCGCATGACCAAGCATCATGCCCAAGATTCCGAAGCGCCGAGCGAACTCGGCCAGAGTATTCACAGCCAACAAGAATGCGCGTCATATCTGCCCCCAAGTAGAACCGTTTAGAAGTCTGGTTATAGTTGGGCGTGACACCCCAAGTTGGCTGGCAATCTGTTTTTGACTGACGCCGTTAGACGCCATCAAGGCAGCTACATCCCGCCCGCGCTCACTCAACTTTCCATTGCGGCGGGACTCATATGTTCCGTGCAGCCGCTTATCGTGTTCGTTGTCCAATTGAGTTCCCCAAGCGAGGTTGCTAACGACGTTGTTCGATGGGCATCCATCAAGGTGCCGAACACAAGGCAGGTTTTGGGGGTTCGGTATCATTGCCTCAGCAACGAGCCTGTGGACTCTGGCTTTCCTGCGCAGCCCGTTAGGACCGCATAGCGTTAGGCCCAGATAGCCTTTAGCGTCAGTCGAAGGCTTTAGTGCCGAGAATGAGTCGCTCATGCCGTAGTTTTTAAGGCACGACAGCACACCACCATCTGACGTGACTAGATACCCTGGAAACCCTTGGATTGCGCTTTCGTATATCACACGCCGCCCCCTATCACGTCGAACACGTCTGCTGCGGTATCCGCCGGCGAGACTTGGTACGTTGTCATCTGATCCGAGCGCGAGGCAATGCCGTACAGCCTGAGGTCGTAACTTCTGACAACCAACACAGTGGCCGCGCGGCTGCGGGCAACTGGCGCAGGCGGGATTGCGAACGGTGCGGGGCGTAAAGTTGCGGGGGTCACGCGCTAACCTCCTTGTGTCGGCCTTGCGCGCTCCGAAGTAGTTCGCCGTCAACGCGGCCCGCCAAGAACGATTCGCGGACGAAATCCGGATCCATGCCCGCAAGATTGCAGACGGTGTGAAAGTCTTTGCCGGCTTTAGTTATCCACTTGATAGACGCTTTTTTGGCTCGACAGTTTTCCGTTGTGTCGCCCGTAAACGTGGCGTCGATCATTGCTTGCATCAGAACGTGCTGCCATAGTTTGTTTTCCGGTGTCATTGCGGCTCCTTTAGCGCATAGCGCTTTGCCAGTTTCTCAATGGCTTCCCGCACGATTGCGGAAATGTCCTTATTTGTAGCCTCGGCAAGGCGGCGCGCCTGCTCGTGCTGTTCGGGTGTGACCCGTACTTGAATGTATGATGTTTTTCTCATGTCGTCACATTGTCACAACATTTGTATTGACGCAAGCGCTTTGACGTGCAAATGTCAGGACAGAACAAATCAACCGGAGAGAGCCAATGACCCGCAAGGAATACAAAGCAGAAGTTTACGCCGCTGTCATAGATGGCGCTTTATGCATCATGGGCTGCATCGTTGTGTTTGCGCTTGCCATAGCCGCCGCCGTGGTGCTGTCGTGAGCGGCCCGCCCGACGTTGAAGCGTGGTGGGAAAACCGGCCCCACAGCGTTGCAGATATGTTTGGCGATGCGCCAGTTGAGACGCAGGCACAGCTTGATGACCGCCTTGCCGCAATGCAACGCACGCCCGGCGATGACTGGTGGCTGAATGGCTGGGCGAACCCGCTTGAATATGGCCGCGACGGGCGCAGCTGGGGCGATTAATTAAACAATGGAGTATGACAAAATGCAAGACGCACTACAAACCGACTTGAACCACGAAATTAACGCTCTCATCGAGGAATGGATTGCCGACAACCCCGATGCGACAGCGGCCACGGTTGAAAACGCGATTATCGACGCAGGCAATGACTTTGCCGCCCGTGTGTTTATGGCCCACGATTATGCGGAAGAGCGCGGCGACTGGCTACTTGAACAACATCGCGACCGGGAGGCGACGACATGAACTTGTTTCCGCCTGGATACGAAAAGCACCAGCGCGCCGCGCCAGACGAACCAGCCCGCTTTGCAGAATTGCGCACGGGCAAAATGGCAAAGCCTACCCAGCCATCTGCGTCGCCAGGCGTGTCGGTTCTGTCTTGCGGATGCGCCGCGACTGTTGTGCTGGTCATCGTCGCGCTGACACTGCCGCACATCACGAGCACGGTGCTGTTTGCGCTGGGGACGTGGCTAGATGTAGCGCGATAGGCGCAGAAACGAAAAACCCCGCGCCTCAATGAAGGGGCGCGGGGTTATGGCGTTGCTTAGATGTCAGACGGAACCTGCGTCAGCCCCATTGCCGCGAGTGCCGCAAGTCCGTCCTCGTTTGGCATGATCGTGATGCGGTTGGGATTGGCTAGCGGGTCGATCAGCGCCCCGTCAGCGTCCCCAGGCACGACGTAGAGCAACGCCTGAGCGCGTTCAGCCCCTGCCATGCTCACGTCATCGGTGTCGTCCCACACGGGCCGTGCCAGCGGGCTTTGCGCCCCTACCATCCATTCATCCCGTGCATCAAACGACGCGGCGGCGTAGAGATTGCCAGCCGCGTCTTGCCATGATGGATTGCGGTAGGTCAGGGCGTCGGCTGGCCCGAAAGCTAGAACCATTGCCAGATCGTTTGCGTCCGGCATATGCGCTACCGGGCAAGCTGCGGTTAGTCTCATTAATAACCTCCTGTTACTGCGACGGTCCAGCCGCGAGAGCGCAGTGTGTCGATTGCGGGTTGGCCTGTTCCTGCCGATGGTGCAGAGCCGCCCGACTGGCCAAATACCCGCGTTCCGGCTGCAATACCGGATGCCACGAGCGACACTAGAATGTTGTCGATGCTGGTCTGGGTCAGGGCGGTGTTTAAAAATGTTCCGTTAAAGTTACCACCCTTTATATTGTCAAAGGCGTTAGCGGGAAAACTTGTTAGGCTGTTGCAGCTCTGCCAAGCAGCAAAGAAATTAGTCCCTGCTGATGTATCAATCACAGGGAAGCTGGTTAGGCTAGAGCAGCTGAACCAAGCCAAGGCGAAATTAGTCCCTGCTGATGTATCAATCACAGGGAAGCTGGTTAGGCTAGAGCAGCTCTGCCAAGCAGAACTGAAATTAGTCCCTGCTGATGTATCAATCAAAGGGAAGCTGGTCAGGCTAGAGCAGCCGTACCACGCTTGGTTGAAACTAATCCCCGATGATGTGTCAATCAGTGGAAATGTTGTGAGTTCGTTCCAATTCCGCCAAAACTGTGTAAAGTTTGTCACAGCGCCATAGCTGGCAGTTGCGCCGATCTTTACGAAATAAGCCTCAGCCCTATCCGAATCCGCAGCACTCAAAGCCCCGTCGCGGATCACCTGCCCCACGATTGCATTGCCGGGGAAATACAGGCCACCCCTACCGCCAATATCATAAGCGCCCGCAGGAATTGTCACACCGTAGGAAGCCGTACCTTGGTCGGTTGCCAAGACCATCGTGCCCGTGAAGCCACCGGCAGGCACTGTCACGGTCATTCTGTCGTCAACCTTGTCTAGCGTAATGCGATCAGGCGTGATTTGATACGTTGGCCTAGCCGCCGCCGTGGCTTGCGTGGCGTGGTTGCCATTTCCCGACAGGTCGTTAATCCGTCCGACAGGTTGCCCCGCAGCCGTCACAAGCGTTGTGCCTGCACTGTCTTGAAACATGGATGACAAGTCGGACGGGTCAAAGATGACGCCTTTTTCGCCTGCATAAAAAAACTGATCAAGCAGAAAAACTGGCAGTGTAAACTCTTTGATAACTACGCCCCCCAAAATAAGCCGCTTAATTCGGTTGTCTTGAGATATCAGGAAAGTCATACAATTGTTTCCTCGATAATGTATATTAAGTTTGAATCGGATTTCTGCGCTGGCGTTAGATCATCGTATTCAGCCTGTGAAATTGGCCCCACGATTGTTTTGCCGTCCTCAAAAAACTGCGTTGCGTACTGCACAAAGAATGGCTGGATTGTTTTGGCTGTAACGAATGCTCCATATGCAATCAATTGAGGGTCAGCTATGTCAGTTTTGTTCCATATGTTCATGAAATAGCTGACGCCCTCTAAAAGGCTGCTATAATTATCTGGACCAATTGAAATTTGGCCGACGACTGCGCTCGGAATCTCAATCAGCGGGACGCCGCCAGATGTTGCGCTGATAGTCAGCACTAACGGAATCCCCTCCGGCGTCACGTTTATTATGAGATTCTCAGCCCGAAAAATAGAAATGTTGATGCCAACGGGAGACCCCGAGGCTGCGATTGTCATCGTTCTTGGCACGGGAAACCCCTTTTAAATTGCGGTGTTTTGTATAGTGACGACAGCCCTGTTACGGACTGGCGCATTTTGGGCCTGCGGTAAGCAAGGTTTATTGTCGGAGTGCGGCGGCGTCAAAAGTGGCGATAAGTATTCGACCCGTGCGGCGCATGTCTGACACGTCGTCACTGCCAAGGCTGGCCGCGTGGTTCGTTATCAGCGGTTTGAGCACGGTCGTAAGCGCGCTATCTTTTGCCCCGCTTGCGCAACCAGTCAAGATCAGTGCTGCCGTCAGGATTGCCAGTGTCCGCATTGGTCGCCCTTTCAATGGTATCGGCGCGGGATTGCGCCTCTTTGGCTGTCTTGCTAGATCTGCCGGTCATATACGCCGCAAAGATGCCCAGCAGAGACACCACGCAGCCGACGATAAAGGCGGTCACGTTGCGCCGCCGCGCAGCTTCGCATAGCGAGACGACGCGAACGCAATGCCAGCGGCAGCCAGGCCGCCGATCACGTCGATGAGCGTGTCAACGTTGAGCGTTATTACGTGGGAGGCAGGGTCATAGGTGCCGCCTAGCCATGCCGCGACAGGTACGGCGGCAATATAGACAATCATTCGGATTGCTAGAAACATGGACTATCCTTTCAGGTTGCGGGATCGTATTCGTTCGCCAGCAGGCGCATCGCGGCCACGCAGGCGGCAAGTCTTTCCTCAGCCGCTAGTTCCGCCGCTTCAACGGGGTGCACGTCAGGGCCGCGCGTCACCGCCGCTGTGGCGTCCATTAGCGCCGCGGCGCGCACGTCAGAAACGCGGCGGGTCCAGCCCTTGCTAAATGTTGACCACGTGGACAAACGGCGAAGAAATGTCATGCGGTCATTGCACAGTTGATTGACGATCCAAGCCGCATCCATCGCCCGAACCTTGGCTAGTGTAATTGGCCCGATCTTGCCGTCGGGTGCAGCACCGACAATTTCTTGCAGATACGTTGCCGATCTGAACGGCCCGCTGTTGACGGCAAAGTCAAATGCGGCGTGGTCAACCCCGTCCGGCAGGTCGTCAGCTTTCACGGCGTCCCAATACTGCGCTTTGTAAACGGCAACCGCCTGTGCTTCGGTCAGCGCCTTTAGGTCTGCAACCGTGCCTTTGGCGTTGATAAAATTCCGGTAGGTGCCGATTGTAATGCCGCGATTAGTTGCCCCGCCAGGGTCTCGCGGATGATCTGACCACCCACCTTCATGTGCCAGCGTTCGGGGAATGCAGATTTCAGCGCGGTTCATTGTTTGCGTCCTCTTTAATGTGATGTAATAAAATCGCCATGAGCGTTCACAATGCGCAGGACCAAACAGCGAAACCCACGCGGACCAGAACGGCGACGAATGGCGGCGCGAGTAGGCGCGGGCGCATAGTGATTGGTCTGCGTCACGAAAACAGAGATGATGTATCCTGCGCGATACTGTTGGGCGTGTCATACCCCGATACGGGCACGGCTAACCTCGCCTGCATCATGATCCAGCACAATGCTGACTAGGCCGCGCCGCGAAGTATAGGCGTTGGTGTAGGCGTGGACGTCTTTAGGGATAATTGTGCCGCAGGACTCAAACGCCATGCCGCCAACGTCCTTTCGAGTCTCATGATGCACATGCCCAGACAGCGCCAGCCTATGACTTGTGCGGCCCCATAGCTCCGGCCACTCAGCTGCGGCGAATGTTACCAGCCGTTCCGGTTTGGCCCGGTCGCCGTGGTGCAACAGAACCATGTTCCGGCCAAACTCGTAGCAATAGAACTCGCCCGCGCTGGTGATGACTTCCACCCCCGGCGTGTCGCGGTAGTGTTCGGCCAGCGCCAGAGTTACGGCGTGATGGGCTGTGATGTCGTGATTGCCCCTGCACCCGCGATAGATCACTAGCGGATACTTGGCCCGCAGCGCGTCGATTGCCCATCGCATAGCGGCAACGGCGCGGCGCAGGATCATGAAATAGCGCGTGTCCGCGTCTAGCTGGTGGCCTGATTGCGGCGTCACATTGCGTTGGTCGTCAGTGTGCGTAAGATCCCCTAGCTGCGCCAGCACGGCAACACCAGCGGCGGGCGTAACGCTGACCAGCCGACCGAACGTTGCAGAAAACACGGCCCCGGCTTTCTTGCTGTCCCAATCAACGCCCGTTTCCTCTTCGTCCGCCAGCATGCCCATATGCAAGTCCGCAACCGGGAATATTGCGCACAACTCTTTAGCCGCCGCAGGGGCAATGATTGTTGCAGCAGGGGCGCAATCTTCCAGCCCTTCCTTGAGCGCCGACACCATGTCAACCGGGTCACGTGTATCATCGGGCGCGCGCCAATATACGCTATCGCTGGTGCCGTCTGCGTTCTTGACCTTGCGCCATCCAGCCTTTGCAATGCCAGCGTCTAGGCCGCTGTGCAGGATCGCCTCGCGCTGCCCTTGCGGCGCTTCCTGCCACCTTGCCGCGCGCTCTAGGCGACTCCGCAGGCTCTTCCCGTCAATGCCAAGCGCCCTTGCCGCTGCCCGCTGTGATCCGTGCTCTGCCACCGCGTCAATGGCCGCTTGCTGGTCTGCAGTGATCATGCAAGCTCCCCGGCCTTTAAGCGCAACATGGCCGCGCCGATCACGCCGTATAGCGTAATCAAGTCAGGGATGCGAACTCCAGAAATCTGCGTCTGCCCCATCAAAAGCGCAAGGCATAGGCTGTGCAGTTGCAACGGGTCGTCTGTCTCAAGGATGCAAATGCCGTCATTGTAAACCGCAAGCCCGCGCGTGTCCGTGGCTTCGTAGTGAATCATCCGTCAACTCCCGGCTTTTTTGCTGCAATGATGTTGCCAGCGTTGCCAGCAGAAACGACGCACGTCTGCCCGCCTGGTGCCGTTATCAGCGCCGTAAATGTGCCTCCGGGGCTGAACCAAAGCTCTAGCATGTTGCCGCCCTGATCTAGCCCGACAAACCGCTGTTGCTCTCGGAACTGATTGGCTAGAAACTTTGCCATTTCATCATGGGGCAAGCATGGCGCAATGGCAAATGCCGGCAACCCAAACGCAATAAACGCAACGGAAAGGAATAGTCGCATATCTAAGCACCTCTCATCTTTGCAAACGCGAACGCAATGCCAGCAGAAACAACTATCCAAAACACCCGTTCAACAAATCGTAGAGTTTGCCCGTTGCTACCCGCCTGCGTTTCTATTGCTAGCAGCCGCGCGCCCTGTGCCGACCGGTCCTTGTCGATTGCGTCCAACCGGTTAAACAAAGTAACCATTCGTTCCTCAACACGCGCCAGCGCGACAATAGCTTCGCCCATCTGGTCCAGCTTAGCTTCTATGCGCGCAAGTCTAGCATCTTCAGACATTAAAACAGCTTTCCGGTGTAAAGTCTTAATGCAATGACGCGGTCAAAATGTCTTTACCAGTTCATGCATTAGTCAAGTTCCTTCACGTCCTGCGGGGTTGCATCAACAACAGCTTGCGCTGCGTCACGTTCAGCATCGTCAGCAACGATCAGCGGGTTGGCCACCATAGTGGTGCCAGTGACATTGCCCTCGTCGTCGTAGACAGTCTGTTCAACCTGAGCATCCAGAGGATCAATGGCTGTCTGTACAAGCACACTCTCTGTGATTAACTCGCCAGTAGGCTGATCCTTGTACACTTCAGGACGACCTTCAGACAAGACATACCGAGCCAACCGTGAAGTTGCCTTGGTGTAATCTTGGAGCTGCCAGTTGAAAGTGTTGTTAGCCGTATTCACATCATGGTCAGCAGAGAAGGTATACATGAAGGCGTCGAAGGCACCGTCAGCTAGGCGGATGGACTTCTCACGGGCTTGCTCAGGCCAGCTACGATTGATGTGCTTCTGCGCCCGCTTTTCAAGCTGTGCTGCGGTAAGAGGGAGGTCGCCTTTGGTTACAAAGATAGTCATCAGTAATCCTCCCGCTCAGAGATGATGCCCACGTCAGCGCCGCTGGCAGGTGCAGTGGAAAAGACGACAGTGTAGATGAATCCGTCGTAGCTGACCGTGTAGTCGTCCGCTGAGCCTTCCTTCTGCAATGCCCCAGCGTCATAGACAAACTTGGGCTTCCACCCACGATCAAGGGCGAAGTCGGTCTCGCTTGCGTCACCTGCAAACCAGAAGACTTCCTGCACATAGCGGGGTTGATTACGAAGGTCGGCCAGTTCCTCACGGAGATTGACCGCTGGTTTTTCAATTATGACAGTCATTCTTCCACCACCAATCCGTTAGATGCGCTGATTGCAGTTCCCACCGCAGTTGTTGTGTTAGATACCCGACGCAGACCTTGGAAGACTGAACGTCCTGCCGAGGTGCCGACGTGCAGAAGCCCTGTGTCCGGATCGTGCGCAAGGGCAGTTACCGCGTCCGACGCGCCGTAGAGCGTGCAGGCGGCGTCTGCTTGGAACAGGAACCGCTCGTCGGCCTGGATCTTGGCAAGCTGGGCGGTGGACGGCGTGGTGGCAGTGACGCGCACCAGCGCCTTTGGCTTCGTCCCGGCGATCTTGAGCGTCGTGCCCGTGATTGTCAGCCCGTCAATCGGCGCTGCGCTGACGACCCCGTGCTTGAACTCCCAGACGCCCGCGGTTTGCTCCCAGCCAAGCGCATAGAGCGTGTCGGCGTAGGTCGCGTCGGTGCCTTCGAGATAGTTGGTCTCGGAGAACCCGCTGTACCCAACAAGATCAGCGCCAGTTGCTACAGGTGTGCGGGTGATCGTTCCATTCACAGTGAGCGGATTAGCATTAACGCTGCGGTCAGCATCAGTTCCTCCAACCAGATCGGTGTCGTCGGTATCGCTAAGGAATGCACCCTTGATGTCGCCGGTCATCCAACCTGTGTTGTAGGTGGAGGTGGTGTAGGCGACCATGCCGTTTGCTGGTGTTGTTGGGTTTTCGTGAAGGAAAGTTACACCGTCAGCATGCCCAAATGCCCCGTTAACACCTGCAACAACATTGCCAGCTAATGTGTATGGTGCCGCATCTGTATCATAGTGAGTCCCTCCACTGTTAAACCCATCGGCTGCATAAGTATCTGTGTAATACACTTGGTCTGACGAGTCATCGCTGTAGAACAAACGATTGTTATCTCCTAACCAACCCTTGAGCATGGCAACTGTCTGCGTGCTGTCAGCAACAGTCCCATCATTATTGATAACACTAACGCCACCCGCAGTCGCCACTGCAATAGTCGGCACGGGCAGACCAGTAGCAGCATCAATAGGTGCGTTGGGGAGAACCGTCATGGCGACATCGTTTACGGAACGGTGCATCAGAGCTGGGATAGATGCGTCCTCAACGAAGGATGCAGCCGACCGCTGAGCGATATTGTTCGTAAACCGCTTGGACGTATACGGCGATCCTTCGTGGTTCGTTGCACGGTCGGATATGAAATTACAGCGGAACAAGCCAGTGCCATGGCCTGCGTAAACTTCGCCGTCACGAGCAATAACGCTTGTAACCGGGTAACCTCCAGCGATCTGAGGCATCAGGCCGGATGTCCCTCCCTGGAAGACTATCCACATCGGCAGGGCGGGATCGTCGCCATCATACACGGTTATTTTTCTGGCTTCACCGACAATCACAGCCACCGCTGGGAACTCCCGCCGCGCCCCGCGCGTGGCGGTGTTGAGCGGCTCGTTATACCAGCTCGTATGCTGGCACCGCTTACGCCATGCCCCACCGTCTGAGTCCTTGCTGGTGTCGTAAACAAACACATCTACGGCTGTGACAGCTTTGGTGGTTGCGATTGCTTCTAGCCGCGAAACCTCAAGGATTAACCAGCGAGCTGAATCATTGGCAGGGTCCGTGTTGCTAACCCCTCCAACTTTGTCGCGATAGGATTTGAAGTTAGTCGGGGAAACAACACCATCGCCAATCGCGTATGATGTCCCAGCGACCCACAGCACTGCCCCAGAAGCCGCCACCGCTTCATTGCGATACTCAAGGGCCTGGTTTTCGCTTGCCGCTGCTGCTGCCTCGCTGCTTGCCGCTGCCGCCGCGCTTGCTTCACTTTGGTTTTCTTTTGCAGTTACATTTGCGGCTGTTGCGTTTGCTTCTGTCACAAAGGTGGGCAACGCAGCCACGAACGTATCAGCGCGCGTTGAAAACGTAGCCGGATCCGTCCTACTTGGCGCTGGTGGTAGCTGTGTGATGCTCATGTCAAGCCCTCGATTTCAAGTGTGGCAAACGCAATGGTTGGCGTTTGCAAGTTTATACGAAAATCTCTTGGAAAACCATAGACCGTGCCGCCGAAGTCAATCTGTTCTTCGTTGGTGTAATAAACAGCGGGCTTGGCGCGCAGATCGCTAAGGATGCGACGAACCCTGCGCGATGTAGCAGTTGGAAACGCAAACTCAAAGCTGACTGTATTTGCAAACGCGCGCTCAAGAATAAACGTGCGGCCAAACTCGTCCTTGCTTTTTGTGCTAAAGTCCTCAATCCCAAGCGATGTGCCAGTGGTTGATTTGCCCAATGAATTGTCAACGCCAAGGACAATCTCCCCGATCGCTACTGTACCACTGCCTGTCAATTCAACAGTAACGATTGCCCCATTATAAATTGGCAGGTCAGAAAGAATAACCTCTCGGCGCTGAACGACTGGTGCGTAGAAATAAGTGAACCAATCAATTACGCCAGACGAATCAGAAAGTGGAACCGTGATTGTTGGCAAGGCACCATCCACAACGTCTGTGATGTCAACAGTGAACGCAGATCCGATTAGGTTTAGCAACGCCAAGCCGCCGTAGTTGCCGTCAACCGTAAAAACGTATTCAATTGACGTGGCCTGCGTGGTCTGCCCTTCGATTGATCCATCAAAAACGCGCCAGCGATTGGTGGCCCCAATGTCCAGCCAAGTTGTTTCGTCGTCCGTTGTCGGATTGGTGCCTGTGCTGTTTTGCAGCGCTTCATAAATGCGGTGCGTGCTAAGAACGATAACCTTGTCGCCAGTAACGTATGCAGTGCCAACATCCCACAAGTCGAAGTCATTTTCTGGCACCGTGCTGGATGTGAGGATCGCATCCGTCATTTCGATTGGGTCAATAACTCTCATGCTGGGCGCTCCGGTGGCAGGCCAATTACATCAAACTCGCGCAGAACGCGGTAAGTTCTATCTGTGTTACGGGCAGTCTGGATGCCAAGCTGGCGCTGCTCATCGCGCATGGCAGTCATTTCGCGCCGCAGTTCTTTCAACTCAGACACAACAGGCGCGTTCGAAAGCATCTGCATTGTGTTTGCATTGCTGTGAATTTGGCTTGGCCCCGTGAACTCAAGTTCTGGACCGCGCTCACCCACGATGCGCGCACCGCCCATGTGAGAGCCGCCGGCGGCAAACTTAGGGACGGAATTAAGCTGTGCATCCAAATATGCCAGTTCTTCCTGCGCGCGGCGGATGTCCGCTTCAAGCGCAATGAATGTGGGATTTGCGCCTCGGATTTCTGGACGACTCCCAATGCCCAAAAATCCCTTTTTGCGAGACTGCAAGACGACTGTGCTAGGGGTGCCTGATATGGCATTCTGCGCGTTTGTCAGTGTTTTCTGAGCCGCAGCCCTTTGCGCCTCCAAACTGGAGATTTGCGATTGGGCTGATAACCTTTGAGACAAAATTAAATCTTGAATTGCCGTCGTCAAATTCATAACACGCCGTGTGTTGTTGGCCGTCTCGCCTGCGATCAGCTTCAGTTCTGAAAGCTGGTTCAGCGCCTCCCGCGCCGCAAACAGCGTGTTTTCGTCGATGTTTTCGTTTGAACCGCCGAGGCTTTCCAGCCGGTCAATCGTGCCGCTGCCGTTGGCGTCAACAGCGTTAAACACAGATCGCAGTTGAGCATCAGTAGCAATATGCCCCAGCCCGCGCTGCAACTCTGCAAACGTCAGCTTGCCATCAAGGTTGCTGTCGATGGTAAAGAACCCATCATTAATTGCTCGCATCATCTTTTGCTGCGTGTCGCTTTGCAGCTTTGTCAGATCGCCAATGCCGCTGCTGATTTCATCAAGCAGATCAATCTGCATTTCCTCAAATGTTGCCACTGCGGGCAATGCCAACAGGCTTGTTGCAGTTTGCGCAATAAAACGGTCCACCTCAAGCCCCGTGCGGGCCTGTGAGCGAGCTTGGTCAATCGCGCCCTGTGCTGACTCAGTGATACGTCCAGAGGCCCCCACATCGCCGCCCTGCGCTAGCGCCAAGTCCTGACGGAACGAAAGCTGTGCCTGACCAGTTATGCCCCGCACAAATTCAACAATACCCCGACCTGCGCTTGCCAGCCCTTCAACGGCACGACGCTGTGCCTCGATCGCTTCTGCCGCATCACCCATTGCCAAGATAAAGCGGCGAAGCTGGCGGTTGACCGGCTCTGTCGCGGCAATCTCACGCTCGCGCAAAGCAACCGTGTCGTTTTGCAGGCGCAGCAATTCAATTTCAAGGTTGGCACGCTCATTAAGGATTGCCCGCGCGGCCTGTTCGCGCTCTTGTTCCATCTCGGCCAGCGTTTGCAACGACTGGATCAGGGCTTGCGTAGCATCTGCATTGGCTTGCAGCCGTGTCGTCATTTCCAAAACGCGCGCGTTATGCTCTTTCTCAACATTTTCCAGCGCAGCATTGTTGGCATTAGTTGCCGCCTCAAGTCGCTTGGCTGCACGCTTGGCACCGATAGACGAAAGCAAGGTCAGTCCAGCAACGACAGCGCCAATCACGGGAAGCGCTGCGCCGATAGCCGTGCCAATGCCTGCCGCGCCACCGGCCCCAAGCCCGCCGCTAATAGCACCCATCATCGGACCAAAGCCGCCACCAGTCATTAATCCATTCATTGTGACCGATGCGCCGGTACCAATGCTTCCTGCGAAGGAACCTATACTGCCAAGCATACCAGCGC
>Ga0222647_1000644_pt1 | contig 13745 bp, 5 predicted proteins | sample AntAcemetagen333_FD_179864 | JGI IMG/M metagenome (GOLD analysis project Ga0222647, IMG submission 179864) | Saline water microbial communities from Ace Lake, Antarctica - #333 | ecosystem: Environmental > Aquatic > Non-marine Saline and Alkaline > Saline | place: Antarctica: Ace Lake | collected...
TTCTGATTATCAGCAGAATATACAAAATAAATAACAAAACTACAATGCTAAATTTCTGATTACTAGACTTTTATACAGAAATAAAAATAAACACAACACCTAAGTATTCTTAATGCGTTTGCCCTGCTACATTCGCCCCCTTTGAACGAATATTATTTGAATATTTTTATCAATTCTTTTTTTTGAATAATTCCTTTTTAACAACTTGTTGATCCAGACGTAATGAATAACACCTCTAAGAGACCTACCTATTTCACTAATAAAATAAGGAAAGGTGCATTGACTATATGCGGAATCATTCTACTTGCATTAAATTCTTCTGCACAGAATATTGATGAAATCATTGATAAAGTAAAAAACAAAGACCCCCTTGTTCTAAGCGGAAATATTACAACGGGAATGTCGGCTTATGCTGCTAATGGGATAGACAACAGACGTAATCCTTTTGCATTTTATACGACTATATCCCCAACAGTTTCCTTTAGAGGATTTAGATTACCTTTTAGTTTTACTTACAGAGACCAGAAAGGTTCTTTTTCACAACCTTTTCAGCGTATAAAGATTAATCCCACCTACAAATGGATTTCCGTTGGATATGGAAACGTTACAATGGATCTGAATCCGTATGTTTTCTCAGGGCAGTATTACAGAGGTTATAGTTTACAACTTACTCCTGGTAAATTTAGGTTTAAGGCGGGATATGGATATTTAGAAAATCCGTTGGCACAAATAGATACCATAGTAGAAGGTACTTATATATTGCCAGCATATAAGCGTAAAGCAATTACTGCCTTAGTCGGTTACGGTTCACCTAAAACACATGTTGATTTAACTTTTTTTCGGGCGAAAGATTTGATCGCACAATCTGAGGTAGGAGATATTAACCCAGACTTAGTTACCCCGCAAGAAAATTTAGCCTTAGGCTTAGATTTTGGATTTAACTTTTTGAAAAAGTTCAATTTTAAAGCAAATGTTGGGGCAAGTGCTTATACTTCAAACATCAATTCGGTTGGAGATTTTGGATTGAGCAACGAAATACCAATTTTACAATCATTGTCAAACGTGTTTACCTACAACCTTACGTCAAAACTTCAATTTGCGGGGGATGCTTCTATCAATTATAGGCTTAAACATTTTGGAACTGGAATCGAGTATAAACGCGTATCACCAGGTTACCAAACCTTAGGGACGTATTATTTTCAAGAAGATTTTCAAAACATTACCTTGAAGATGAATGTAAGCACACCAAAAAATAAGATTAGACTAAATGGAAGTGGAGGAATACAAACTAATAATCTAAATGGTCTTAGAGAAAGTACAAGAACCCGAAAAATCCTAAATACAACGCTAATACTCAGCCCGTGGAAATCATTTAATACTACTATCCGTTTTGCTAATTTTCAAAGTGATAGAACCCCTAGCTTTAATCGTATAGGTGATACCTTGAAATTTACACAATCAACTGAAAACTATAGCATACTTCCTTTACTTATGTTGAAAGGCGAAAAGAATTCAACCACCATAAGTGCCATGGTAAACTATCAAAAATTGATAGATCTGGGACTGAATTTACAGGGATATAGCGGCATTGATAATTATACAGGAAACCTAAATGTAAGCGTGTATAATAGGATTACAGATGTAGGGATAGCTGGTAGTTTGCTATACAACAAAAATATTATGGGTTTAAATGAAAACCAACGAATTGGTTTAAATGGAACCTATTCTAGAAAGGTACTGAAAAAGAAAATGTCTTTGTCTGGCAATTTAGGGTTTATGGCAAATACTTTAAATAACGAGTCAGATGGTTTTACTATTACTACAAATGCAAGTATGAATTATAAGATAAAGCGTAAAATATCAGCAGGTATTAATGGAAATATCTTATTCAGAAATTCAACCAATCAAAGCTATCAAGAATTCCGAGCTACAGCTAGAGTTTCTTATCAATTCACCACAAAAAAATCTTAATTTATGCAAAAAGTTATAAAACATTTACTCTTTTCCATACTTTTAGGAATTGGGTCGTTAGCCTCTTATGGTCAGTATGATATTGAGATTAATTTAAACATATCTCCTCCCTATCCAACTAATTTTGACGCCTATTTCGACTATTTAGATAGAGGTCTAGTTCAAATAATTAATACTACTAATGCACCACTTGAAGTGTATTTCCGTGTTAGTTTTGCTGAAGTAAATGGCCGAATAGCAGTAGAGGGGCCAGCTCAATTATTTGAAAGTTTCACATTTCCACGCGGGGCAACATTATTAACATCCTCTGAAATCAGAGAGGTTTTTGGGGCCATTCAAGAGAGTGACTTTAAATCCAGCGGACTAAGTGATCAGCAATGGTCAGCCATTCAAATTAACAAAGAATTACCGGAAGGTTCTTACAGATTATGTATTTATGCATATAATGCACAAAACCAAAGAATTTCAGATCCAGATGGAACGGGTTGTATAGATTTTGATATTGTTTTTGCTGAACGCCCTATTATTGATTTGCCCCTTGACAAAGACACCCTAAATGCGATTGGAAATATCAATATTCTGTGGAGTCATTTTCTTACAAGTTCCGATGCTATGGCCAGAACGCAGTATGAGCTAAAAATAATAGACATTACCGAACAAAATATCGAAAACATTCAAAATGCATTTTTAAACCCCGGTATTTCACCAGATTTTGAAGAAAATGTTGTTACCCTCCGCTCTAAATTTATTCAAGATAATGTAGAACTTCCGCTTGTAGCAGGCCATACCTATGCCGCACGAGTAACCGCTCTAGACCCAATGGGCAGCATAGCCTACCAGTTTGGCGGCCATAGCGAAATTGTAAGCTTTGTGTATGGAAGGGCTGACACAACGGAGGCTGAACCAATACCGGGAGATAACCCGAAAAACATAATAGCTTCGAATGGAAAGTGTACTGGAAAGTATGCTAAAGAAGCACCCACAGACACAGTATCAGTGGTATTGAAAAATAATATTCCCTATGAATTTGGTGTTCTAAAAATGACTATTCCAATAGGCACACCACTCGAGGGGTCAGAAGCAGAAGGGTATACGGGTTTAGGGGTTATTACCACCACTCTTGGCGAAACAGAAGTTAAAGTAAATGTCAAATTTGAAAACCTAAAAGTAAACAAGGCCAATGAAGTTTTTGCCGGGAGTGCAAAAGGGCAATCTGATAAGACTGGTGAGTACGACGAAACAATTGCTTCCTATTTAGCTGGCAGCTCACCTTTGAGCACAAGACAAGCGGAGAACATTACAAGCTATGCCAGATTGCGGGTAAAAAGAGAAGCAGTGACGCAGGGGATGGGAATTTCATTGCCTGTGGGTATAGACCAAACCTTAAAAGGCGAAACTACCACTGTGGGTATTAATGAGATGACATTGACCACGACTCAAGCAACTTTAACTGCGTTATTTAGTATGCAAAATCCCGAATGGAAAGGACACATCCCAACATTGGGTGCAAAAAATGTGTGTTTTGATGAAAAGGGAATGGGACAAAACGTCTTCCTTTTTCTGCCCATTGACTACAGCATTCCATTAACCAGTGGTGATTTAGTATTAAAAAAGTATGAAGCAGGGCAAGAAGATAAACATAAAGGTACGTATGCCTCTTTTATAGATGGAGCCTTTAAAATTGGACAAATAGAGGGCGAGATCGGTATACCTCAAGAAGTACTTTTGGCTGAAGACAAAGACGGTAAAGTAGACCGCTCACAAAAGGTGAAACTTAAGCTCGCTGGCACTTTTATTACTACAAAAGATTTCATACTAAAAGCAAGCTTGACACCTTGTCAAATTCCGGGCTTAGAGGGTTTTAGTTTTGAATTAGTAGATGGAACCTATGATTTCTCTACCACGATAAATGCCCCTGAGATGAAATTTCCTAAAGAATATCCCGATTCAACTAAAGGAACCGCTTGGAAAGGAGTCTATTTCGCTAAGGCTACAATTAAGACTCCTGACGGCTGGGGAATGGCTGGAGAGGGCAATAGAACATCATTTGCCATTGAGCACTTTATCAAAGATAATGTAGGAGTGTCTTTATACGGTGTTGCACGAAAGGTATTGGATATTAAAGAAGGTGAGTTTGCGGGCTTTGCTTTTTCTGTGAATGAGATGTCCATTCAAATAGTCCAAAATCAATTCAAAAAAGCCAAAATAAATGGAAATATAGGGCTTCCTATTCTGCCTGACACCAATTATCTTGACTATGCTGGATATATAGATAGGCCAGAGATGAAAATGGAAAATGGCGAAACACAGTCGAAGGAATTTAGGATGAATCTTAGTGTAACTCCACGAAAAGGAGGCTATGATATAGATTGGCTATATGCACATGTCGACTTTGATTCAAGTAAACTAACGCTTCTCAATGATGCTAAGGAGCAATCATTTGAAGGTAACCTAAATGGGTACCTAAGTTTAAAGAAATCAAAGGGTGACAAGCCTGAATTAAAGATACCTAAATTGAAATTTACGGGAATGGAGTTCAGTAAAAAAACGATAAAGGGAGCTAGTAAAAAGGAGAACAAGTCCACACCATTCCAATTTGTTGGTCCGACCTTTGAGCTAGCTCAAAGTGCTGCTACTAAAAAAGTGATAGCTGCAACCGAGAAAGCGAATGAAACCCCACAGAAAACGAAAACAGAACTGGATAAGAAATTCAAAATTGGCGATTTTGCCTTTTCGTTAGACAGTTTGAGTTTAAACGCTGCTAACAATGAATTAGTAGAAGGTTCTTCACTCACCTTGTTCGTACAACCTTCAATAGAATTAGTTCGTCCTCCCAATAGTACAAATAATCCTACTGAAAATGGGTATTCTCTCGCCGCATCTGCCAGCGTAGAAATCTCGGCTAGTATGCAGATAAAAAACAAAGACTTGAGGACAGCTTATTTTGGAAATCCAACGTTTAAATTAAATGAAATTACCGTAAATGGGCAGGTTAAGGGCATCGTTTTAAAAGGGGAAGTTGCTTTTGAGTCAACTGAAACTACAAGTGGTATGGCTGGAAAATTAGACGTGACTACGGACTTATTGGATGTCAAATTGGAAGGTAAATTTGGTTCTGGTGCGTTTGATTACTGGTACTTTTACGGATCAGCAGGCACTAAACCTAACGCAGAGGGTAAGGGAAGCCCACTTTATCCTAGAGGTGCTGTGAAATCACCCTTAAAACTTTGGACCTTCGGGGGTGGTGCATATTACCAAATGAGGAATGCTGGGACATTAGAAAAGCAAAATTATGTAGCCGACGAAAATGTCTCCCTTGGACTCAAAGGGCGAGTTGTTATATCCAATAAAGATCCGAAAGTGTTTTGGGGTGATGTGACACTTGCAGCAGAATTTGGTGACACCACTAGAATATCATTATTGGGCAAAGCCTATTTTTTGAAGAAAGATATGGAACCAAATACTTCTGACAAGGTGGATGGTGTAGAAGCTATATTGAATGCCAAACTAAATGTAGCCAACGATTACCTTGACTTTGCATCTACGATGGATGTTCGAGTTTTCCTAGAAAATGGAACTTTTAGGGGGGATATGAAAGAAAAACCAAACTTTACGCTTGCAACTGCGACTTTAAATATTACAGATAAGGACTGGAACTTTTGGGTAGGTCAGCCATCAAATAAAGCGAAAGGACTAATGCAAGTGCCTGGACTTAATACATCGGGATTGGCTGTTGAAGCCTATCTGATGATGGGTACGAAGGAAATGGAAGATGCCATAGTTCCGACATTTATATCAACTATGTTGGGAGCTTCCAATAAAGGATTTAGTTCTTCGGTTATGGCAACTGGTTCTAGCTCTTCCACACGAGGGTCTACTTCAGAAGGAGTTGCTTTCGGTGCACTATTGGACTACAAATTCAAAAAGACGATTGCTATTTTGTATATTGACTTTAGAGCGATGCTTGGATTTGACCTGAGCCTTTTAAAATCAAACAACATATGTTCAAATATTAAGGACGAAAATGATGACCCAATAGTTCAAGGGGCGGACGGCTGGTACGGGAAGGGAAAAGTCTACGCTGGTTTTAGAGGGGATATGGGTTTGGACATAGATCTATTCTTTTTTTCAGGAAAAATATCATTAGTCACCCTGAATGCAGCTATGCTCATAGAAGGAGGAACACCAAACCCAACATTTGTGAATGGGACAGCTTCCATAGGCTACAGTGTGATGGGGGGAATTGTTAGGGGAAGAACCCATTTCAATCTATCTGTGGGGACTCAATGTGATGAAGTACGTATTGACCCTTTTGCAGGAATAGATTTTATTGCCAGCATGACTCCGGGCGATTATAGCCCCGGATCAGTGAAGAAAGTTTCAGTTTTTGCAAAACCCTCCATTTCTTTCAACAATCAAGTTGGGGAAAAGACCATTTATATTTTCGAAGAGCCGGGTACAGGTGAAATCACAAAATATCGTGTTCGCGTAGCTAATTTTGATCTAAGTATAGACAATGGAGCGACGGTTGAAGGTGAAGTTATAAGACCGAATAAGTACGAGCTCCAGTTTACTCCAGGAGAGATTCTTAAGGCACAATCCGATTATTATTTCGAAATTAAATTAGTGGCTGATGAGATGACAGAAAATGGATGGATGCCCGTACGAAACAAAAAAACTAAAAAGCTATGGAGCGTCACAGAAAGACGCTACTTTAAAACAGGCGATTTACCAAATAAGATTGATCCTGTCAATTTGATAGCTTGTTATCCGGTTAAACCTGAAAAAGACGTTAATGAAGGCTACCGCTATCTTCAAGACGAGAATAAAAAGAAAGAGGGTTTCATTCAGTTTAAGAGATCAACTGATTATCTGTTCGAAAAAAAGAATGATTCAAAATCAGTGTGGTGGTCAGAAGTAGTTGCTGAATTTCACGTACTCAAAGGTTCAACAATAGCTTCCTTTGGCGAAACCAAAGTTCTTAGCGGAAAAGGAAATTTCTTGGTTTTTAAAATGCCAGAAGAGAAGCTTCCAAACGATGCCTTGTTAGGAATATCAATTAAGCGGCGATACTTTAGGAATCCTGAGTTTACTTTAGAATCTGAGGATCTAGGAGAAAAGATAGGAAACACAGGAGATACCATTCTAAGGAAAGGTAAGATCTACACCAACTACCCTGTATCTGAGAATCCTCCGGAAAGTGATCAATTATATTTCTTTTACACCGTAACCAGTAAATTCAATAGTTTTAGGCAAAAAATCACAGGTGGTTTGAAAGAGTGGGAACAGAAACGCACAGGAAGTATGGAGGTTTATTTACAAGATGCGGTTTATACCTCAGACACTTTCAAGAGACTAGAGTATGACTTTGGAAAATGGCAAAAAAACGGAGAACCTTTCAGCAATGGTGAAATAAGTGGATATAGCTTGGGTACTGGGTACAATAGAACTGACCAAAACGTGCACTTTAAAGAAAAAATGGCTAACCTAAATAATTTTGATTATTACAAAAATTTATTTAGCACTTGGTCCACAATTGACGGAGTTGGTATGAATCAAAAAAACTATGGAGTTAAATGGCTTCTGCCCGAATATCATCAAATTAGTCATCCTGAACTGACTGATCCGGTACTTCACGACTGGAATTCGTTTGCTCGTTATTATTCCCCTACTGGTCCTGACCTATCTCGTATCCAAGGGAATGATGCAATTAGTGGTTACAAATTGTTCCCAATGAGTAAAGGAATGTATGGGTCGTCAGTGCTTATGAATGCTCAAGCTCAAACCAAACTTCCTTTAGCATTAATCACCAGATCTGTCTGTCGTGCTTACCTTCTTGACAGTTCTATTTTTAGATGGACAGGAGACCTTGTTGCTGGTGTAGCTATATCAGATTGGTCAAAAGATGGGTATCCCGTAGCGGTGCCTGATGGTAAGTACACATTTGTCTCAGGAGAAGTTGTTACGGTGGCAGGTGGACTGGTTACGTCTGTAATTGAACCGGTAGAATTTAACGCTGAGAAGTACAAGTGTGAAACATCGGAAAATAGATATAAGTTACCCGAAACCTGGGGAGAGCTTATTTATCCCGCAAAAAAACTAATTGTTTATCCAGCACTAAATAGTTTTATGACCGTTTACGGGTATTATAGTCATCCAGAAATTATAGGAAATAAGAAAATACAGGTAGCTTCTGATCCAGTCGGCCTAGATTTTGTAGTTAAACCAGGCAAAACATATTAAAATGAAATTAAAATTAACTCTTATAGCGGTCTGTATTTTTTTGTTCTTGCCTAGTGTAAAAGCACAAGACGAAACTGCTATTCAACAGGCTATCATTCCTCAAGAAGAACCAATTACTCCCCAAGATATTTATATCTTTTGGAAGATCGGAGAAAACGAAGTAAAACTACGGTGGGCTCCCTCCGATGCAGAGATCTGGCTGAAGGGAAACAAATATGGCTACCAACTAGAGAAGGCCATTTTGAATCCGGGTATAGAGCCCGTTTTTAAAAAAATGACTAATAAGGCAATAAAACCTTGGCCTTTGGCTGATTGGGAAAGTATTGCAAATGAGGAAAACCCATACGCTGTAGCCGCTGCTATGACTATTCACGGGAAAGATAAACAACCTGCTACTGGTTTTGCAGCTGCTCACCAAAATTTAAATAACAAGTTTGGGATGGCACTATTGTCCGCTGATCTTGACAAAAGAGCAGCTGAGGCCTCAGGTTTGTCCTTTACCGATAAGGGGACAAAAAGTGGCGACATTATAGCGTATCGTATCTACGTGCTAGACTCCCTATCCAATCCCGTTTCCGATACCACAATGCAATATGTGGTGGTAGGCGAACCGAGTGACTTTGCTGGCCCCAATAAAATTACGACTTCCGAAAATGAACATGAGGTAGTATTGTATTGGGACAAGTATTATATGGGAAGCTTGAATACAGCTTATCATATAGAGCGTTCATCAGATGGAGGTACGACTTTTAAGCGAGTGAATAAAAACCCATACATCGATATCAGTACGAACCTTATTACAAATACAAGCATGATGAGTTATAGTGACTCCGTTGCTGAAAACTATGTGCCCTATTCCTACCGTATCATTGCTTTGGATGCTTTTGGTGATGAAAGTAAACCATCTAAGGCCATTAAGGCGATGGGTAGAGATAGAACTCCACCTGTGGCAATAACAGAACTGGAAACAGCCGAAAGCCCAGGTAGTATAGTCAATCTAAAATGGACCTATCCAAATGAGGAATTAGACATTGCAGGTTTTAAGGTGTATCATTTTATTGAAGAGGAGAAAAACAAAAAAGTAATTGCACTATCTTTAGGGAAAGATGCCCGATCCTTTACGCATAAAACTCCTGACACTAAATCGACCAACTATTATATAGTCTCTGCCTTAGACAAGGAAGGAAATGAAGCACGATCACATGTAGTTTTTGCCATGGTTACGGATGTTACACCGCCCGAGGCTCCCACCAATTTGAAAGCGACAGTAGATTCGCTTGGTGGTTTATTACTCGAATGGGAAGCACCTAAGGACAATGACATAAGGGGATATCAGGTTTTTTATAGCAATGAACCCGAAGAAAATTTCACAGTACAAAAGGGGCCCTACTTGGAACAAACTTATTTCGTAAAAAAAATACCGATTAGAACACTTACTGAAGAGATGTACTTGTATGTTTTAGCCATTGACAACAGCTATAATGTTTCGAAAGCATCTGAGGTCATCAAGGTAAAGAAGCCTGATGTTATTCCTCCGGCTGCTTCATTTTTTAGCGACTATTCTGTTTCAGAAGAAGGCATATTTTTTACTTGGGTAAAAAGCAGTAGTGATGATGTGGCTAGCGTGGAGCTGAAAAGAAGAAAGCTGGATTCTGACTGGGAGATAATTAAAGAATTTAATCCCAATGAGCGTAATTTCCTTGATAAAAAAGTGGAAGAAGGGGTGTATTATGAATACAAGCTTTGGACATACGATGACGATGGAAATCAAAGTGTGACTGATGTTGCACTAAGCTTAAAAGCATTGAAATCATTTTACCTTAAAAATACACCTAAACTAACTTCTAATGTAAGCGAGGATAGTTTGATCCTAAACATTGAATTCCCAGAAGGTGCAGCAGCCGAATTTGTGATTTATCGTGCTACGGGTGAGGAAGCATTAAGCATCTATAAGGTAATTGATGCTGCTAGTAGCTACAAAGATTCGTATTACAAAAAAGGAGCGACATATCAATACGCGGTAATCGCTAGAGGTGCAGATGGTCGAGAATCAAAACAAAGCGAAGTACTTGTGATTAAGAAATAGAGAACTAGTTAGCTCAAAAATAAAGCAGACTTCTAGCCTATTCTATGTCCGTGATGACGGCGATTATACCTTGGTAGGCAAAAAACCAACAAGACACTGTTGCTACCCTAGTAACTCCTAGTAGCAATGAGCATGGCTTGGGCCTACTTCTCCATACTTATGTTTTCATTTGAGGAATATTTCAAGCGTTTTGTATTTGTAGGATAAAACCCATCGACCAATACTGTATATCCTTAGGATTTATTTATTAGGCATAATACCAAATGAATTGCAGAAAAAATTGAACTGTTTTTATGCGACACTTTATTGCTTAACTGTTATATGTCTATGTTTGTGAAGTTGGAAAAATTAGATAAGCGAAATACCCGGCCGCAGCATGCGGGGACGGATGGTTGAGGTGTGAGTTGCGTATATACTGATGTTATGCCCAATGCTAAAAAGCCACCGTACGGTCAAGCACATTTATTTTTTTCCAATGCACAAAGCCCTCCCTAAAAAACCAAAAGAGCTTGCCCTTTCCCACCGCACCTGAACAGAATATCTACATTATATACACAGTTTTTTGAGATATTTAAAATAAACTGACTAATTTAGCGGCTGACAAATTAACGTTTGAAATAAGCGAAGCGATTCAATGAGACCTTTGAAAATATACAAGACCGAATTACAATGAACAGAATTAAGGAAGTATTGGAACAGAAAGGAATTAAGCAAACTTGGTTGGCTGAAAAACTTGGCAAAAGCTACAATATGGTAAATGCCTATTCTCAAAACCGACAACAACCACGCTTGGAAACCTTAATGGAAATTGCCGAAATTTTGGACATTGACGTGAAAGAATTGATAGTATCAAACAAACCTGAACAAGAAGCTAAATGAAACGAGCAATGAACATATTAAGTAACAAATTAATTGCTAATAGCGAGTTCCACGTGACCGCTAAAAAACAAATAAACAAGGACACGTGAAATCAACAGAGATAAAACTTAACGTTCAGAACATAATTGACAACTTCTCGAAAGAAGAGTTTGTTTTTGATTTGTTGGTGGCTTATGGCATCTCAAAAACATCTATAACACGACTAAAAAAGGGAGATTACAACCTATCTAAAATTGAAGGAGAGATACTCTACAAAAAGAAAATATTCTTTAAAGTTGAAGCAGCTGACAAACTACTGAGTAGCATTGAGGATATTGCTAAAGAAGAACGGATTTTAAAACACCAACCAAGATTTGCTATTCTTACAGACTATAAACAGATAGTTGCCAAAGATTTAAAGCTTGGAAAGAACTTAGATATTAAGCTAAAAGAGCTACCCAACTATTTTGATTTCTTTTTGCCATTGGCAGGTAGCGAAGTTTATAATGCCAAAAATGACGATGAAGCTGATAGAAACGCTTCATACAAAATGGCATCCTTATACGATTTGTTGATTGACGAAAACCCAAATATCTACAACTCAAAAGAAAGCATTCATAACCTCAATATTTTCTTATCTCGTTTGTTGTTTTGCTTCTTCGCAGAAGATACCGAGATATTTGAGGAAAATATTTTTACAAATACATTAACTCAACACACATCTGAAAACGGAAAAGACACAAACACGTTTTTAGATGATTTGTTTGACCGTTTAGATACAGAGAATGCAGCACACTTACCAGAATATCTCCGAAAGTTTGAATATGTAAACGGAGGTTTGTTTAACCAAAAAATAATCGCACCAAAATTTACAGCAAAAGCCAGAAAAACATTAATTGAATTAGGCGATTTGAATTGGTCTGAAATCAATCCAGATATTTTCGGCTCAATGATACAAGCCGTGGTTATTCCTGAATATCGAAGCGATTTAGGAATGCACTACACGTCTGTAATTAACATTCTAAAACTTATAAAACCTTTATTTTTAGACGGCTTATATGAAGAATTTGAAACTTCGGCAAGCTCAGTTACCCAATTGCGTAAACTCATCAACCGTATTTCAAAAATAAAATTCTTTGACCCAGCTTGTGGTAGCGGAAATTTTTTGATTATTACCTACAAAGAAATACGCTTGCTAGAAATACTCATTTTAGAGAAAATCACAGATTTAGAAGGCAACGCCCCAACCATAAAATGGACTTCTATCCAACTCTCTCAATTTTACGGGATAGAAATAGACGATTTTGCCCACGAAATGGCAATTCTCTCGCTTTGGTTGGCAGAACACCAAATGAACCGAGTATTTGAAGATGTGCTATTTGATTTCGGTAAATCTAAATCCATATTGCCACTTAAAGAAGCAGGACAAATAACCCAAAGCAATGCAACAAGAGAAGATTGGAAAACTGTTTGCCCAATTGCTAAAAATGATGAAGTTTATATTATTGGAAATCCACCATATTTAGGTTATAAAGGTTGGGATTCTCAACAGAAAAAAGATATGGCTATTGTGTTTAGTGAATTCAGCACAGTTAATAGGCTAGACTTTATAAGTTGTTGGTTTAAAAAAGGTACAGATTATATAAAAGGTAATAATAGCAAATTAGCCTTTGTAAGTACAAATTCAATATGTCAAGGAGAACAAGTAAGTCTGATATGGCCTTATATTCTCAATAATGTTGAAATAAATTTTGCTTACACATCTTTTAGTTGGTCAAATAGTGCTAAAGGAAATGCAGGTGTTTCTGTAATTATCATTTCCTTGGCAAATAAGAACAAAAATGAAAAAATTATTTTTTCTGATAACAGAAAAGTAAAAGTTAAAAATATCAATCCTTATTTAACAGGAGGCGATAATATTTATATTAATAAAAGAAACAATCCTATTTCCCAATTACCTAAAATGGCGCTAGGCAGTAGTGGAATTGATGGTGGTAATTTAATTTTATCTAAAGAAGAAAAAGAAACATTTATAAGCCGAAACTCAAATTCAAAAAAATTTATTAAAAAATTCTTGGGTGGTAATGATTTTTTAAATGGAGTTGAAAGACATTGTTTATGGATAGATGACGATAAAATAGATGAAGCATCAAAGATAGAATCGATAAATGTGAAGTATATAGATTAAATGCTGGTCGTGATGCTCGTAAAGCTTCGGATGTTCCACATAGATTTTTTTACAGAAAGTATCAAGAAAAAGAATCGTTGATTGTACCATTTACAAGTTCGGGCAATAGAACATATTTACCAATTGGTATAGAAAAAAAAGATACCATAATAAGTAATGGTATGCTGGTAGTTTACAATTTTGAACCATACATATTTGGGCTTTTGAGCTCAAAATTACATATGATTTGGTCTAAAGCTGTTGGCGGTAAAATGAGAGAGGATATTAGATATTCTGTAAGTCTAATATATAATACATTTCCATTTCCAGAAATAACCACTAAACAAAAAGAGACACTTAATTTATATGTATTCGCCATTTTAGACGAAAGAGCAAAACATAACAAAACAATAGCACAGA